>ERZ1034669.661-NODE-661-length-10996-cov-16.031624_pt1 | contig 10996 bp, 13 predicted proteins | sample MGYA00520705_ERZ1034669 | MGnify/ENA primary metagenome ERZ1034669 (study PRJEB33766, sample SAMN09781766) | gut metagenome | biome: gut microbiome | host: Homo sapiens | place: Madagascar | study: EMG produced TPA metagenomics assembly of the PRJNA485056 data... | reverse complement strand
TCAGCGACGGGTATTATCTTACCACACTGCCCTTCTTGTGTCAACTGCTTTTTTGTATGTTTTTTTGATAGGGCGTCTTACTGGCACTGCCTGTCCTCCGCAAGCAAAAAAGATTTCTCGCTCCGTTCTATGTGACGATGGCAAGCACGCTTCACAAAGCCGGCTGGTCATCGAGATGAGCGTATAGTATATATGCTATTTATATAGGCGCGGTGAAGCGACACCGCATTTCTGCTCTCTTGCCTGAATGCAGAACCCGCAAAGCAGATGCCCTGCCGGGCAGTTCTCCTCCAATTATATATGTATATCATATATTCCCATACGCTTATTCCATGGAAATTGTATAAAATGGTATACTTCTATTCCTCGTTTGTGCTATACTATACGCGTTATTGATTCATTCATTCTTTTTAGTTGATACAAGTGAGGTATGTATTATGACTGGCATTCCGCTGCTCATTGTGTTCTGTCTGGCGATCATTTTGATGATCGTAGCGATCTCGAAGTTCCACATCCATCCGTTTCTCTCGCTAATGGGGACGTCGCTCGTTCTGGCGGTGGTCGTGGGACTGCCGCTGGAGAAGATCCCCGGCATCATTGGTTCGGGGTTCTCCGGTGTATTTTCCAGCATCGGTATCGTCATCATTTTAGGGGCGTTGATCGGGCTCATTCTGGAGAAGACGGGGGCTGCCATCCGCCTTGCGGATGTGGTGATCCGTTTCGTCGGAGAGAAGCATCCGCAGCTGGCGCTGATGCTGATGGGCTGGATCGTTTCCATTCCGGTCTTCTGCGACAGCGGCTTTGTCATTCTGAATCCGATCCGTAAGGCGCTGTGCCACAAGCTCAAGGGCGCAAGCCCGGCGGGCATGGCCGTAGCTCTTTCCGCAGGTCTGTATGCGGCTCATGTATTCATCCCGCCGACCCCCGGCCCGATCGCTGCAGCCGGCTCACTGGGCCTGGCTGACCATCTGGCTGGCGTCATCCTCGCGGGTGTCATCGCTTCCGTACCGGCGCTGGCTGCTGCTTATATTTTCTCTTTATATATCGCAAAGAAGGATATCTCTGTCCACGCAGATGAGAAGGAGTCTCCGGATACGGAAAAAAGCTATGAGGAGCTGGTGGCTGGCTTCGGGAAGCTGCCGGGTGCATTCTCCTCGTTCGCTCCGATCGTCATCCCTGTCATTCTGATGGCTCTGGGTTCTTTTGTTTCTATGATCGGTCTTCAGGGTTCTTCTGCCGTTCTCTGTAAATTCTTTGCTACGCCTATCATCGCGCTCACCGTCGGTCTGCTGCTGGCTGTGCGCCTGCTTGCCAGCACGCACACGATGAATCGTTTCGCAGCCATCACGGATGAGACGCTGAAAACGGTGGGGCCGATCCTTTTTGTCACGGCAGCGGGCGGCGTACTGGGCAAGGTCATCACGGCAGCCGGTTTCGTCGAATTCATGAAAGCCAATGCCGCTTTCCTTTCTTCGGTCGGCATTTTCTTCCCATTCCTGATCTCTGCCATCCTGAAGACGGCGCAGGGCAGCTCCACGGTCGCGATCACCACGACAGCGGGCATCATGGGCATGTACACGGACTCGGCTTCCATGATGTCTGCTCTGGGTCTGCAGTCTGAAATGGCTGCGCTTCTGACGGTCATGGCAATCGGCGCAGGCGCGATGACTGTCTCGCACGCCAATGACAGCTACTTCTGGGTCGTCACCAATTTCACCGGGCTTGATCCGCAGGATGGCTACCGGACGCAGAGTATGATGACGCTCGTCGTCGGCATTGTTTCCATGGTCAGCATTTTCCTCGCTTCTCTTGTTCTACTGTAACCGGCAGGAGGGTCACGCATGAAAACCATCATTGCCATGGATTCTTTCAAGGGCTGTCTCTCGTCTCTGGATGCAGGAAATACGATCAAAAAGGCGATCCTTTCCCGCTATCCGTCTGACTCGGTCGAGGTCTTTCCGCTGGCAGACGGCGGGGAGGGGACGGTCGATGTGCTGACGGCGGGTCTTGGCGGAGACATCGTCCCCGTCACGGTGACAGGGCCTCTGGGACAGCCGGTCGCAAGCCGCTATGGCTGGCTGCCGAAGAGCCACACGGCTATCATCGAGATGGCGGATGCCTCCGGACTGCCTCTTGTGCCGCCGGCTTTTAGAAATCCGATGAATACCACCACCTACGGCCTCGGCGAGCTCATCAGTGCTGCCTTGTCCCGTGGATGCCGCCACTTCATCATCGGCATCGGTGGAAGTGCGACGAATGATGCCGGCATCGGCATGCTGACGGCGCTGGGCTATCATTTCTATCAGGAAGATGGCAGCCGTGTCAAAGGCTACGGCCGTGATCTGGCGAAGATCGTGCGCATCGATGACAGCGAGGTATCTCCGCTCCTTCGGGAATGCCGCTTCGACATTGCCTGTGATGTGACGAATCCGCTCTGCGGCAGCGAGGGCTGTTCGCATGTCTTCGGTCCGCAAAAGGGCGCGACTCCCGAGATCGCCACCCGCATGGACGCTGACATCGCCCGCTTTGCCGCTCTCGCTGAACGCTTCACCGGAAATACAGCAGCTCTTATCCCCGGAGCAGGCGCCGCCGGAGGTCTTGGCTTCGCCTTCCATACATTTCTAAATGGATCGCTGACGCCCGGGATCACGCTGGTCCTCGAAGCCATCCACATCGCTGATGCACTTCCATCCGCCGACCTTGTCATCACCGGCGAGGGACGAATGGATCATCAGACTGCGATGGGCAAGGCGCCTGTCGGCGTCGCACAGCTCGCCAAGCGCTGCGCGCCTTCCTGCCGCACCATCGCTCTCTGCGGCTGTGCGGCAGAAGAAGCCGCCTCTGTCAATGAGCATGGCATCGATGCCTATTTCCCCATCCTGCATGAGGCGATGGATGCGGAAGAGGCCATGCGGAAGGATGTCACGACGGCCAATCTCCGTCAGACGGTCACCCAGGTCCTTCGTCTGATCCATGATTGAGGGTTCAGGGTTTGACCATGAGGCGTACTGCCCTTGATTGGGGATGAAAGCCTCTCTTGAATGAGAAATGGTGGTGCGGCGCATTTCGTCATCCTGAGCGGAGAAAAACGTCGTATGTTAAAAAAATGGCTTATCTGAAACAGGAGAACTGAGTCGAAGGATCTAAGCGCCGCGGAAATTTGAAATTAGCGATTTTCTCGTATCGCCAACCTAATCCCTAGCTACTAATTCCTAGTCACCAGTCACTAGCCACTAGCCACTCATCCCTGCTTTCAAACTTGTGGTGGCGACTTCGCCGCAAGTATATATGGGGCGATGCCCGAAGGTTCCCTGGGTAGCAGGTTTCCCGTTTCGAAATTCCAAACATCGACCGCCTGACCGCGAATGACAAAGATTTCTCGCTTCGCTCGAAATGACGATACGAGAATCTCCCAGTCTCTTAGTCTTCTAATCCCTAATCCCTAGTCACCAGTCCCTACGCAAAGGAGCACATCAAATGGATTTCAATGAACTATGCATCGGTTGCCGGACGTACCGCAGATTCCAGCCAAAGGAGATCGATGCGGGCATTCTGGATGAACTCATGGAAAATGTCCGCATCGCAAACAGTGCAATGAATGCCCAGGTACTGCGCTACGTGCTGGTCAGAGAGCCCTCTCTCACCGCCGCCATGCAGCCTTTGATCCATTGGGCGGGAGCGCTCCCGCCGGAGCTTGGCACGCCGAAGGCAGGCGAAACGCCCGTGGCTTTTGTCCTCATCTGCAAAGAGGGCCGCGGAAATCCGTGGGACGACATCGACGTGGGCATCGCTGCACGGACGATCACGCTGAATGCGTATGCACACGGCATCGGCTCAGCCATGCTGGGCGCGGTGGAATTCCCGAAGGTGAAGGAGCTTCTTTCGCTTCCTGCGGACTGGAATCCGCGCCTTCTCATCGCCCTCGGTTATCCGGGATGCGAGAGCCATATCGTGGGCGTGCCTGAAAACGGCTCGATCAAGTACTTCCTCGATGAGAAAAAGGACTACTGCGTACCGAAGCGTCAGCTGTCTGATATTTGTATCAAGAAATGATGCACGCAAAAAGCCTGCCCGACAGGGGCAGGCTTTTCGTTTATTCGCCGATATGAACGTGAGCCGAACGCTGAAATAAGAAAGGGTACGGAGCCTGCGGGCTCTGTATCTCGTAGTGGAAATGGGTGCAAAATAGCTTGCCGCTATTCCTTTTGTGATATATAATATATAGTGAAAGGAATAATTCTATGGAAATCAAATTTTACGAAGATACGGCTGGACGTGTTCCGGTCATAGAGTTCTTGGATAGCCTTGATATAAAAATGCGGCAGAAAATGCTTCGTTCTATTCAGGCTTTACAGGATATGGGCATTTCCCTTCGAATGCCGTTATCAAAGTCATTGGACGATGGCATCTTTGAGCTTCGCGCCAAGACGGGAACAAATATCAGCCGCGTGATGTATTTCTTCGTCGTTGGTGACAGAGCGGTTCTGACTCATGGGTTTATCAAGAAAACGCAGAAAACGCCGCCGCGGGAAATAGAACGCGCCAAGAAAATACGCGATGATTACATAGAGAGATTCGGACGGAGGTGAGCCAAATGGATGATTTCGATAAATACCTCAAGAAGCAGATGGATGATCCAGAATTCAAGAAAGAGTGGGACAACAGCGAATTGGAATATCAACTCATGATGATGGTGCTGAAGGCTAGAAATGAGCAAAACTTAACACAGTCTGACTTGGCAGAACGTACAGGACTTCGGCAGTCAAACATCAGCCGGATTGAAAAAGGGCAGGCGATGCCATCAATTAAGACTCTGTCTAAGATAGCTCATGGGCTTGGGAAACAGCTTCAAATCAAATTTGTGTGATAAAAAATAGGGACTTTCTTGCAACAAGAAGGTCCCTATTTTATTGCACAAATAGCAAAAATATCTTTCTTTTAGCTCGAGTGATATGATCCCCCTAAAGCAGGGAAGGTAAATAACCAACTGCTTTAGGGGGATGTTTTTCATGCGCTCCGACAGAGAAGCAGCGGGAAAGGCAGATGTCTGGTCAGCTCCTTCCTCCATGGTCTGTGGCTCTCATCCCCGATCACCCGATCTCAAACGCCACGGTGACACGGCTCTGGAGCTTCGTGTCTCCGGGAGAAAGTGGGGTCGACTCTTTGGCATCTGCTGCCGCGCCTGCCATCATGCGTACATTCATCGCGCGGTACGGGGTGACATCGGCACTGTCTTCATTGACAGAGATCACATTCACGACCGAGCGGCCCAGCGTGCCTGCCATGATCTGTGCCTTGCGAAGCGCAGCGGCAGTCGCCTGCCGCAGGGCTTCCTCCTTGTACTCCTGCGTCTTGCTCACGGAGAAATCCACGGAGTCGATGCGGTTCGCTCCGGCTTCTACGGCGGCATCCATGACGGCGGCCGTTTTATCCAGACGGCTCACCACGACCTTCATGGAATTCATGCATTTATATTTCTTCGACTTCACGCGGCCCTTATCATCATAGATATTCTGCGGATACACATTGTAATTCTGCGTCTCGATCCTTGACGCATCTGCACCGGCGGCAATGACGGCATTCCGCACATCGGTCATGATCTGGGCATTCTCACGAGCCGCATTCTTCACCTGCGCCGACTCTGTCTCCACAGAAAGGTAGATGGCAGCGGTGTCACTCTTTGCTGTGACCTCTGCGCTCCCCGATACGGTGAGGCTCCTGCGCGGCAGCTCCTCGGCCTGAACTGACATAGACGAGAAAAGCAGCATCCCGGCTGCTGCGATGGCGATCCATTTCTTCTGCATAGGTCTTCCTCCTTTGAAATTGACTAACGGTCATTTTCTTTATTATAGGGAAAGAAACCAAGTTTGTCAAATGGAAGGGAACGGGTTCAGGGTTCGTCCCTGGGGCGTATCGCCCTTTGATTGCGGATGAAAGCTTCGCTTGAATGAGAAATTAGAAATGAGAAATGGTGGTACGGCGCATTTCGTCATCCTGGGCGGAGAAAAACGTCGTATGTTAAGGAAACCCTGATTCAATCGCAGAATCAGATTTCATATGGATTTTTATACATAGTGTCGTCGACATTCTCCTTAAATAGCTCGCTATTCGCGTCAAATGTCTCCTCGCTCTGTATAAAAATCCAAGAATGAAATCTGATAACGATTTAATCGGTGTTTCCTTAAAAATAGCTTATCTGAAATAGGAGAACTGAGTCGAAGGATCTAAGCGCCGCGAAGTTTTGATAGCGCTTCGCGCCGTCGTCATTTCGAGCGTAGCCGAGAAATTTTTATTGCAGAACACTCATTGTCGCATATAAGACAGCACCAGAACATCGTTTTACCTCGGCGCATACACGCTGATTTCTGCAATGCAGTAGAGATCGAGGGCTGCGCTCGGGATGACAATGACGGAGAATCCCAATCACTCCTAATCCCCAATCCCTAGCCACTAGTCACCAGCCACTCCTGATTCCACATCCTCCTCATCGATCACACGCACGCCCGCCTGCCGCAGCGCCTTCGCAAGGAGCCCTTGGCCCTTGATCTTTTTCCCGCTGAATGTACCGTCATAGATCTCATGAACCCCGCAGGTGGGACTTTTCGCCTTGAGGATCGCACACTCGATCTCTTCCCCCGCAAGCGATTCCAGTGTCCGTGCGACGCCTGCGCGATACACGGCATCCAGATCCTTCCCTTCGCAGGAGATCACACGTCCCTCGCGAAGCTCCACTGGCGGCCGCGGGACCGGCATACCGGCGGCGACCTCCGGGCAGACAGGAATCACCTCTCGCCCCTTCACATAGGAGATCACAGCTTCATTCCGATTGTTTCCGCCGCTGTACTTGCAGTTTCGCCCCAAAAGGCAGGCGCTGACGATGATCTTCTTCATAAAGACTCCTTTGGTAAACAGATTCTATGGGTTCTATGGGTTCTAGTGGCAACTTCGCTGCCATTTGAGATCATGGTATTCTCGTATCCCCAGCCCCGAAGGGGCGGATAGGGCACTGGCGGTATGAAAGAGAGCGGGGGAATGCGGAGAGGTGCGTCGTTTATCGGACTGCAAGAAAGATCTCTCGCTTCGCTCGAAATGACGATACGAGAACGTCTGATGTCTCCTGGTCTCTTAGTCCCCAATCCCTAGCTACCAGTCATAAAAAAGCGGCGCGTGAAGCCGTGCGCCGCTTTGCTTCATTCCATTCCCGTCGCGCCGAGCATGACGGCGAGATCGTAGAGATCTCTGCGGAATGGTTCTTTCTCTTTTTTTGCCTCTTCGTAGGAAAGAATGCGCACGCGGCCTCTGTGCATACCGATGAGCGCTCCGGTCTCTCCCCGGAGGAGCGCAGTCACCGCGCACGCGCCCAGGATGGAGCCGAGCTGGCAGTCTCTGGCCGTCGGCTGACCGCCGCGCTGGATGAAGCCGAGCGTGGTCGTACAGACGTCGATCTTTGTATGCTCTTTCAGCCAGTCCCCCAGCGAGCGGGCATCGCCCGCGCCTTCCGCACAGATGATGATGCTGTTCGTCCGTCCCAGCTTCATCTGCGCCTCGAGGCTCCGTGCCAGCGTCTCCCGTTCAAAGGGTACCTCCGGCACCAGAATGTACTCTGCTCCGCAGGCAAGGCCCGCATCGAGTGCGATGTGTCCCGCGAAACGTCCCATGACCTCCACAATGGCGGCACGTTCGTGGGCAGACGCACTGTCGCGGATGCGGCTCACGGCAGAAACGACCACGTTCACCGCCGTATCATGACCGATGGTCTCATCCGTCCCATGCATGTCGTTATCAATGGTACCCGGTACCGTCACTGTCGGGATGCAGAGGTGCGTCAAAACCTCTGCCCCCTGCACAGAGCCGTCGCCGCCGATGACAACGAGCCCGTCGATGCCGTGCTTCCTTAAAATATCCGCCGCTTGGATCTGACTCTTCCGTTCAAAGAAAGCCTGACAGCGCGCCGTGCGCAGCATCGTCCCGCCGCGCAGCACGATCCCGCCCACAGACGCCGAAGTCATCGGCGTGATGTCTTCATCCAGAAGTCCTGCATAGCCACGCTCAATGCCGTATATCTCGGCGTCCATGGCAAGCGCCGTCCGGACAACGCTTCTCACAGCCGCATTCATGCCCTGTGCATCACCGCCGCTAGTCAGTACAGCCAGTCGTTTCATGATAGTTGCCTCCTCATAGATAAGAAATCAGAAATGGAAGCTGCGCCCGTTTCACAATCTCCGCTCAGCGAACTCCACATGATGCTGGTCCAGATAGCGGGCGATCAGGATCGCGGTCTGCTCCGGGTGGCAGTTAGTCGTATTGATGACCACATCCACACGGTCGCGCCACTTCGCCCATTTCCGCAGCATCTGCCGCACGTAGCCATCCACATCAGAATAGTCCATGGTCGGGCGCTTGCCGATGCGGCGGCGCACCCGCTCTGCGAGGCGGTACGGCTTCGCATAGAGCAGCACCATCACACCATGCTCCGCAAGGAGGTGAAATTTCTCTTCCGTCATGGGATAATTGCCCCCCATCGCGATCACCGCTTCATGATAGTAACGGACGCGGCTGATCACCTGCATTTCCTTTTCCGCGAAGGCCTCTGCCCCCGCATCGCGATAGAAGTCGGCGATCTTCATCCCCGTATCCCGCTCCATCATGCGGTCTGTGTCCGCAAGCTGCCAATCCAGCCCATCGGCCAGGATCTTCGCCGCTCTGCTTTTACCGGTCCCCATCGGACCGATCAGTACGATATTTCTCTTCTTCATAGGTACCTCGGCTTTGAAATGCAGTGATCTCGATCGCAAAGGACAAGACCGTCCCTTCCCGTTTCAATCGGACGAGCTTCACCGCATTCCACACTTCTTTGCTTTTTATTATATCAAAGCCGCGGACAATTTGTGAAAAACTGCCAGTGCCAACTACATGAATTTTATGAAAATTTCCATCCTTTTCCTCTGAGATCTCTTCCACGGAGACGCCTGCCTCCTCGAGCAGCTTCCCATAGGCCGAAGCCGGTGCCTTTTGAAAGAGCGACGAAAGGAGATCCAGATGCGCCGCATCCCGCTCTGCGTGCCGATACGACAGCAGGAGCTGATTCTCTGCGGCCATCCCTTCCGCCCTCTCCCGCAGCTGCCCCGCCTCCCGGAAAAGAAGACCGCCGGACAAAAGGAGCAGCAGTGCCAAAAGCCCATACATCAGTGCGTACTTCGGATCATGCAGAAATCGGGATGCCATGGCGTCTCCTTTCGTTTCAGGGTTCAGGGGTTCAACAGGTTCTACGGGGGTAGCGGCGGCTTCGCCGCCTTTTTAGATGATGCTATTCCCGTACCGTCAGCCTTCCCCTCTAGGGAAACACTGATTCAATCGTTGTCAGATTTTACTCTTGAACTTTTAGGCATAGCAAGGAATAGCCTGACGCGAATAGCGAGCTATGTAAGGAAGGCTATGACGAAGCTATGCATAAAAATTCTTGTAAACGCTGACTCTGCGATTGAATCAGCGTTTCCCTATGGGAAGGTGCCCCGTAGGGGCGGATAGGGTGACTATGGTATGAAAGACAGATGGGGAACGCGGAAAAGTGCGCGGGATAGGATGTCTCCTAGTCTCTTAGTCACCAGCTGCCCCTTCCCGCTCTCATACCCGGCAGAGTGCCTTCTCCCATTCCCTGCGGAAGATACCCGCCTTCCGCTTCACCAAGGGAAGCTCGCGGCCGCCTTCGAGCGTCAGTGTATCCTGCCCGATCGCCTTCACCCGCTCCGCATTGACGAGTATGCCGCGCCCCGGCGAAAGGAAATGGAAAGCACTCCGTCCCCTGAGCCTTTCCGTCAGGGAAGAGAGCGTCGATGAAAGGCAGAGCTCCTCGCCGCCGGAAAGATACAGGCGCTGCACATGGTCTTCGGAGATCACCGCTTCTATGTCTGCCAGCGCGACCGAGCGCCAGCCATCGGCCGTCTTGAGAAGCACCTTCCGCCGCCAGCTCCCCTCCAGTGCGGAAAGGCAGCGATCGATGGCCTCTCTCACCTCCGCCTCCGTCGCCGGAAGGAGCAGATAGTGCTGCGCCCCCAGACGGAAGGCAGCGAGCGCACGGCTGTCATCCTCTGCAAGAAAGACCATTTCCGTATCACTCCACCGCTCCCGCACATCGGCTGCCGTCTGCATCGCCCCCTCGGGCAAAAAGGACAGATCCCAAAAGAGCAGGTCGAAGCGCTCCTCCCCGCGTCGCCAGTCGCCCAGAAAGGCGTAGCTGTTGTCATACGACACGCAGGAGAGCGACAGCCCCCTGGAGCGCGTCATCTCTCCCAGAAAACGCCGGATGAGTCCGGCCGTCTCTTCGCTGTGACTGATAATCCCTGCCAGAAGCATCGCCACTCCTCCTCTCTTGCTTCTTATATTATAATAGATCATATATTTTTTGTTCAAGGCAGAGAGCCTCCTCGCCCCCCTCCGCCAAGGAAATATCTCATCCGCCTTTGCTCTCTGTCAACAGAAAGGATCCCTATGTCCTCCTATCTCACACCGCTTCTCGTCGCTTTAGGCGGCGCACTGGGCGCACTCACGCGATACACCGTCACACTGCTTGCCGCCTCCTTTCTGGGAAGCAGCTTCCCCTATGGCACGCTCCTTGTCAATGGAGCTGGCTCTTTCCTGATCGGTCTCCTCGCCTTCTTCTTCACCCAGCACTTCCCCTCCCCCCTTGCCTCTGCATTTCTGGTGACGGGATTCCTAGGCGGCCTCACGACCTTCTCCTCCATGATGAATGAGATCATGCAGTTTTTCCTTGCCGGTCACCTTCTCGAAGGATGCACCTACCTGCTCTCCCAGCTCCTCATCGGACTTCTTGCCGTCTTCGCCGGATACCTTCTCATGAGCCGGATCAGCCTGTAGCTTCCCGCAGCCAAAAGGCGATGTGAAATATCGATCCTCTCATTTTCGCGTTCCATCTGCCGCGGAGGACTTGCAGCTCTCATAGGAGTGACCGGGAAACCTTATCCCAGCTGTCTTTCAT
>ERZ1034669.656-NODE-656-length-11083-cov-8.401886_pt1 | contig 11083 bp, 10 predicted proteins | sample MGYA00520705_ERZ1034669 | MGnify/ENA primary metagenome ERZ1034669 (study PRJEB33766, sample SAMN09781766) | gut metagenome | biome: gut microbiome | host: Homo sapiens | place: Madagascar | study: EMG produced TPA metagenomics assembly of the PRJNA485056 data set... | reverse complement strand
GCCGCGCAGGCGGTCAAATGTGTCGTTGAGGCGATCGCTCAGAGAATCAAACACTGGTTACTCCTTAATTGGACTCGCCCACCAGGGCGCGGCAGAAATCTTTGGCATTGAACTCCTGCAGGTCATCGACCTGCTCGCCCACGCCAATGCGCAGGATCGGGAGCTTGAGTTTTTCGGCCACGGCCATGGCGATGCCGCCCTTAGCCGTGCCGTCGAGCTTTGTCATGATAATACCGTCCAGACCCAGCGCCTCGTTAAACTCGAGCGCCTGGTTCAGACCGTTTTGGCCCGTCGCGGCATCGATTACGAGGACGACCGAGACAGGCATGGGGCCGGCGGCCATATTGGCGGCGCGCTTACGCGTCACGTTGACCACTTTGGCAAGCTCGCGCATGAGCTCGGGGCTTGTGTGCAGACGGCCGGCGGTATCGATGAGCACCAGGTCGCTGCCGCGCCTGTCGGCCTCGTCGAGCACGTCATAGCACACGCTCGCCGGATCGGAGCCGCGGTCACGCTTAATAACCGGTACGCCGGCACGCTGGCCCCACACATCGAGCTGCTCGATGGCGGCGGCGCGGAAGGTGTCGGCCGAACCGATCACCACGTTCTTGCCGCGGGCAGCCATGGCGCTCGCAATCTTGCCGACCGTTGTGGTCTTGCCGGCGCCGTTGATGCCCACAAACAGCACGCAGCTCGGCGTATCGGAAAACGGATCACGCTCAACAGGCACAAAATGGCCCTCGAGCTGCTCGGCCAGAGCGCGGCGAAGCTGCGGGGCGGTCTTAAGGTTCTTCTTGGCAGCAGCATCGCGCAGGTCATCGGAGACCTGAATGGCGACCTCGGCACCCATGTCACCCATAACGAGGGTGTCCTCAAGGTCCTCCCAAAAGTCCTCGTCGACCTCGCCGCCAAAGTAGAAGACCTCGTTGAGGGCCTCGCGGCTGCGCTCAAGTCCGCGCGAGAGAGCATCGAAGAATCCCATTATGCATTCACGACCTTTCCGGTTTCGCGATCGAGTTTTTGCGAGACGACGCGACTGACGCCGTCGGCTTGCATCGAGACGCCGTAGAGAACGTCAGCGTCCTCCATAGTACGGCGCTGATGCGAGATAACCAAGAGCTGCGTATCGGAACGCAACACATCGAGCGCACCGATGAGCTTGGACAGGTTAGCGTCATCGAGCGCCGCCTCGACCTCGTCCAGCACATAGAACGGCACCGTGCGCGTGCGATACACGGCAAAGAGCAGGGCGAGCGCCGTCAGGCTCTTCTCGCCACCCGACATGAGCATCATCTTGGTGATGCGCTTGCCGCGCGGCTGCGCCACGACCTCGATACCCGTCTCGGCCGGATGCTCGGGATCGGTCATCTCCAGATGAGCCTGGCCACCCGGGAACAGCATAGCGAAGATCTCGCGGAAGTTCGCGTCGACCTTCTCAAACGTCACAAGGAACGCCTTGCGCATCTTGCGATCAATAGCCACCGTGATCTTGGTGAGCGCCTTACGCGCGCTCTCCAGATCGGCCAGCTGCTCCTCGATGTAGTCAGCGCGGCGCTTGAGCTGCTCGTACTCCTCCATGGCAACTTGGTTCACGGGACCAAGGTTGTTGATCTGGCGCACAAGCTGGTTGAGCTCGCGCTCGGCGGCATCGCGGTCCGTGGGCGCAGGAAGCATAAGCGCTTCCTCGAGTACCGTGTTGCCATCGGCGGTAATGGCCTTAATGGCGGCCTCTACCTGCACCTCGAGCTTGCCACGCGCGACCTTAAACTCGTTTTGCGTGGCGGTGGCGGTATCGACCTTCTCCTTAGCGCGGGCAACCTCTGCCTTGGCATCCTCGATGGTCTTCTTGAGCGAAGCGGAGTCCGCCTCCTCCAGAGAGGCCTGGTCACGCAGACGCGCTGCCCAATCCGACGCGCGCTCCAGCAGGGCCGAATAGCGCTCGTGCATGGGATCGACGCGCAGGCGCAGCAGCTCGAGTGAGCGCGAGGCCTGGCGTGTTCCGCGGATACGGCGGTTGATGCCCTCCAGGCGATGCTCCAGATCGGGCACGCGGCCCTTCAGAGAACGAAGGCGCTCGCTCGTCTGGGCCAGGCGGACCTTGGCATCGGCGAGCTTGCCGGCGGCCTCGGAATCGTCACGGCGAACGCGGTCGAGTTCGTCGTTGGCTTCGGCAATCTGAAGGCCAAGATCGCTTGCCTGCGCTCGGGCCTCGTCACGCGAGCGGGTGAGCTCGTCCACGCGCGGGCGCGCAGCGCGAACGGCCTCGGCGGCCTGCTCGCGGCGCTTGGAGATGCGCACGCGCTCGACCTCGGCGTTGTTGGCGCTTTGCTCCAGGCGGCCAATCTCGGAGAGCAGCGAGCGGCGCTCGCCCTCAAGACGGGCGATCTCGCCGGCGGCATCGCCCTCAGCGGCACGCGCCTCTTCGACGGCCGCATTGGCCTCGACGACCTGATCCGACACATGCTCAAACACAGCAGCCAGATCGGGTTCCAGGCCCTCGAGCTCACGGATGCGACGCTTGCGCTCCAAAGCACCCGAAGCCTCTCCGGCGTCGAGCCCCACACGCACCAGGCCGCCGCAGGCGACGCGGGCGCCATCGGGGGTCACGTAAGTCACGCCGTCAACGACAGGCGCGGCCAGCGCAGCCGCCAAGTCGTCGACAACGTAATAGCCGCCGAGCAGCGCCTCGACAACCGGGCCATAGCCGGCGCGTACGGACAGGCGATCGACCAGGCGGGAACCGGCAGCGCCCTTAGCGGCAGCAGAGGCGCTCACACCGCGCGCGACCAGCAGCGCCTCGCCCGAGGCCTTCTTCTGGTCCAGAGCGGCACGACCGGCACGCTCAAGCGCGGACGCATCGTCGAACAGCAGCGCATCGATATCGCCGGCAAGCAGCTGCTCGACCAGGCCCTCGAGCTCACGAGGAGCCTCGAGCACGTCACCCAGACGGCCCGAAACATCGTCGCCCAGCGCGCCCACCAGACGGCTCACCAGCGGCGAGCTGTCTGCCATGCGGGCATCGAGCTTCTTTTGGCTGGCAAGCTCCGAGCGAACCTCGGACAGCTTGTTGCGCGCTTCGCTCTCGCGATTACGCAGGTCCTTGAGGGCAGCGCGTGCCGTCTCGGTGGCCTCGCGCGCATCGACCTGAGCATGGCGCGCTTCCTCAAGAGCACCCTCAAGCTCCTCAGCACGGTCGCGACGGCTCTCGAGCGAGGCCGTGACCTCCTCGAGCTGTTCATCGATCTGCTCCAGGCGCGAGGCGTACATGTTGTCCTCGACCTCGGCGTTACTCAGCGAGTCCTTCACCTTGGCGAGTTCGAGCGCCGCGTTATCGGCCGCACGCTGCACATCGCGTTGCTCACGCGTAAGCTGCGAAATCTGATTGTCGAGCGCCACGCGCCGCTCGTGGAGCTGAGCGGCGGCAGGACCAGCGGCGTCAACGTCCTCCTGGGCCTGCATGTGCGCGCCGGTCACTTCCTCGCGCTGCGCACGTGCATCCTCGAGCTCCTCGACAACGCGACGACGCTGATGCTCGGAGCTCGAGATCTGGCCGCGCATGTCGGACAGGCGCGACACCATATTGTGGCCCTTTTCCTCGAGCAGGCGCATATCGGAGTTAATGCGACCGACCACGTCTTGCATATGGCGGCGCTGCTCGCCCAGATCGCCCACAAACAGGCCCTTTTCCTCGAGCATGACCTGGAGCTTCTCGAGCTCGCGTTCCTTTTCGCCCAAGCGGTACTGCGCAAGCTCAAGCTCGGCAGCACCCTCCTTGGAGCGGCTCTCCAAGTCGTTCCACTGCGACTGCAGCGAACGCAGCTCGTCGACGGCCAGCATCTGCGTAAGCTCGTTCGCGCGCGAGGACAGCTCTTTGTACTTGCGCGCGCGATCGACCTGACGCTCCAGCGGTCGCAACTGACGGGCGATTTCCTTGTTGATATCGCGGGCACGGGTTAGGTGCTCGTCCATCGATTTAATCTTTTTGAGCGCACGTTCCTTACGACGCTTGTGCTTGGAGATGCCGGCGGCCTCCTCAATGAGGGCACGGCGCTCCTCGGGGCGGCTCTGCAAAATGGCATCGAGCTTGCCCTGGCTGATGATGGAATGCGTATCCTTGCCCAGTCCCGAATCGTGCAGGATGTCCTGGATGTCCATCAGGCGGCACGGGCTCGAGTTGATGAGGTACTCGCTTTCGCCCGAGCGATACATGCGGCGGGTGATAGCCACCTCGTCAAAGTCGACAGGCAGCATATGGTCCGAATTATCGAGCACCAGCGTGACCTCGGCCACACCCACCGGCTTGCGCGCCGACGAGCCCGAGAAGATGACGTCCTCCATGGCCTGGCCGCGCAGCTGCTTGGCGCTCTGCTCGCCCAGGACCCACAGAATCGAGTCGGAGATGTTCGATTTTCCCGAGCCGTTGGGACCGACGATGACGGTTAGGCCCGGCTCAAACGTCATATGGGCGCGGTCGGCAAACGACTTGAACCCTTTGAGCGTGAGGGACTTGAGATACACGGTTCCTCGCTTAAACAGGCTTCTTGTTGAGAATCACGCCGTTGGTGGTGTAGCCCATGCGGTCGAGCGCCTCCAGCGCAGCGGCTCCCTCGGCCTCCTTCTTGGAGGAACCGGTGCCGCGGCCTTGACGAATTCCGTCGATGAGCACCACAGCGGTAAAGGTGGGCGCATGCGCGGGGCCCTCGGAGCCGACCAGCTTATACGCGGGAGGCTCGTGGCCGTCCGCCTGCACGCACTCCTGCAAGAACGATTTGGGGTTCGCGGGGTGCTCGGCACGCTCGGAAGCCAAATGTGGCTTGAGCGTACGATGGATAAAGTCCGCCGCAACATCCCAACCGGCATCCAGGTACAGCGCACCCACGAGCGACTCGTATACGTTCTCGAGCGCCGAGTGCAGGCCGCGCGCACCGGTACCGGTCTCGGAGGCACCAAAGATAATGATGTCGTCGATGCCCAGCTCATGCGACACCTCGGACAGCGTGGCGCCCGAGACAAGGGACACCTTCAGGCGCGTGAGCTTGCCCTCGTCAAACTCGGGATAGGACTCAAAGAGTGAACGGGCGACGACGGCGCCCAAAATGGAATCGCCCAAAAACTCAAGGCGCTCATAGCTGGCAGAGACCGGCTGGCCCTCGACGGCCGAGGGATGCGTGAGCGCCGCGCGCAGCAGCACCTTGTCATTGAACTCGTGGCCCAGAATCTCCTGTGCGCGCGTAAGTCGTTCGGATAAAGCCAAGACCTAAGCCTCCCTGGCGTTTTCAATCGCGTCGACAGCGTCGGCGACAGAGTTGAGCGAGAGCAGGGTCTCGTCATCGATCTCGAGGTTGAACTCGTCCTCGATAGCCGTAACCAGCTGCAGGCGCTCGAGCGAATTGGCATCGAGATCGTCAAACGTGGTCTCATCGCTAATTTCGGCAACATCGACGCCCAGAACGTCAGCAGCGACCTCGGCGATCTTGTCGAAGATTTCGGAGCGGTCCATAGCGCTTCCTCTCATAGTGCATGAATACCAAAAGATTGGCGCCGCGCGGGCGGCACCAAGACACGGTTTTGATTCTACCCCACGACGCAGGCCGCGAGGCACATAACAGCGCTCTAACTCGCTCTTACAAAACGATACCGTCCATGGAGTTGGCGACGTTCTCGACCAGCCCGGCGCGAACCGCCTCGGCTGCGGCGAGCGTACCGTTTTTGACGGCCTCGACCGAGGTGGCACCATGGCCGATCAGGACCACGCCGCGCAAGCCCAAAAGAATCGCGCCGCCCTTGGCGTCACCCGAAAGCTTGGCCTTTATCTCGCGCATCTGCTGCTTCATGAGCAGCGCGGCGATCTTGGTGCCGAACGAGGACGTAAAGGCGCCCTTGAGCTCCTGCAGCAAAAACTTGGCAGCGCCCTCGGTGGCCTTAAGGGCAATGTTTCCCGACATGCCGTCGGCAACGACAACGTCAAAATTACCCGAGGTAATATCGGTGCCCTCGCAGTTGCCCACAAAGCCGGGGACGGCAGCCTTCATAGCCGGGAGGCAGGCCTTGGTAAAGTTGGAGCCCTTCTCATCCTCGGTACCGTTACCAAGAAGACCCACGCGGGGATGCTCGATACCCAAGACGACGCGGGCATAGGCGCTACCCATCTGGGCAAAGCGCACCATATCGTCAACCTCGACATCGGGGTTGGCACCCATATCGCACAACACCGTCAGGCCGCCGGCGCGGTTGGGAAGTGCATTGGTGAGGCAGGGGCGCACCGGCTGCTTCTTGCCCTCGGCCTGATACCTAAAGGGCGTCACATAGGCGGTGGCGGCTGCGGTCATGGCACCAGTGGAGCCAGCGGAGAAGAACGCGTCCGCGTTGCCCTTCTTAATGGCACGGCAGGAAAGCACAATCGAAGACTTGCGCTTGGTCATCACGGCACGAATGGGATCGTCGTCCATGGCGATAACGTCGGGAGCCTCCAGGGCTTCGACGCGCGCATGGGAAGCGGCAAAGGGATTGACGATTTCGGCAGGGCCGGCAGCCAGGACCTCGATATCGGGGTCGGCCGCAAGGGCGGCCTCAATACCATCGAGAACAACCTGGGGCTTCTCGTCTCCACCCACAACGTCTACACAAACGCGAACGCTACTCATATACATGCTCCTTATACAAAAATAGCCGACTCATTGAGCCGGCCATTGTGGTTCCATTTGGAACGGCATCGTATCCAGAGTATACAGTTACTCGGTAACGATAACCTCGCGGTCCTTGTAGAAACCGCAGCTGGGGCACACGTGGTGCGGGAGCTTGACAGCGCCGCAACGGGGGCACGTGGACTGAGCCGCAGCCGAGATTTTCATGTTGGCGGAACGACGGGTGTGAGTGCGGATACGACCCTGCTTTTGTTTAGGTACGGGCATAGTGACCTTCCTTATGAACTATCCAGTGTGGCGATTACGCGCAAGTAGCGATATTACCACAGTTTTACTCATCAAGCTTGAGATTCTTTAATGCTGCAAATGGATTTTCCGTGGCTTCGGCCCATTCGGCCTCTGCCTGGGCAGCGCAATCGCATTGCTCGACGTTGAGATTACCACCGCAGACCGGGCAAAGACCGCGGCAATCGGGCTTGCAGAGAACCACGAACGGAGTATCCATGACGACCGCGTCGTTGATGGGCTCACCCAGATCGACGATGCGATCCTCGCCCAGCAGCTCGTAACCGTCCTCGTAGGCCTCGGGATCCTCGGGCTCGTTAAAGAGGTAGAACTCCTCGATCTCGCCGGCAATATCAAACGAAGCGGGCTCCAGGCAGCGATCGCACTCGCCGGTAGCGTGCGCGCGGACCATGCCCGTGAGCAGAACACCGGTGCCGGCATTGGTAAAGACCACATCATAGTCAATACCATCCTGTAGCTGGTACTCCTTCTCGCCCACCGTGTAGGTGGTCACATCGACCTTACCGGTCAGCGGATACGAGTCTCCGGGAAACTCGAGCTGCTCGGAAAGGTCGACGGTAACACTCGGGAACTCAGCCATTACCACTGACCGTTCTGCTGGGCGGCACCCTCGTTGAGCTGCTGACGGCAACGGGTGACGGTGCCGGTCAGGCTCTTGAGATTCTCCTCCAGGTGCGTAAAGACCTGCTCGGCATAGTCCTCGGCGGCATAACGCGTCTCGCGCTCGTACTGCTGGGCACGGTCGCGGACATCATCGGCCTGCTGCTGTGCTAGGCGGACAATTTCCTGCTCACCGGCGATGGTGAGGGCCTGCTGCTGAGCGTCGGCGATGATGGAATCGGCCTGAGCGGCGGCGGAAGCCATAAGCTCCTCGCGCTCCTTGAGGATACGGCGGGACTTCTGCCACTCCTCGGGATAGCTCATGCGGATCTCGTCGAGGATGTTGAAAAACACGTCGGCGTCGATGACCTTGAACTGAGCGTTCTTGCCGAAAGGCGGCTTGGCTTCCTCGATCAGCCCTTCGAGCTCATCGACCAAGCTGACGATCCTATCGCCAGGAAAATTCTCGCCCGGCATCCGGTCTCCTTTCATAGGTAACATATCATCGTGCTAGTTTACCACATGCCACCAGGCAATAAAAAACGTCACGAAAAGCGATGTTTGAGCGCTTCGACCACGTTGGGCGGCACAAACGTCGACACGTCGCTGCCAAGCGAGGCAATCTGTCGGACCACCGAGCTCGAGATATATCCGTACTGCGGCGCACTCATGACAAAGATGGACTCCAGCTCGTTGTCCAGGCGGTAGTTGAGGTCGGCCTGCTGAAGCTCGTACTCAAAGTCGGTCATGGCACGCAGACCCTTGACCACGGCACCGGCGCCCTGCTCGCGTGCGAAGTCGACCAACAGGCCGGTAAAGGGCAGGACCTCGACGCCTTCGATATCGCCCAGTGCCTCGCGGGCCAGCGCCACGCGCTCGTCGAGCATAAAGGTGGTACCCACGCCGTTTTTGCCCTGCGACTCGGCGACAGCCACGATCACGCTGGGAAAGATGCGGCGTGCACGGCGAATGACGTCGATGTGGCCAAAGGTGATGGGGTCAAAGGTGCCCGGGACGATTACGCGGTTGATGGTGTCACTCATGGGCATCCTCCGGGGATACTGCCTCGTCGTTTTCGTTAGTATCGGCGCTATCGTCCTTGCTATCGCCGACCCAGCGCAGCAGGTCGACCGAGGTGATGCCGTAGCGCTTCTCGCGCACGGTCTCAAAGTCGGCCGGATGCGCGCCCGCGTCAGCGGCGGCATGCTCAAACAGGGCGTACGCGCCAGGGGCTAGCAGGCCCTGCTCGGCAAGGTTCTGCAGCAGTTCCTGAACCGGCTCGGCACCAAAGGCATACGGAGGGTCGAGCAGAACCAAGTCGAAGGGACCACCCGGAACACGACCGCGCGAGGCGCTTGCCAGCATATCGCCCGTCACCACGCGCCAACGCGCACGGTCACGGCAGAGTGACTCGATATTCTTGGTAATAAGACGCGCGGCATTCCGATCGATCTCGAACGTCGTGAGTGAGCGGGCACCACGTGAGAGCATCTCTAACCCTAAGGCACCGGAGCCGCCAAAGGCGTCCAGCACGCGGACCTCGTCCAGATCGAAGTCAAATGCCGACATGACCATAGATGCGCACGCCTCGCGCACGCGATCGGTCGTGGGGCGGGTGACATCGCGACCACGGGGTTCCTCGATCTTACGACCGCGCCATTCGCCGCCGATGATTCTCATCCTCCGCTGACCTCCTTAAAGATATGTCGATAACGCATGGCGACCGCGTCGCGCAAGGGACGCGTCGCCACGGAGTCAAGGTTGCAAGCATACCGCAAGAGCTCGACCGCGTCCAAATGGGCCCACTCGATCAGCTCCTCGTCGGCATCCAGGTCGACAAAGCGCAGGGTCACTCCGCCATGCTGGCGGTACCCCAGGATTTCGCCCTCGTGGCGCAGACGCAGGTCCATCTGGGCGAGCGTAAAGCCATCCGAGGTCTTCTCGAGCGATTGCAGGCGATCTTGTGCTGCCGAAGCGCCGCCGTTGCCCTTGGAGTGCGTCATGACCAGGCACGTACCCGACACGCTGCCGCGGCCCACGCGCCCGCGCAGCTGGTGCAAGGCCGCCAACCCAAAGCGCTCGCCATTCTCGATGACCATGACGGTGGCGTTGGGCACGTCGACGCCCACCTCGACCACCGTAGTCGAGACGAGCACATCGATCTCGCCACGCTTAAAGGCATCGATGACCCGATCCTTCTCCCCCGCAGGCATGCGACCATGAAGACGCTCGATGGTAAGCCCCGGTAATGCCAGACGAAGGCGATCGAGCTCGGTCGCCGTGTCATGCAACGGCACAGGCACGGTCACGCGGCCTTCGTCGTCGCGAGCGATGCCGGGTACGTCTTCGAGCTCATCGGCCGAATCGCTCGGCTCCACGAGCGGACAGATCACGTAGACTTGTTGCCCCTTTTCGTGCGCCTCGCGAATGGCGCCATAGGCCAGGTCACGACTCGACTCGGTGAGGACGCGCGTCGTCACGCCGGCACCCGGAACGGGACGATGGCGGATGATGCTCGTATCTAGGTCGCCGTACACCGAAAGCGCCAGCGTGCGCGGGATCGGCGTGGCAGTCATGACCAGCAAGTCGGCACCCGGGCCTTTTGCGCGCAGAGCGTTACGCTGGCCCACGCCAAAGCGGTGCTGCTCGTCGATCACCACAAGCGACAAATGCTTGAACGTGACGTTCTCCGAAAGCACCGCATGGGTACCAAAGAGCACATCGAGCTCGCCAGACTGGAGCCGGGCATGAATCTGTTCACGCTCGGCAGCCGGCGTGGCGCCCGTCAGGAGCGCCCAGGTCATGCCAGCCTGCGAGAGCAAGGGGCCGGTCTTATCGGCATATTGACGCGCCAGCACGCCCGTGGGCGCCATGACGCAAGCCTGGGTGCCGCTATCGGCCGCAACCGCCAGTGCACAGGCGGCAACGGCGGTCTTACCGGTACCGACGTCGCCCAGCAGTAGGCGGTTCATCACGCGCCCGCCATCGCACATGTCGTGCAGGATGTCTTGAAATGCAGCCTCCTGCTCATCGCTCAGCGAAAACGGCAGTGCCTGTTTAAGCGCAGCAAAATGCTCTCCCGCGGCATGCGCATAAGGCACTACGTCGACCATACCGCCATCGTTGCGCAGACGCAGTGCGAGCTGCAAGCAGAGACACTCCTCGTAGGCAAGACGCCGGCGTGCGATGTCGCGCTCGGCCATGCTCGAGGGAAAGTGGATCGAGCGAAGCGCACGGGCATTGCTCATGAGCTTCCGCTTTGCGCGCAGCGGCGCGGGAATGGGATCGAACGGATTGGCAGCCACTTCGAGCGCACCGCTCACGATACGGCGCATCCATGCCTGACTCACGCCGTCACTTACGTAGTGGACCGGCAAAATGGTACCCGCGGCACGCCCGTCCTCGAGCTTTTCAAAGTGGGGCGAGGCCATCTGCTTAAAACCGTAGGCAAACTCGACCTTGCCCATCACGGCAAGGCGGTCGCCCTGCTTAAGCTGTTGGGCAATCCAAGGCTGACGGAAAAAGGCAACCTG
>ERZ1034669.640-NODE-640-length-11286-cov-3.811771_pt1 | contig 11286 bp, 12 predicted proteins | sample MGYA00520705_ERZ1034669 | MGnify/ENA primary metagenome ERZ1034669 (study PRJEB33766, sample SAMN09781766) | gut metagenome | biome: gut microbiome | host: Homo sapiens | place: Madagascar | study: EMG produced TPA metagenomics assembly of the PRJNA485056 data set... | reverse complement strand
CTCAGCCGAGCCGGTCAGCGCGTCCGGCTGGCTCTGCACGCCGGTCTCTGCCGCCTTTTCGGCGGAAATTTTGCTTTCATCAAACGTCATGTCCTCACCTCACTGTCTCTTTGCAAACTTTGCAATAAAGTACCGAATGACAACCTCATGCACGCCGAAGCCCTCATCTACCGTGTCGGACTGCAGAATGACCTGAATCGCCTTCCAGCCCTTGCGCTTGAACAGGAACGGAATAATGGAGTTGACCACCGTTCCGAACGGAAACCGTTCAAAGCCGATATAGTGGAAATTCAGCCGATCCGCTGTCACGCGCTTCATAAGCGTGCCGTGGTCGGTCTCAAGCCGCACCCAAATCTCAACCGCACTGCGCGTGTACGCCTTTAAGTGCACGCCGCTGCCGCGCTTGGGCATGGTTTTCAGTATCATCGGCGTGTTCATCGTGTCGAGCTTGGTAGCCCACTCGGTGTGAATGGCCGCGCCGTCATCCGAGAACGCGTTCATCATAATGTCATTGTTTTCGTCTACCAGATCGTCATTAAACCGGCAAACTCTGCCGTCCTCGGTGCCGAAATACAGCGCCTGTTCGTGTGAACAGAGCACCTTTGCGGGCACGTTCGTCCAGTAGTACCATTCATACCCGTTGTCTGCCTTGTCCTGATTGCCGTCTGCCACATACGCGCAGCCGTCGATCACAAGCACATACCAGCCGCGCCAGCAGGCGGCTACAGCGTCCGCAAGTCTGCGCTCCTTGCACAGCTTCGGATTGACGCGGCGGCTTCGGCAGAATAACTGCCGCACCTGCATGTTGTTGTAGTAGGTCGTGGTCGGGGCATATACGCCACGCGGCGAGAGATACAGCGGATCGTCATTCAAATTCGCCGAGGAATACTTGGCAATCGCGCCGTAACCCGGCACGCCCTCCTTGAGCGGAAAGGTTGCCACATTGTTCAGCATTGCGCCCGAATGGTGCCAGATCGTACCCTCCTGCCGGTTGTCCTTCTTGATGAGCAGTAATTCACCTTGTGCTTTCAGATAGCACATGATGGGGAAATCGCTCGAACCCACGACAGAATAGTTAATGTCGGGGAAATAGGTCGGGTCGGACAGGCCGGAAAACCATTCCATAGCCGCGTGCTCCTTGTTGCCGGAAATAAAAACGCGGTTGCTGCTGCCGTCCATGCCGTAAATCGCAAAGATGGTGCAGCCGAGCACCTTCTTCCGGTCCTCGGTGGTCTTGGCAAACTTCACCTCAAAATTGGAGATACCGGCGTTCTCCGGCGCGCTCGGTGCTGTCTCAAACGTCACCGTGCCCTTCTCCGCATCGTAGCTTTTCACGGGGATTGCACTGCCGTTGAGGTAGGCCGCCGTCGGCGTGCAGTCCTTGTCAATGCCGGTCACGTCCAGCTGATAGGTCGTGCTCGAGCCGTCTCCGATAAAGCGGTTCTTGCGCCACTTGCACAGCATATTAACGTTTTCGTAGGTCTCGCCGCCGCCTGCCGCCTTGCGCTGATAGCTGGTCAGCGGACAGTAGGCGTTGTCGTCTACCGCGTGTACGGCAGTTTTGCCGTCGTAAACAATGTAATGCTCACCGGTCAGAACGAACAGCTTGCCGTGCATGTAAAAGCCCTGGCTGCGGCCGCCGCTGTTCAGCTTGTCGAGCAGCTCCTTACGGCTGTCCTTTACTTCCTTGTAGTCAGCATCCAGTTTTACCGCATACAGCTTGCTGCCTGCGTGGACGATGAGCGTTAGATTTTCCTCGTCGTTGTCGTTCTCATACGGAAAGATTCCGGCGACAGGAACAGTCTTGCCGTCCGCATCTGTAAACCGCAGCAGCGTGCGCCATCCATAGCGCCGCTCGGGAAAGCCGCCCTCATCCGCGATCACGTTCACCGCACGCGGAGAACGTCCATCGTCGATCTGGGTCTCATCCGTGGAGTAGTCCAAACCCTTGAAGCGCTTATAGTGCTTGGTGCCTTCCTCGGATTCTGTGAAATCCGGCACCGTAACCTTACGCGGCATGTCTTACTCCTCCCCGTAATCTAGCACAGCGGGCGCAGCGTCCTCGAGTGCCGAAACAAACTCGTTTCGGAACATCACGCTTTCCGCTTTGCGGTTCTCATCATCAAACAGCAGAGCCGCCGCCAGTCCCCACGGCAGCGCCACGCGCGTGATCCGATCGTCCCAGTCGAGCGCCGTGCTGTCAATCGCCGTGACTTCCGGCGCGCTTGTCAGCTCCTCGTCACCGCGCTGTGCGCGGATGGCATTCTCATACGGAAGCGCCTCCACAAGCAGGCTGTCAAGCAGTGTCGGCGAGTAGCTGTCAAAGTCAACGTCCGTTCCGGGCGCTTCAATAATTTTCGCCAGTGCCAGCGTGTAAATGCGTTTAATAGTCGTCGCCACGCTCTCACCTCCTAACAAACAGAGGGCGGGCAGCCGCCCGCCCTCCTGGGTCTTTACTTATCCGTAGCCTCAGCCACATCCGAGGTCAGCTTGCCGGCCTTGCCGAACGCAACCACGCGGATGGTCTGACCTGCGGTCGTTGCAACCGTGCCGCCGCTTGCGACCAGCATGCGGTTTGCGGAGAAGCGCGGGTCCGAGCCGTCCAGCGTGTACCAGATTTCGTCCGCATCTGCCGCCGTAACGGTCGCACTGTGCGAAGCGATCGCTACGGTGCACGCCTGCTTGCTGCCATCCTTGCCGATAACCACAACGGCGTCCGCCTTGCTGGCCAGTACAAACAGGTCGTAGGTCTGGCGGCCTTCGATCAGCGCACCGGAAATGCCGGGCGGGTCCTGATGAATCTTGGTGTCATTGATACGGTACGGGAACGCCAGCGCGGATTCCTGCGCCGCAACCATGTAAACGTCGGTCGGGAACATATTGCTCGGCACCTTGACTACGGTAAAGCCAGCGATCTGGCCAACCGTGCCGGTCGGCAGCTGCTTGCCAGCCAGCGAATCCAGGCCGTGCCACTCGTCAGACAGGATAATCTTTGGGTAATCCTTAGCGCGTACAAACAGTACGCGGCCGTTTTCCGGTACGAGGTGCTCGTCCATGTAGGTTGCCGCGTCGTAGACCATGGTAACAATGGTGCTCTTGGTCGGCTCTGCGGTTACGCCTGCAATGTGGCCGAGCTTTGCAATACGCGCAAAGCCGTACTTGTCACCGGTCGGCACGCACTGCTCTGCAATCTGCTGACGCAGCCACTGGCCGCTCTTGTTGCTGATAGCCTGCTCGCTCTCATCGCCCTTGTCAACAACGCCGGTAAAGGACTTGTCCTGCGTCATCATGTACTCAACAACGGTGTCCTGTACGTCCTTCACCTCGCCGTATCGGCTGTTGCCGTTGCGGGTGTAGTCCACAACAGGGGTGGTGTTCAGCATATATACGCGGCAGGTTTTCGCGCCGGTCATCTCCACGTTCGCCTTGCAGTGAGCGCGCAGGAACGAGGTGTGGGTATACAGTTTCTCAATAGTAGAGGCATATTTAGTCGTAAGATTGATTGCCATAAAGTGTTGTCACTCCTTTTAGCTTCACAGTCCCAACAGTCCGCGCAGGAACGGATCAGAGGTGTCACTCTCATTTCCTGCCACACTGCCGGGGCTTGTCTGTCTGTTTGTCTGATTCTTCTCTGCGATCCTGACCGCCTGCTGATTCAGTTCAGCCTGATAGCGCCAGTGCGCGGCAACGGGCGTCATAGCTTCCTGCTGCACCAATTCAAGCACGCGTTTTGGCACTTCCTCGAAACTTTTCACGCCAGAGAGTGAAACATATTCTTCCCACGCGCGTGCATCGGCTTCTTCTCGTGCCTGTTCAACAGTCTGATCAATTCTCTGCTGCATGGCGGTAAGCTCCGCCTGCTGCTGTTCGGCAGCCTGTGCCTCGGCTGCCCGCCGGGAAGCCATGCGGCCCTCGGCAATTGCTTTGAGCGCCGCGTCCGGCGTTTCCGGAAACTCCGTGCGGCACTGTTCGATCTCAGCCGAGAGAAGCTGCTCATTGCGTGCTCCCTCGAGCTGTTCGAGGTACTGCTGCCGGTTCATGCCGGCGGCCTGCGCATACTGGTCCAGAACACGCATTTCCCGCTCGGCCTTGCGGTCATAATTCATGCCCTTCTGGAGCAGTTCGACCGGGTTCGCACCGAGCGCACCGGTCAGGGCCTGCACTGCGTCTGCCGGCAGCAGAATCTGCTGTCCGTTGTAGACGAGCGGCACGGTCTGCACCGGCTGTTCCACCGTCTCCGGCGATACTTCGCCGCCCTCTGGCGGCTGATTCTCCGGTTCTTCCTGCTGCTCTTCGGCGCGCTGGTCTTCCGCACCGTCCTGCACGGTCTCCTCTGCGCCCTCGGCGGCGGTCTGCTGGTTTTCCAGATCGTCATTGCCTTCAAGCGCCGCAAGGAAATCGTCGCCGTTAAAACCGTCCATGTCCGCGCCGGTATCGTCCTCAGCAAAATACTGCAGGCCGATGAGATCGCGAACGGTTTTTCCGTCCGTAGAATTGCTGGTCTTCCAATCCATAAGACAAATCCTCCTATATGCAAAAGACTTTCGTCTCATTGCCGTGTGTTTATCGTGTGTTTATCGTGCCTTCCTGCACTCCGGCGGACGCACCGCCATTCCGTAAGCGGTGCACCCGTCCGTTTTTTACACCGTATCAAAGGAAATAGGCCCGGGCGAGGGCGATATGGCAAAACACCCGCGCCCGCCGCAGTGCAGGAGATCGTAATGTACTTCCGGCGCTCGGACGGACGCCCTCGACCCGAACGAGGGTGCCCGCCATCAGAAAGAAATAAGGGGAATCAACAGGACGGGTGAGGTCAGCTCCCGCCCGTCCGAACGCCGGAAAGAAAAATCAATAATCAGGTTCGAGAATCGGAACGCCGTACTGCACAGCACATTCGCGCTCGATCATGCAGCCGCATGCGTCCTTCCAACCCTTGGCGAAATAAACGAGATCCGCATCTGCCATAAGCCGGATAGACTCAGCCAGGAACCAAAGTGGCTTTGCGTCGTGCGGTGCATCCTTAAAAAAGGAGTCGATGATTTCGACAGGCTCACCGATATATTCAGTCGCTTCGCGGATAGCACGCTCACGCGCGCGTTCAATCTCATCGTTGGTCTTGTCCTTCATCGGCTGAGAAATAAATAACTTTTTCATGCCGTACCTCCCTCAAAACCGGAACGGTCTGTCCGTTCCCTTCTTGGTGAACTTCGCCTTCTGTGTGTTCAGCTCATCCTGAAGCGCCGCAAACATGCTTTCAACCTGCTTATCGGTGTACTCATACGAGCTTGCCGCCAGATGGCCGATCAGGCTGATCGCCTTGCACGCACGCGAAACGCGCGGCTCTGCCAACCTTACAAAGCGCTCCGCCTTGCTCTCATTCGTGTTATCCATTCGTTAAACCTCCCTGCTGTAATGCCTGCTGCATGCTGGCCTGCTGCTGCACACGCTTTGCAGCCTCCACAAGTCCCTCCTGATCCTTAACCGAGCCTTCCGGCATACGAGAAAGGAACTCAACCATATTGGGCATAACGCCTGCCGTCTGCAGATTATTAAGCGTGGATACCTGCAGAATCCTCGACCAGTAGCTTGCCTCGCCGATATGGATGTTTAGGTCGAGGGCCTCGACCGGCAGCGTGGAGAAGTCGAACATCTCCACGCGGGTCTGCTCCTGCGTGTCACCGGTTTCCGGGTCTGTCGCCTCGTCCGTGATCTTGACCTGCCGCATCCCGTAATAGGCATGCATCATGTCGATCAGCACCCGCTCGTAGTCCTCGACGAATTGATAATAGGCGATCTTGGTCAGCGCAAGCGGCGCGGCGTTCGCGGTCTGTACCGCTACGATCGCACTGCTGTTCTCGGGGTTCTTCACGTTGCCGAGTGCGGCATCGTTCGCGCCGGCTACACTCTTGAGCGCGTCCGTCATGGTGGACGTAATGCCCGTGGCCTCGGTCGGAATCGGCATCGAGCCTGCAACGCCGGTAAGCGCGTCCTTCACATCGCCTGTCACGCCGATAGAAGTCGCATCCGGGTCCCAGCCCTTGGGAAACTTGTTCCGGTTGTACACCAGCTTGGGCATCGCGTTGTTGCGCAGCATGAGCGCAAGCGCGGTCCATTGTTTATTGATCTCGATCTGCGTGTTGATGAGCGGTTTGATCTCCATCACGCCGTGATAGCAGTTCTTTCTCGGCTTCCAGCTGAGATACGCCACCGGATACAGCGTCATTTCGGTTGCCACGTCCTGCTCGATCATCACGCGTCCGCAGGAGCGGCAGTAGTGCACGCGGCCGTCCTCGGCCTTCCAGAACCGCACAAGCTCGTTGCCGAGACTGTCGCTGTTATTCTGCTCGTCATCACCCTTGTACAGGCCGTCGGACTCGCCCTCAATGCTCTCCCAGTCCTTGCAACCGAGCCGCTTTGCATCCTTGCGGATTTCAGAAACCGGTCTGCGGCGCACAATGATAAGGTACGGCTGCTCCTGCACGTTCGCATTAGACGGATTTCCGAACAGAATATTCGTGTTCATCACCTGCTCGGCACAGATTTCTCCCTGCACCCCGCCCAAACCGGACTGCTTGCTTGCATCAAAGTAGAAATACAGCGCCGCGTCACCATCCACGCAGGCGTCGCGCAGCACCATATGGTGCTTACTTTTCAGCTTGGTGCGCTCCACCACGCGGTCAATGCTCTGCTCAAGGATTTTCGCCGCATACTCTGCCTGTTCATCAGGCAGAAACGGTTCAACCTCCTGATCTACATCGTTCGAGACGATCTGCGCGACCTTGTAATGCACGATCGGATCCAGTACGTTCATCGTGATTGGACGCAGGTTCTTGGATTTCAGTCCTTCCCACTGCTTTCCCTCCACAAAGTTCTCGCACTGTTTGACGTTCTCGTACAACCCAATGCCGGTGTTGTACTGCACGCCCTTTTCGTACTCGGCTTGCACCCTGTCAGCCGTGAGCGTGATTTTCTGCTCATTCATCGCTCAAATCCTCCTGCCCGTGGGCGGTGCCGTCATAGCGCAGCAGATTGTTCACCTCACGCATAATGCGGCCCTCGGTGCTCAGGCGGTACGCCTGTTCCTTGTTGAATTCCTCTTTCCAGTGCTTTGCGGTCTCCCGCTCGGTGTTCAGCGCCTCGGTCAGCTTACCGTTCTCCTGCTTGAGATTATCAACCTCGTTGCGGGCGCTCCACATCGCGCTGATTGCCGCGTCGTGTGCATCCTTGGTGGAGTCGAGTTCTTCCTGCAGCTTCTTGAACTTCCTGCGCTCAGTCTGCAGCTCCTGCCGCAGACGGCAGGCCGTGTCATCACTTTCCCGCAGGGCGGTCTCCACCTTGGTAATGCGGTCCACAAGCTGAGCGCGTGCCGCTTCCTCAGTGTGCAGGCGTTCCTCCATCGTCCGGGCGGTCAGCTGAAAGGATTCCGCTTCCACGGTCTTTTGCCGCAAATCCTCGCCCAAGCGCTTGGCGTTTCGGGTCTGCACAGCAGCCAGAAAAGCACACATCGCCGCAACGGCACTAATAGCTAAATACATTTCCCATTTCCTCCTCGGTAGTCAGTTCGTTAAACTCCTTCGGCTCACTCGCCGCGATCGGGCGGCCTGCCACAAAGTACCGCAGCATATCCGCCGGGTGGGTGTACTCGTGCGGATCGTTTGCCACATCATCCGGGTGCTTCTCATCGTGCAGCAGCATCGGCAGGCTCTTGATGGTCTGCGTGCAGTTGGAAAAGAGGATCAGACTCGGCTTGCCGGTGTCCTTGCGTACCTTCAAATATTCTTTGAGGTCGAGCCATCCGAGCACGCGGTCGTTTTTCGCCTTTTCCAGATACACACCGCATTCTGCAAAGCGGTCTGCCGCGCTGCGTCCGGTGTCCTGCCGCCGGTTCCAGAGGTCAGGCGGCGCAAAGGTGATCGCATCGCGTTCCAACTCGTCTGAGCGCTCCAATATGGCGTTAGCCGCGTCAGATAATATAAGTCCATCGTGTCCCTCACCTAAATCCTTGCCCTCGCAGTATTCCTTGTACAGATACGCAGTACCGTTCTCATCCACGGCAAACCAGCCGACAGCCAGCATATCAAAGCCGTAGTCAAGCGCCTTGTACCGCGTCCAGTGCTCCGGAATCGGAAAAGCCTCGCAAACATGCGTCTCGCGTCGGAACTCGGGGAAATACATCCCCTCAAATACGTCCCAGTCGCCGTACAGCATGGCCCGCTTGCGGTCCTCGGGCAGATTTTCGAGCGCGTTCACATAATCCGGGCTGTTGTGCATCAGTGCCTTATTGTCGTACACATTCGCCTGAATAAAGACGTAGTGTTCCGGCTTTTCGGTCTTTTTGTACTCGCGGTCGATGAACAGCCGCTTGAACCAGGCATGACCTACACCGCCGGGATTGCAGGTAAAGTACATCCGCGGCGGAAAGTGCTCCGCCATCAGACCGGAAGAACGGTTGGATTCCGTCATCGTGGTAAACACGTTCTCAGGGAACTGCGTGCACTCCTCCAGAAAGATAACGTCATACGCCTGACCCTGATACTGAAGCAGGTCGCTATCACGCCGGCAGTAGCCGAATTTGAGCCGTGCCCCGTTCGGAAAGATAAACGCCTTGTCCGTGCCGTTGTACTTGGCAACGCCGTTCAGCTCACGCATCGCGGGCAGCAGATGGTTTTCTTTCAGTTCCGGGTACGTCCGGCGCATGAAAAGCACCTGAATGCCGTCATAGCGCAGGCAGAGCAGCTCGGCCTTCATTCGTGCAACGTAGCTTTTCCCGCCGCCTCGCGCACCGCCGTAAGCGATATACCGCGCCCGACTGAGCAGAAAATCCTTCTGCTTGGGGTACGGACTGGAAAACGTCAGCCGATTCATTCCGCAAACGCCTCCTCATCCGGAGACGCGAACGTGATCTGCGCGTTTCCGCTGCCGCCTTCGTTCAAATGCGCCTCAAGCGCTTCCTGCCGCTCCATCATATCCTTGAGCGTGCCGGACAGCTCGCGCAGGGTGGTGCCGGTGTAGTTCGTCACGATCTTGCCGAGCAGCTCGACCTGAGCCGGATCCAACGAGATAGAGCCGTCCTTCGCAGCCTTGCGGACAATCGCAAGCCCTTCGTCCAGATCCTTCATCTCGCTGAGCGTCGCGGCAGCCTTGCGGCCGAGTGAGCGAACAACATCGTCCACGACCTTGTTGCACCGCTTGATCTGCGTGCGGCGGATCTCGCGCCGGGCGGCAATGCCGTCCTCGTCTCCCTCGTTCTGGGTGTGCACCCAGTCGGCAAGCGTCGATTTCGGAATGCGCAGCCGGCACGCCGCGTTTGTGATTGAGACGCCGCTCGCCACGAGCGCAAGCGCTTCCTCTTTGAACTTCTGGTCATACTTACTCCCGCGCTGCTGCATCCAATCACCTCCCGCGCGTGTCTTGTTTTGCTGAATACAAGTATAATCGGGAAAATCGGAAAAAACGGAAAACTTTATTCCGGCATCAAAAAGTGTCCGAGCTGTCCGTCAGAACGCGCAGGAGCGCATAAAAAAAGGGCAACCCTCTCGGATTGCCCTTTGTCGATTTGTGTGTTATACTGTTGTTGCGGACGCAGCCATGTTAACGCTATGTGCGGTTATTCCCACCTTACCCAACACGAGGGGAGGTGATGCTATGATGGTTACATTTTCTGATTTATTTCAGTTTTGTCTCCTTCTCATAGCTTTTGCTGAACTGATTCTCAAAATCAGCAAAAGAAAATGACCGCCCTCCTCCAAGATTGCGGTCATTTTCAATGACATAACCAATCGGGAGTAACCGTTCATGGCTGCGTCCCTTTTGTGTCCTTATTTTACACCCAAACCACCGTGTTTGTCAACGCCGCCGCAGAGCGGTGTTTTTTATTCCCGCTCACGCACCATGCGGTAAAATGTGCTCTTTTTCAATCCGAGCCGGTCCATCGCCTGCACGGCGGTTATGCTCCCGCTTTTCCACAAGGCTGTGACTTCTTCCCAGTCCTCCGGCAACTCGGTTTTTCGTCTGCCGAGCTGCCGTCCCTGCTTTTTCGCCTCGGCGATGCCCTCGGCCTGCCGCTGGCGGATGGTAAGCCGCTCCTGCTCTGCGATCGTTGCGAGCACCTCGATCATAATGTTGTTTACCATTTCGCAGATCCACTCCTGACCTTTTGGAAAGTCAGCCATCGTGCTCGGCAGGTCGATGATCTTCACGCGCACACCCATCGCCTTGTAATATTCCAGTTCTTGTTTGACCTGCTGCTTGTTGCGCCCGAGACGGTCAAGACTCTTGACGATGAGCGTGTCGCCCGGCCGCAGCAGCACCTCACGCAGATACTGGTATCCCGGGCGGTTGAAGTCCTTACCGCTCTCCTTGTCGGTGATGATGTCGCGCTCATCGGCGATGTACTGCCGCAGCGCTGCAATCTGCCGGTCGAGATTCTGTTCGCGCGTGCTGACCCGCGCATATCCGTATACTTTTTCCATATTTGACCTCCTGCCTGCTTAATGCGTCTCAAAATGTCCTGTTGTCTCGCGGAACGTCCGTAAATCAAAAGACAAGCCTTTTCGCACGCCATACCGATAAAAATACCGCCGTGAATCTGCCGTGCGAAAAGGAACACCTTTTGACACGGCTATTTCGACCATAATTTCCCGACCAGCTTCCTCGGTCCGCTCTCATCGGCATACCCCATCCGCCGGGCGCACTCGCTCCAGCTTTTGCCGTCCAGGTACCGCAGCCGCAGGGCGCGCCGGGTCATGGAGTCTGAAACGTTGTCGATCCACTGCCGCACCGTGTCGCGCTCATCCTGGCACTCGGCCTCAATGGCCTGCAGCCGATCCCGTGCCGCGTCCAGTGCATCCCGGCCAAACAGACAGCCGACGCCGTAAGTCTCCTCGATCCGCTTGTGGTGCCGCGCCTCCCGCGCAAACCGTTCTCTTTCTTCTTCCAGTTCACAGACCAGACTTTCAATCTGCCGTAATCTGTCTTTTGTCACCAGATACACCTCCTGCCGCATCGGCCTCCCGCCTTGCTGCCGTCACCGTTACGCGCTTCCGCGCGCTCCGTCCTTTGAGAGTACAAACAGTAATGTGATTACACCTTGTATTCATTCGTCCGAACCTCTCCGACAAACCGCGGGGGAATTGTTAGACCCCCTACAAGGCTGTCAGGCGGACCCGGCCGCCGATATCTTAAACTTTTCTGTGCCGTCTCCTGCGCAGGCGTTCCCACGGATCGGGAGCAGCCTTGCGCCGCTGAATCTTCCACCACGCGCCGAACGCGGCGTGATCGTAAATC
>ERZ1034669.639-NODE-639-length-11292-cov-3.927917_pt1 | contig 11292 bp, 12 predicted proteins | sample MGYA00520705_ERZ1034669 | MGnify/ENA primary metagenome ERZ1034669 (study PRJEB33766, sample SAMN09781766) | gut metagenome | biome: gut microbiome | host: Homo sapiens | place: Madagascar | study: EMG produced TPA metagenomics assembly of the PRJNA485056 data set... | reverse complement strand
TTCCACGCCATGTGCGTGCGCATGCTGCGCGAGGATCCCGAGGCCATCGGCTACGCGCCCAACTTCACCATCTATGACGATGATGACTCAAAGCGCCTGGTCAAGAGCATCATGAATGACCTCGGCATCGACCAGAAGCAGTTCCCCATCAACGGCATCCGCTCCAAGATCTCCTCGGCAAAGAACGCCATGGTGGGTCCCGGCGAGCTGGAGAGCTCAACCAACCCGGCCGACCGCGCCGCTGGCCGCGTCTACCGCGCCCTGGACGCCCGCCTGGCCAAGGCCAACGCCATGGACTTTGACGACCTGCTGGTCAAGACCTACGAGCTGCTCTCCAAGAACCCGGGCATCCTCGAGGGCTACCAGGACCGCTTCCTCCAGATCAGCGTCGACGAGTACCAGGACACCAACCACGTCCAGTACGCCATCACCAACCTGCTGGCCGCCAAGTTCAGAAACCTCATGGTCGTCGGCGACGACGACCAGTCCATCTACTCCTGGCGTGGCGCCGACATCCAGAACATCCTCGACTTCGAGAAGGACTACCCGGACGCCCGCACCGTCCGCCTGGAGCAGAACTACCGCTCCACCGGCCACATCCTGAACGCGGCCAACGCCGTGGTGGCCCACAACTCCCGCCGCAAGGCAAAGCGCCTGTTCACCACGTCCGGAGACGGCGAGAAGATCAGCGTCTACCAGGCCGCGGACGAGCGCGAGGAGGGCAGCTGGATCGGCGGGGAGATCGAGAAGGCCCACGGCAAGGGCGTGAGCTACGATGACATCGCCGTCTTCTACCGCACCAACGCCCAGTCCCGCATCCTCGAGGACATGTTCCTGCGCGCTGGTGTGCCGTACAAGATCGTCGGCGGCACGCGCTTCTTCGACCGCGCGGAGATCCGCGACGTCATGGCCTACCTCAAGGCCGTCTGCAACCCCGACGACGACGTGGCCGTCCAGCGCGTCATCAACACCCCGCGCCGCGGCATCGGCAGCACCTCCATCGCCAAGATCTCGCAGCTTGCGGCCGACGAGGGCATCTCGTTCTTTGCCGCCTGCCAGCAGGGCATCTGCGAGGCCGGCCTGCTCTCGGCAAAGGTACGCCAGGCGCTCGCCGGCTTCACCGGCGCCATCGAGGCCGGCCGCCACTTCGAGGGCGAGCTGGCAAAGGTGGTCGAGGCCATCGTCGACAAGGCCGGCCTCATCAAGGCCCTCGAGGCCGAGCACTCCGACGAGGCCCAGGGCCGCATCGAGAACATCCGAGAGTTCATGGGCGTCGCCGCCGAGTTCGACGAGACCCACGACGACGTCCAGGAGACCCTCGAGTCCCTCGAGCAGCTCCGCGCCGCCGGCGCGCTAGATTCCCCGGCGGCAGCGGACGGAGCCTCTCCGCAGGCTGGCGGATGGTCCAACCCGTCTGCGAGCGATTTCGCGCAGCGAGCGAGCGCAGCGAGCGCCGAGCCCTCAGGGGAGCCGTCGCGCCCGCCCGTTGCATCGGAGAAGCTCCCCGCCTTCATGGAGTGGCTCGCCCTGCGCAGCGACCTTGACTCCCTCGCGGGCCAGCAGCACGCCATCACGATGATGACCATCCACTCCGCCAAGGGCCTGGAGTTCCCTATGGTCTTCGTCACTGGCATGGAGGAGGGCATCTTCCCCCACACCACCTTCGGCGACTCCGACCCGGCCAAGCTCGAGGAGGAGCGCCGCCTGGCCTACGTCGCCATCACACGCGCCCGCAAGAAGCTCTACCTCACGCACGCCGCCACGCGTCGCACCTACGGCTCCGTCCAGACCAACCCGCCCAGCCGCTTCCTCCAGGAGATCCCCGAGGCGGACTGCACGCGCGTGGGCGTGGGCTCCATGGGCTTCGGCGGCATCCACAACGCCAAGCGCGGAGATCGCCACGGCACCTTCGGCAGTGGCACCGAGGCCTACGGCGGCCACGTCTTCGGCCAGCGCACCCGCTCCACGGGCGGCGCTCCACGTTCGGCTTCCACCTCCGCTACGGCCGGCACCTTCGGTTCCCGCCGTGCCTCCGGCCTGCCGCCCATCGCGCCGCACGCCCGCAAGGCGTCCGACGTCGCGGCGCCCGCTGCCGCCCCGCGCGCGGCCGCTGCCTCCGACGGTTTTGCCAAGGGCGACCACGTGGCCCACAAGACCTTCGGCCCCGGCGTGGTCATCGGCGTCTCCGGAGACACCATCGAGGTCAAGTTCACCCGCACGGGCAAGACCAAGAAGCTCCTCAAGGGCTTCGCGCCCATCGTCAAGGTCAACTAGCAGGCGCCGGCGTCCCGGGCGCGCCGGCAGGGGAGAAAAGCATGGATCAGCTCAACGCACTTCTCGCCAAGGGACTGACGGTGGCCGCCGCCGTGGTGGTGGCCCTGGTGGTGCAGCACTTCGCGCTGCGCCTGGCCCGTCGCGCCCTGGAAGCCAGCGACGTGCCCAGCGCGTCCATCTTCCTCAACATCCTGCGGGCGCTCATATGGTCGCTGGCGGTGCTCTCCATCCTGCAGCCGGTCTTTGGCATGGACCCCTCGGGCTTTGTGACCGCCCTGGGCGTGGCCTCCGTGGCCATCTCGCTGGGCCTGCAGGACACCATCTCAAACCTCATCAGCGGCCTCTCGCTCATGGCCGGCAAGGTCATCAAGCCGGGCGACAAGATCAGCGTGGGCTCGGTCACCGGCGAGGTCACCGACGTCACGTGGAGAAGCACCACCGTCCGCCACCGCTCGGGGGACGTGGAGGTCATTCCCAACTCCGTCCTCAACAAGACCTCGCTCACGCACCGCACTGCCTGGGGCATGGGCCTGGCGACGGTTCCCATAGCCGTCAGGCCGGGAGCGGACCTCGACGCCGTGGCCGCGGAGTGCAGGCAGGCGGCCCGCGACGTCCTAGGCGCCGACCTCGACCCGGCCTTTGACGTGGAGGTCGTCTTCAACGCGCTCACGGCCTACGGCACGCAGGGAGAGGTGCGCCTGCACGTCAACGAGGGCGTGGTCTTCTCCTCGGCGCAGGACCGCGTCGCCCGAGCGCTCCAGGGAAGGCCCTGGCTCGCCTGCGCCCTCAGCCAGTAGCAACGGGCGGCATCCCGGGCCCGCCCGGTGCCGCCACCAGTCCAGAAAGGACCTGCCCATGGACCTCATCGCAAGCTTCACCGTCAACCACCTGCTCCTGGAGCCTGGCGTCTACGTGAGCCGCCAGGACGCGGACCCCTCCACGGGTGCGGTCATCACCACCTTTGACCTTCGCCTGACCGCCCCAAACCGCGAGCCCGTCATGGACACCGCGGCCGTCCATGCCCTGGAGCACCTGGGCGCCACCTTCCTGCGCAACGACCCCGAGTGGTCCAACCGCGTGGTCTACTTTGGCCCCATGGGCTGCCGCACGGGCTTCTACCTGGTTCTCTTTGGCAAGTACGAGTCTGCCGACGTCATCGACCTGGTTACGCGCGTCTTCGAGTTTGCGCGCGACTTTGAGGGCGAGATTCCCGGCGCCCGCCCCGCCGAGTGCGGCGACTGGCACGACGCCGCCCTCAGCGCCTCCTTTTGGTGGGCCCGCCGCTACCTTGAGCGGACGTTGTACAAGATCGACGATGCGCATATGACGTATCCGGAGGGGTAGGAATAGACGGGGCGCTCGCTCGCCCCAAACCGCAAGAACCAAGGACCGCAGGGGGCATTGCATGAAAGTTGGAATCATCGGGGCCATGGCGTCTGAGGTGGCCCTCCTCAAGGAGCAGCTCAGCGAGGCGCAGGTCACGCGCGTTGCCGGCATGGAGTTCTGCGAGGGCGCGCTCGGCGGCACGCCGGTCGTCGTCGTGCAGTGCGGCATCGGCAAGGTCAACGCCGGCATCTGCGTCCAGGTGCTCGTGGACCGCTTTGGCGTGAGCCACGTCATCAACACGGGCGTGGCCGGCTCGCTCGACGACCGCCTGGACGTGGGCGACCTCGTGGTCTCCACGGACTGCGTCTGGCACGACTTCGACGTGACGCCGCTCGGCTACCGTCCCGGAGAGATCCCGGGCGTGGGCACTATCAACTTCCCGGCCGACGAGGGCCTTCGCGAGGCCACGCTTGCCGCCGCGGCCCAGGTGGCGCCCGACATCCACGCCTACGCCGGCCGCGTGGTCTCCGGCGACCAGTTCATCGCCAGCGCAGAGCAGAAGAACCGCATCACCGAGGGCTTCGGCGGCATGTGCTGCGAGATGGAGGGCACGGCCATCGCGCAGGCCGCCTGGCTGAACGAGGTCCCCTTCGTCGTCGTCCGCGCCATCTCCGACAAGCCCGGCGCGGCCGACCAGGTCGTTGACTACAACACCTTCGAGGAGAAGGCCGCCCGCGACTGCGCGGCCATCGTGGCCCACATGGTGGCCAACCCGCTTCGCGCGTAAGACACGCGCCGCACGCGCTTCTCGCCGGTAAACAAAACTTGCACCCCCAATCGCAGAACCGACACTTATATGGGCCCCGTTCTGCGATTTGGGGTGCAAGTCTGTGTTTCTCAGGCATCTTGTTGTTTCAAACAAATAGAGATTCCTCCAAGAATGCTGGCAATTGCGAGTGAGGAAGCATCTAGCCGGAGCGTTAGGAGTTTTGCGGTGCCGTTAACGCTGAGACACTCGTACCACTGCGTGTAGCTTGGCAAGGCCTCAAAAAGGCCAACAAGGCTCACTGATGTCACGATGGCTCCAGTGATTATCTGAAATGCAAGTGTCAGGGCAACCTCGCTGAGGAACGCGAGGAAGAAAATCAGAGAGAAGGTTTGAAGGAGGTTGCGCGCCGTACAGGCTCCGACAGTGAACTGTTTGATAGTCCTGAAGACCAGCGCCCCGAGAAAGCAGACGACTGCTCCTTGTACTTGGAGGATGAAGCCCACAACAGCGTGGGCTTCATCCTCAGCCGGGAAGAAAAGGGGGACAACCACTAAGGAGACCATGAAAAAGAGCAGTGCAAAACGGCAAGCGAACTCTACGCCTCCAGCAAAGGAGGAGAGAAGCTCTCGCAGATGCTGCTTGTCATTTTCATGCATCTCGGCTCCTTGATTCTTGGGAGGCTAGCTTGCCAACAGGGTGAAATAGTTTCCAGAGGCAGTGGTTACGTCGAGTTTCGCAGAGAGCGCGTAGGTTACTGCCGTTGCCCAAAAACGATCCTGCGGATTGCAGTAGAAGACAGACTTATTGCTGCAGGAGGCACTTACTGAGTCGTTGTAGGTCTGAATAAGGCCACCTTCACCTAGAACGCCATAGGTCACGCAGGAGATAGTCAGTTTCATTGACTTTGGAGTACTTCCCGCAGTAACTCTGATGGTTGCGTCAGAACCATACGTCTTCCAGAAGCCATCCTCTCGGTAGTAAAGGCTCCCCGTACCGCTGATGGTATTTCCGTACCTGCTACCGCTGATGTTGAGACGCCCCTCTTGCCCCCTTGTTTGCGGGGCATTCGGTTTTGTTCCAAACCTTAAAATAAAGGCAGCATCTTCATCTGAAAGCAACTCACCGACTGAGTAGCTCTTATTAATTATTTGGATGCGGGATCTAATCTCATCCTCGGTTAGATAATCCCATTCCGATGGCTCGCCAGCAAGGGCGATGGAGGGACAATTCATCAGAGCGATGGCCGATGCGGTGCAAAGTGTTGCAGAGAGAAAATCTCTTCGGGTCAACTTGCGAGTCATCATTCCTCCTAGCCACAAAACCAATGTCTTACGGTAGGCGGATCCGCTTGGAAAGAACTTTACTTGAGGAAAGATTTCCAGTCAATATTTCCAGTCAATAGGTCATTATCGCTATATCTAAGGTGCCATTTGGCGACTGATGACCCAGAGGGATGAACTCTCATCCTGAATCGCAAAACTGCCCGCATTTGTGGGACTGGTTCTGCGATTCAGGATGAGAGTTCGGTTTGACGGGAGGACGGCGGCTTTGGGAGTGGCAGCGTTTCTCGTCTACAGTCCCTGTACGGCCAGGCCAATAAGGTCAGGGCCGGTGTGCACCAGCAGCGCGGGTGAGATGTCGCTTCGCACGATTTCGACTGCGTTGGGAATCTGGCGGCGCAGCTTTGCCTCCATGTCGGCATAGGCGTCCGCGCAGGCCTCGGTGCAGCTGATGGCCAGCCTCACCTTGGGGTACCTGCGCGCCAGCTCCTCGATGAGCGCCACCTCGGCGTCAAGCGCGCGGCCCCAGCCGCGGGCCTTCTTGCGCACGGCGTAGTGCCCCTCCTCGTCGCAGGTAAAGACCGGCTTGATGTTGAGCACGGAGCCCAGGCGAAAGGCGGCCTCGCTGATGCGTCCGCCCGCGCGCAGGAAGGAGAGCTCGCGCACGGCAAAGAAGACGCTGGTGCTCTTGGCCGTGATCTCCAGCATGACGGGCAGCGACGAGAAGGGCACGCCGGCCTCTATCTGGCGCACGGCCTCCATGACCACCAGCCCGGCGGCCACGCCGATGCTGCGCGTGTCCACCACGGCCACGGGGAAGTCCTCCATGGTGCGGGCCACCATCCGGGCCGTCTCGCACGTGGCGGAGAGGCCGCTGGAGATGCTCACAAAGACGGCGGCAACGTAGCCGTCGGCCTTGGCCTGGGCAAACGCATCGGCAATGCGCTCGGGGGAGGGCAGGGAGGTCTTGGGCACCTCCTGCCCAAAGCGGGCCACGACCTCGTCCGTGGTGATGTCCACGCCGCTCTCGTAGGAGCTGCCGTCGGAGTAGTTGACGCGCAGCGGCACCACGCGCACGTCGTGCTTGGCGCAGAAGTCCGCCGGCGTGTCGGTGCCCGTGTCCGTGATGACGCAGATTCGCTGCTGGTTCATGCGTTTCTCCCCGTGACTGCCCGCGCCCGGGGGCGTGGGGTATCCTTCTAGAGTGACTATAACCGTTATATCTAGTATTTAATACTAGATGCATGAGGAACACACCAACGCCAATTCGGCGAGAAGGGCACGCGCATGGCACACGTCAACAAAGACGAGGCGGCGGCCGCGCAGGCCTCCCGACTCCCGCTCTCTGAGCGCATGGCGCACGTTCACATATCGCGCATCTCGGAGCTGCCGCGCATCGAGCTCTACCTGGACCAGGTGCTGGCCATCGTGGCCGGCGAGCTCGCCCCCGTGATGCTTCCCGGAGAGGTCGCCATCACGGGCTCCATGGTCAACAACTACGTCAAGCAGAAGGTGGTGCCGGCGCCGCGCCGCAAGCGCTACACCCGCCGTCACGTGGCGTCGCTGCTGTTTGTCACGGCCATGAAGCGCGTCTACTCCATAGGGCAGATCGCCAGCATGATGGGTATGATTGATAGGTCTGACGTGGACGTCTCCGCGCTGTATGACGAGGTCGTGGCCCTGCTGGAGCAGTCGCTGGCGCAGCGCTTCTGCGACGGCGCCCCGGCGGCCGAGCCTCGCCTCACTGAGGCCCCTGCCGAGCTCGCGCACGTGCTCGAGGCGGCCGTGGCGTCGCTTGCGGCAAAGGTCTACGTCGAGCAGACGCTCGCGCTCCAGGACGAGCGGAGATAGAACTCCCCGGCGAGAGGCACTTCTCGCCAGCCGACTGACAGAAAGGCAGAAATGGCACAGAGCATCTACGAGGAGCCCGCGGTCATCAAGCGCACCGAGCGCAGGGGAGTCCTGCACGAGATAGCCTCCAACGGCACCATAGCCGCGGCGGTGATGGTCGGCGCGGCGCTGCTGGCCCTCGTGGTGGCAAACGGACCGGCCTTTGAGGCGGTGGAGGAGTTCCTTCGCGAGCCGCTCGAGATCGGCATCGGCACGCACCTCATCGCCATGAGCGTGGAGTCCTTCGTAAACGACTTCCTGATGGCCATCTTCTTCCTGCTGGTGGGCATCGAGCTCAAGTACGAGATGACGGTGGGCCAGCTCCGCCGTCCGCGCCAGGCGGCCCTGCCCATGCTGGCGGCGGTGGGTGGCGTGTGCTTCCCCGCCCTCATCTACCTGGCCCTCAACTGGGGCGGCCAGACCCACGGCTGGGCCGTGCCCATCGCCACCGACATCGCCTTCGCGCTGGGCGTGGTGTCCCTCCTTGGCGACAAGATCTCGTCCGAGACCAAGGTCTTCTTCCAGACCCTCGCCATCGCCGACGACATTCTGGCCATCGTGGTCATCGCCCTGTTCTACGGCCAGTCCCCGGACGTTGCGTGGTGCGCGGCCTCGGGCATCGTGATCGTGGTCCTGTGGGGCTTAAACCACGCGCGCGTCTACTCGCTCAAGCCCTACGCCCTGGTGGGCCTGGTGCTGTGGTTCTGCATGTATAACTCCGGCATCCACGCCACGCTGGCCGGCGTCATCCTGGCCTTTGCCCTGCCCAGCAGGTCCGACGTGCGCCTCTCCGACCTCTCCGACTGGCTGCAGAACCGCGCCCAGGACCTCGACGAGGTCTACGACGAGGGCCTCCACGTCCTGGGCCAGAACGGCTTCACCCACACCGCCATGCGCGTGGAGCGCGTCATGCACCACGTCACGCCGCCCCTGCAGCGCATGGAGCACTACATCTCCACCCCGGTGAACTTCCTCATCCTGCCTCTGTTTGCCTTCGTCAACGCGCAGCTGCGCCTGGTGGGCGCCGACTTTGGCGCCATTGTGATGGACCCGGTGACCCGCGGCGTCTTCTTCGGCGCCGTCCTGGGCAAGCCGCTCGGCATCATCTCGGTGACGCTGCTTCTGGTCAAGATCGGCTTTGCCAAGCTCCCCAAGAACATGGACTGGGTGCAGGTGGCCGCCGTGGGCATCATGGGCGGCCTGGGCTTCACCATGTCCATCCTCATCTCCGGCCTGGCGTTTGCCTCCGCCTCCGAGGTCGTGGCCGCCAAGTGCGCCATCCTCGTGGGGTCCCTCACCTCGGCGGTCCTGGGCATCGTCTTCGTGCGCGCGGCCACGGCCGGCCACGACGCCCCGGAGGACGCCTGCGCCGCCGGCGGCGTGCCCGAGGCGTCAGAGTAAGCGTCCGGCGCGAGGGGTATGCTAGTCGGGTAGCAACGTCTTACGGCAGGGGGTAGTCATGGGTGGTTTCAAGCGCTTGTGCCTGGCAGTCTGGTCGCTCGCGGGCGTCTTCACGCTGGCGGCGCTGGGCCTCACCTGGGCCGGCCCCTGGACTGACGTGGCAAGCGCCCTCATGGTCATCAACGAGTACTGGATGGCCCTCGAGGTCTGCTTCTGCATCACTGCCGTGGGCCTTGTGGTGACGCTGCTGCGCGCGCTCTTCTCTCGCCGCGTCAAGACCGTCGAGGTCACCACCGTCGACGGCGGGGTCATCTCCGTTACGCGCGCGGCCATTGCGTCCCAGGCCTCCCACATCGTGGAGGCCGACGGCTCCTGCGCCGCCGCCCGCGTGAGCGTTTCGGCAAAGCCCCGCGGCCACGTCCGCGTGCACGTCCGGGTGCTCCCGCACGAGTCCGTCGACGTGGTTGAGAAGGGCGCACAGCTCCACGAGGAGCTCTGCCTGGGCCTAGCCGCCGTCTGCGGCGACAAGCTCGAGGACGTGAGCCTGGAGTTCGTGGAGCCAGAGGCCGTCACCACTGCCGTCCAGGCGGCGCCGGCCGAGTACGAGACCGGCGAGGCTGTGGCAGACGCCGCAGGCGCGGCCGCCATTGCCGCCGTTGCCGTCAAGCCCGGCGCAGCGGATTCAACCAGCGAGATCACGGTGCCCATGGGTGCTTCCCATGACGGCGCGGGGGAGGCATAGACATGGCAGAGAGCGACAAGTCACCCAAGCCCAAGGTGGAGCTCGGCACGCCCGTGCCGGCGCCCAAGACGCAGACCGAGGGCAAGGAGCAGGGCAAGGCCGTCAATGCCGCGTCGGGCGACTCCGGTGCTGCCGGTTCCGCCGCTGCGGGCTTCTCGCGTGTCTCAGCGTGGGTGAGCAAGACCTTCCCCGGGCACGAGAACGCCTTCTGGGGCGGCGTCTTTGGCCTGGTGGCAGCCGTGGTGCTTCTGGCCTTCGGCATCCTCAAGACGCTCATCGTGGCCGTGCTTGTCGTGGCGGGCATCGCCGTGGGCCAGCTCGTGGACGGAGACCCCAAGCTCATCAGGGCGCTGCAGAGGCTCTTCTCCAACAACCAGTAGAGGCAGTTCGGGCGCACGCGCCCTCTAGACCCAAGGAGCACACATGAGCGAGGACAAGAACACCGAGGTCGAGCAGGCTGCCATCGAGCCCGAGGCCATCGAGGCCGCCACCGGGCTCGCCGCCGTCGAGCCCGCCGGTGCCGACATCGACCTTGCCGCCGGCGACGAGGAGGACGAGGACTCCGAGGACTCCCTGACCTTCTCCAATGGCGTCATCGAGAAGATCGTAGCACTGGCCATGCGCGACGTCCCCGGCGTCGTGGGCATGAAGGGCAGCTGGTTCAACCGCGTCCAGGACGCCTTTGGCGCGAGCGACACCAAGAAGGGCGTCACCGTCGAGGTCACGCCCGAGAGCGCTGTGCGCGTGAACATCTCCGTGCTCATCGAGTACGGCGCCTATGCGCCGCAGGTCTTCGAGGACGTCAAGAAGGCTGTGGTCAAGCAGGTCACGGGCATGACGGGCCTCGAGGTCGCCGGCGTCAACCTGCGCATCGAGGACGTCCTCACGCGCGAGGAGTTCGACCGCTCCAATAAGGAGCCCAAGGCCGCCGAGCCCACCCCCGCGGAGGCCAAGGAGCAGCCCGAGGAGTAGCGGCCGCAATGTGCGCGGGAGGCGGCATGGGGCAGACGAGCTTCTGTACCACGTTTGAGACCGAGCTCATCGGAAGGCTGACGCTGGCGTCTGACGGCGAGGTCCTGACCGGGTGCTGGTTTGAGCACGACCGCAACCTCGAGCGCGGGGTGGCGGGCGAGCTCGTGCGCGATGACGCCCTGGCCGCGTTTGCCCCGGCGCGAGACTGGCTTGCCCGCTACTTTGCCGGCGAGAAGCCCGCGCCGTCCGGGCCCGTGCACCGTGCGGACGGCACGGAGTTCCAGCGTGCCGTCTGGGCCGAGCTGGAGCGCGTGCCCTATGGGTGCGTGACCAGCTACGGCGCGCTGGCCCGCAGGCTGGGGGAGCGTTCGGGTCGACAGACGTCAGCCCGGGCGGTCGGCGGTGCCGTGGGCAGAAACCGTATCTGCGTGATCGTGCCCTGCCACCGCGTGGTAGGCGCCGACGGCACCCTCACGGGCTTTGCCGGAGGGCTTGAGGTCAAGCGCCGGCTGCTCGAGCTTGAGGGCGTGGACGTCTGCCGGCTGTGCGACCTTCTCGCCGGCAGGGCGGCACTCGGCGGCGCTCCCGCCCTAAATCGACAATAGACCCCCTTTGGAGGGGGCCAAACGTCGATTTAG
>ERZ1034669.637-NODE-637-length-11321-cov-15.376975_pt1 | contig 11321 bp, 14 predicted proteins | sample MGYA00520705_ERZ1034669 | MGnify/ENA primary metagenome ERZ1034669 (study PRJEB33766, sample SAMN09781766) | gut metagenome | biome: gut microbiome | host: Homo sapiens | place: Madagascar | study: EMG produced TPA metagenomics assembly of the PRJNA485056 data... | reverse complement strand
GAACCACTCTTACTTGAATCAAATTATAATATCATCCAAAAGGAGATTTTAAATTATGAATATCACAAACGTTACGAACATTTCTATCATTGTTAATGATAATAATCATGATGATGAATATATCAACGCAATGAAGAATCAAATGCGTCAGAATTCTAAAGCTATCAGAAGGAATGCAGAGGAATTAAAACGCAAACGCTCCAAATGGAATGAGATACTAGAACATGGATCTGTATTCCAAATAGCAGATAACTATTTGAGTATCCTTTAATTGAATTTACATTATATATATGTATAATGAGTGAAGAACAAAATCTTCACTCATTTTATTTTTTATAATCTGACGCTTCTCAGAATTTTATTAAAAATGCTGAATTTAAAACAGGACAAAAATTCACATTAGGTACTCCTATCGGAGTTGCTATAGATCCAGATGTATCTGCTAATACAATGCCATATATTACAACTGATGGATATATTTGTGCATTAGATTGTTATAATGGATATAGTTCTTCTAAATTTGTACCATGCGTAGTTTATTATATTTAAAATCAATCCAAGGGATTTAATCCCTTGGATTTTAATTTTTGTAATACTAAGATATTATAATATTGAAGCAAGTTAGAATTTATATTTGCTTTAATATATGATTAAAGAAAGGAATGATGAAAATGAAAGTAACAACAAAAGAAGAGTTTTTTAATCAAGATACAATCTGTATTTTTACAGATGCATCTTACCAGCAAAAAGATCTATATAAAATTCCTGCTGAACAACTTACAAGTCCTGCATATTGTGTTTATCTCAATGATCAGTGCCTTGAAAGAAATTGTATTATCCTTAATAATTGTAATTCTCAGCAAGGAGAACTTTATGCACTTTTTATGGGAGTAAATGTAGCTGTAAAGTATCATAATCTTGGTTATAGAAGGATTAAGCTTTTTAGTGACAATCAAAATGCTGTTCTAGGAATTAGAGAATGGATCTTTAGATGGATTCGTGAAACTAATTCTGGTAGAGCAACTTTTGGCGCTAATGGTAGAATCAGTAATCAAGAATACTATATGGATATCATTTATACTATTCTTGCAAATCGTATTTTCTTGGAATTCTATCATGTGAAAGGCCATGTGGATCTTAGAAATAAAGCATCTTTAGCTCATGCTAAATATCTGTTTCTAAAATCTAATCCTTTTGTAGGAGATGATGTTACTGACGATCTTATTTATTATTTGGCAATGGGAAATAATGATGTTGATTATTATTCAACAACTATTCTTAAGAGTTTTATTTATCATGACGGATCTGGATATTGTAATGGTACTCATGCAATCAGTTTTGAGTATGATAAATCGAAACTTAATATGAATGATTATAAAGCTTTGGTGAATAAAAATGGTAGGACAATCTTTTAATCCTTGGCAAGACAATAGTTTAATTTCAATGACTAAGCGAGTTGGCCAGTATACATTTGAGCATAAAGCATATTTGACTTCTAAGATTAGTGATTATGACTATGACACTGATAATCCTAATAGAAGATTTATATCAAATTATGTTCATAAGGTTTGTATCTATGATCTCTGTGGATCTATCTTCTTCACATTTACTACAAATTCAGAACCGATGTATAGTTTAATTACATCTTTAATCTTCAAATCTAAATATAATAAGCAAGGAGATATTTGTTGCATTGATATTAATGACGACCATACATCTATTCCTTATAAGCTTAATGTAATTGGAGATCGAGAGATAACAAAGATTCTTATTGCACCAACATCAATTCAATTTGACCCATATTCAAGAATGATCAGTACTCTAACACTATCAATACCGAATAAAGATCTCGATGATCTTATTGCTGTATTGAAGTTTGATAAAGATGGGAAGGGATGTTTAAATGATTATGTATAACTATATTCTCATTTGGGGAATTGCTCTTATAGTAATTATTCTTCTTGGATTTATTGTAATTAGACTTGGAGATATCAAAGATAGTCTTTCCATTGTTGATTATGATCTTTCTCAGAATAATAAATACATTTTCATGATCTTTATGGGAATTCGCATTATTCTGAAGAATAGTTATGGAATTAATCTCGTAGAATTCTGCAATGAATATCTCCAGAAAATTGATAATGATGAAGACATCGATCTCTCTGAAAATGAAGAAATTGATGTTGATGATAGTGATGAACTTGATAAATGAAAAGGAGAATTATTATGAATAACAATGCTTCTAAGACTCGTTTGGTTATGAATGCTATTGAGAATATCCTGAAGAATTCTGGTGTAAAGAATCTTAAGATTGTTCCTTTTGAGGAATTTCCTGACACCACTGCTAATCACCAGGATCCTAATGATATCGATCTCACTACTTGTAAGGAAGTAGAGAGAGCTATTCCTAAGAATATTCCTGCAATTACTTTTGATAATTCTTGCATCTATACTACTGATGGTGTAGCTGAAGTTCCTAATGATGTAAGAACAATCTTCTGTAATATGGCTTACAATAATACCAGAGATATTATTGGTGAAAACAATGATTTCGATACTCCTATTGGAGCAACAGTAGATTTCACTGTTAGAAATAATTTGTATTTTAACTGTGAAATTGTAAAGAAAAATATCTATAATTATTTCCTTCAGGAGTATTATAATCTGTGCTATTCTCTCATCAATAGTGTAAATGAACTTTTGCTTAATCTTAAATGTGATCCTATTAAAACAGATATTTATGAGATTACGTTTGGTAGTCCATATAATTTTGATTTTAATAACATGCTTGAAAATATCTTTGTAAATACTCCTCAGGTTGCAACTAATATCATTAATAGCGGTAGACTTGATAGCTATATTGCTACTATGGTTAACGCTGTTGGTACTGACACCTATAATAATTTCATCAATAAATATATCATGAGGGTTGTTTCTGGAATGGATGCAAAGACCGCGGAAACTTTCATGAAAGGATTCAATACTCTTTTCAGAATGTTTATGGGTGATCTATCTTATACAGGTGCAGTGCTTACTGCTACAATCGCAAATGAAGTAAATGCTTCTAATATTTATACAGTTTTCAATGCTAATAGTAAGGCAAATGATATTCTGTATAAAAAAGAAGGAATTAACAAAGATTATATTGATGAATAAAAAGATATTATAAATATGAACATCCGGAGATTGTTCATTTAAACGTAATAAGAAAAGGAGAATAAATTGATGATGGATATGAACATGTATCCCAACAACTTTATGTCTCCTCCTTATACTAATGGAAGTATAGGAGGGTATCCATATCCTGGATACCCTCCTTATTATCCTAACATGTATGGGATGGGACAGCAGCCTCAGATGGCAAATATGTACAATATCAATAGTATGCCTATCGAGGCAACCTTTAGTAACGGTACTACTGTTACTATTCCTCCTCAGCAACCCATGGGATCTGGTTCTAATCCTGTATCAAATCCTAACCTTGGATATATCCAGGGTGGTGCTACTATCAATCAGGGTGGTTACGATCCTACTACAAAAACCTTTACTCCTCCTGCTGCTCAACAAGGTTTTAATCCTTATGGTGTATCTTACCAGATGCCTTCCTATGCTCCTCCTATGCAGGGTCAAATGGTAAATGGTCAGATGGTTTATCCTAATGGATTTGAACCTTATGATCCTTCTAAGAGATCTAATAATGTCTATTATTCTTCTATGATGCCTTATGATGGTTATAGTTATAATAGAGCATTATATAACAATTTTCAGAATCAAGCTAACATAGCTCTTCAGGAATATATCTACAATACAGAGATGGTTAGTAGCGATCCTGGAATTGTTGTTAATACTTTGCTGAAGAATAAACCTCAGGGTGCTACTGGATATATTATGGGATATGATTATTATGGTAATCCTATCTATAGTAATCCTCAGTATGCTTATGAAGTTAATAAGCAGAAACAGGAAGCTTATGAGAAATCTAAGCATGATTATCAAATGTTCTATACAACTCTTGCTAAGATTAGAGCGGTTTATAATCATGAAGATTTTGATGAGAAAGCTGCTATGGAGTATTATGATCCCGATCGTATTATGAAGCAAGCTCAACCTAAAACATTCAGCTATTACACTGCTACTCCTGAAGAAAGGAAGGAATATGATGAGCAGATGGAGCAGGCCAGTGTGAATGCTTTTGTAAATCGCATTAGGCAAGAAGAAGCAATGCTTCCTTATCGTATTGCTCAGCGAAATGAAATGTTTGCTAAAATTAAGGAATCTCATGATAGACTTCTTGGTATTGAACCTGGTCAGCCTTGTAGCCTTCAGCAGTTCCTTGATAATGCCTATAAGCTTTGTGCTGCAAATGCTGCAAAAGAAATCAAAGCTAAACTTAAGACTGGATATGATAAATATTCCACGAATAACTTTAGACAAGCTCTTGCAAGAGAGACTCATTCCCAGATTCCTATTCAATCTAAAGATGATGAGTATGTGCCTATAGAAGCAATGCTCAAAAATATCTATGAAAAGAATAGAAGAGAGAGTGGTGCTTTAGCAGGACAGCCACAAACTCCTGGGTTTAGTCAATCTCAATCCCCTGGATATAGTCCCACGGAAATGGACGCTCATAATAAGTTCATGATTGCAATGCAAAATGCAAAGGAGCAAAATGATATCAGATTAATGGCGAGAGGAGGGTGATATCATTGAGAACTGATCAAGAGCGTAATTTGATTTCTGTAATGTATGGAGGCACTACAGATCTCAATTCATTTAAGTGGGATCAAATGACTACGGCTCCTATCTTAAGTTTAATGACAACTCAAGATATTGATTACATTAGAAAGCTTATTTTGTCACCTAAGTATTCCGGAGATACTAAGTATAAACTTGATAAGATTAATGATGTAATGCATTTTAGAGGATTCACTAAATTTGCAGGTGGAACTAATAGAGTCGTTTATATCCATCCAGCAGCACCAAATGCAGTATTTAAGATTGCAATTGATTCTATAGGAATTGGAGATAATCCAGCTGAATATAGGAATCAAGAAATTCTTAAGCCATACTGTTGTAAGGTGTTTGAATGCTCTCCATGTGGTACAATCGCATCATTTGAGAGAGTATATCGGATTACTACATTCAAAGAATTTTATGAAATCGCTGATGACTACTTTTATATTTTGTCTAGAAGAATTCTGGGCAAATATATTATGGAAGATATCGGCATCAATTATTTCATGAATGTAGGAATTCGAATTGGTTGCCACCCTGTAATTCTTGACTTCCCTTACCTGTATGAGTTGGATGGAAAGAAATTACAATGCCAGAATCAATTAGATGATGGCACTATTTGTGGTGGTGAAATTGATTACGACGATGGATTCAATAAGCTGATCTGTAAGAAATGTGGAAGAATTTATCGTGCAAAAGATTTAAGAAAAGATCCTGATAAATCACGCATTGTGGTTATTGGGACTGGAGAAAAGGAGTATACTGATATGCGTAACGTTATTACTGCTGGCAATCGTGTCATTCGTGTGTTTGAGGATGGTATCTGTGTTTATAATGCTGATAAGGCAAATGGTATGTCTTATGAACAGTATATGGAGCATATGAACAATACTGAAGATGATAGTACTGGCTATACTGTCAATACACAGGAATCTGAACAGATTGAGCCCAAAGAGATTTCTAAGTCTGTAGAGACTCCGGAACCGGCTGAGTCTGAGCATGTGGTTGAAGCAAACTTCGATAAAGTAAGAGATATTATTCAGAGCAATTCTTCTAATCCTGAAGATACTATTGCTAAGATTCCTGATGAGATTGAACTTGCTCCTGATGAAGAAGTTCATGAAGAATCCAATGATAGTGAACCTGAGACTACTGAAGAAGAAACTGTTTGCAAAGAATCTGAATCTGTAGTTGAAGAGAAGGATGATGTTCATCAAGCAGTATCGTCTGAAGAACTCAAAGAATATAGTTGCAACACGAAGCCTGCTACTTCACCTTTAGTTGGTAACACTGATAATCATGTAGAGTTTAGCAATTCTATGATGGAATATATGGTGCGCAAAAAGGGATCTAAGATTGATCTTAATAATATTGATCTGATGTAAAGGAGATGATCTTTAATGATCCTCACTGGAACAATGTTTATCATTGATGAACCTCATCTTGATATACTAAAAGCAAATCTTTCGAGAATGCCTCCGCCCGGGATTCACGGGCCTCAGCTTGCTGCAGGTACAGCATTATGCATGGATATGGATGAAACAGATAATATGCTTGAGATGTGGTTTCCTGATCATTGTCAAAAAGCAACACTTCTCTGTCCTCCTCCTGCAGCAATGTATAAAGAAATTGATGGAGATATGGAAGGATTCATCAAAGAGTACAATGAATATCTTGAATATGATTCTAGTGTTCAAGAATTTATTGGAAGCATGTTGATGTATCTTCACGTTGGTGGTAACGTAATGCTATATACTCCATCCCATCTCGAAGACGATTCTTTGTGGACAAACACTTTGATTCTATTCTTCTTTACACGATATGGTATTACTATTGGAACATCGAATACCAGTCCTTATGCCTACGATCCTAGGTATGATGGTGTTATTGCAGATTCTCTATATGGTAATGGATATATCGATATAATGGAATATCTAAATCTTAGTGATCCCAATATGCAGCATAGTCTCGAGGTTTATAATAGATTGAAATATGATCTTACTCCTTTGTGTCCTGGAGAAGATCCTATGTTGTTCTATTATACGGCAAAGAATCTTATCAACACTACAGGATCTCCTGTATTCTCTCCGGCAATTGTATTCAATTAAGGAGTAACACAATGTTGGTATTCGGACCTTTTCATGCAGGTCCGGGGGTAGACCAGGGGTTTAGGATGTTTAATTTGTCTTCTCCGACAGAATATATTCCTAAACTTCCTGGACTATTTGTATTACCTCCGGATAAGAAACTTTATCCTTCTATTGAAGTAGCAGAACAAGCTGAGAAGGCATTTGATGCATGGTACTATAATTATGTATTAAATGATCCTCAAGCTAGTATGTCTCTTATGGCAGTTATCGATGCTTTATATGAAGGAAATAAAGTATATGTTTGCATCGGCGGTTATGATGGATTACGCGATGATTATGTCAGTATCTTGAATGAATCTTTTATGAAGATCATTCAGACAAGATATGATATCAAGTATTCTATCATTAATACTCGTGATGACTTAAATTATATCTCTCAGGATGGATGTGATTTTATGTCAGTTGCAGGCATTCAACAGTTCGATCAGGATAAGAAAAGACTGATGATGCTGAACGTAGAAAATCAGATTATCAATAACACACTTCCCACTAATGATGATTATTAAGGAGGTGAATATATGAATGAAGATCATCAAACATGGTCAATCAAAAGAAATATCATTTAAATGCGCTTTTTGTGCATGTGAATGGATAGCTACTCCTGGAGAAACTAAACACTATATCTGTAGCATGAATGGAAAGAAATTTGATATCTATTCTATGGAATGCCCTGAGTGTGGCAGAGATGTTTCAGAAACTATCGAAAAAGAAACTCCAGAATAATTAACCAATAAAGGGGTTGTCAAAGATGCCTACAGATTTATGGAAATCTTATAATTATAAAACACCGATAAAATACTATGTGAATACTTTTATTCGTGAATATGACTTATCCAAAGCTAATATCAATGCTCTATATTATATGGGACGCGTAACCCAAGAAGAACGAGAATCCTACTTAGTGATGAGTAGAGAGGAAAGAGAGACAAAGATAGGCTTATGGATCAAGAAGGATAAATCGATATACAAAGATATTCAAACTGGTATTTTTGAAGCAAAGAGGCGATTAGTATTTGCTAATAGTGTTGAGGATTATGAGGTTATTGCTGTAAAGAACGATGCAATGTTTATTGCAGGTAGGAATCTTGTATATACAGATTTTCCACCATTTAGCTTTAAAGTGAAGAATACTTACACCGTGTACTTTGGTATAGCTGATCTTGAAGTTTATTATGGTGATACTGTAGACCCTATTAGTGGATTTGTCAGTACAAATATAGATGTAAAAGGTATTAGCGATGAAATGCTATCCTTGCATCAAAATGGTATGCTAGATTTAATCTGTAATGTCTGTTATAAGATTCAAAGAGAGGATATAAGTGAAACTATGAAATGGATGAGTCAGATGTATGATTTATTCATTAATAGAAAACTTCCTAAACAGTACTATAGAAACTTCGATTCATTTTCTGGATATACTATTCATACGTATTTCAGAAGCGCTTCATTGGGTGAGATCGATGATAGCATGGTCGAGGTAGTAGATATTAATCGCAATCTATTAATTCTAAGAGACTTAATGAGCATTGTATCTGATATATACAGATCATCTATGCACTGACAAATGAATAGAGGTAGGGATTTAAGTCCCTACCTCTATTATTTTTTTTTTGAAATGAAAAGGAGTGAATTAAAATGGTTAGAGATGATAGAAGAAATGGAGCTGGTAATAGGACTTGAACCTACAACCTGCTGATTACAAATCAGCTGCTCTGCCAATTGAGCTATACCAGCATATTAAGTTGCGCCAGCAGGAGTCGAACCTACGATGGGGGAGTCAAAGTCCCCTGCCTTACCGCTTGGCGATGGCGCATTAAATCTAGCGAAGTCACGGCACCCTCTTACAAAGACCTACTGCTCCAGTAGCGACTACCGAAGAGATGGGAATAATAGGTGAAACAGAAAGGAATGCAGTACATCTCTGGTAAGATGTGAAGCGAAAGCAACAAGTTTGATGAAACGTAGTCGTGGAGCAGCTGACGAGTCTCGAACTCGCAACAACCTGCTTGGAGGGCAGGTGCTCTACCAATTGAACTACAGCTGCATAGAATATCTGATTAGTAAGAATTTCTTATCATGTCGTGAGGTTGAAAGAAAACAAAGATGTGCGAGTCTTTTATGGAACCTACTAATCAGATATATCGAAAAGACCCACTTTGCTCAATAAATCTTTCCGAGTAATAAATTGTTATATGAATAAAATATTAATTTAAATTAAAAGCATTAATATTCTTCAATGCTTCTCCTTGCTCTTTAGGAGTGTTTTGATCTATAGTATAATTTAATACTGCAAATTTTGCTTTAGATTTAATAGATTCAATCATATGTTCATCTGTATCCATTGGATATCCAACAGATAGAATGTTCTTTTGTGTAGGAGTCATTTCTATAATAATACCGCTTATAATATATTGAACACATGAAATCATATTATCTTGTGACATATAGTTTTCTGTCTCTGGATTCAAATTATAGATTTGCCATTCAGCAAGTTTTTGATTTACCAAATACTCCATTGTTTCTCTAGACTCTTTAATTGAGTATTTGCTCTGCAGTGTAAATTTGTCCGATTCCTGATGGATTTCTGAGATCCTGAGAAGGGTTTTCGACAAGCGTGTTAAACTCAAACTTAGCATTGTTAGTGTTCCCATTACCATAATTAGTAATGCTGCCACAATAATTATTATAATAGCTGTATTCATTATATTCTCCCCAATTTTTAATATCATCAGATAATTTAAAAAATTCAACAGAATTTAATTCATTATTTCTCTGACAATTCTGTATGTATTTTATTACCTTGTAAGCTATATCAAGTGTGATTCCATATCTGTATTTGATTAGTAGATCCCACCATTTACCAAATGTCATAGACAGTGGAATATAAAAATCAGGAGTATCATGGTAAAGTTGATGCACAGTTTCAGATAGCATTACAATAGGAATATTGTTATTTCTGTGCTCTTGCATAAGAAGAGATATAATATCAAATGTAGTGCATCTACCAACTGTATTCAATATATGCTGAGAAATTAGAATAGTAATATCATATATTGTAAGAAAGTTATGATGCATTTCTATATTTGCCATTCCATCTTGTATATTACCGATAACTTGGCATCTATCAAGTCCCATACTCATTAAGTATGATTTATAAGATTTATATGTTCTTGACTTTCTAAATCTATGAATACAATTATCAATAAAATTCTTATATTTATCAATATCAGCAAGAGTGTCTCTTGTTTGATAAAACATTAAAGGGTATTCGCATCTTGGAAAATATATAGTAGGAATAGGATCCTGAGTATTGATATACTCTTGTGCTAAATATATATTTATATTACTACTGTCAGCTATTTTGGTATCATTATCGTATGGAATAATATCTGCACTCATAATAAAATACCTCCTAAATTACTAAAATGTGGAGGATGAGATAGTTGACATATATGTAATTATTAATGACGATTGGAGGATATGAGCATGGAAAAAGTATCCTTGTCCAATAAAGTATTTTCAGAAAATCCTTTGTTGGATGAAATTGTCTATAATGCTAGGCAAATTGCAACTGGTGTTATAGTAAAAGATTCGGATTTAGCAGATAAATGTGAAACAAAAGAATCTCTAATAAATGGAGATATTCTAGTAGCAATTGGTAATAATACTATTGCTTTTAGTAATTTCTATTACGATGAAGATACTCTAGGCAAATTCTATCCAAAAGCTCAAGCAAAAGCATATGCTAAAGATAATGATCTTATTCCAAAAAGAGATAGAGATGCACTTCTAAAAATGGCTATTGAAATCTTCAATGAAACATATGAAGAAAAGAATAACTATTATAGAATGCTTCATGGTCAACCTGCTTATGATGAAACAGGTATTTGGAAAGGACTATGGATAGATACTAAATATATTGATCCTATAAAACCTACAAATATTTCTCATGTATCCCCTTATTATAAAGAAGATATTGAATATGATGAAAATGGAGACCAAGTTGTGGTCTCCGATTATGTTCCTATTAGTGAACTTAGTATATCTAATAAGAATCTTATTTATGAGAATGGAACATGTGAGAATATTTATGAAGATACTAATACACTAGCATCTTGGAATCTTACTAAGCATGATGTTCAATATATTATGTATATTGGAGACAGGGAAGTAGATTATTATAATGCTAGAGTAGCAGAGAAATTTGCTCTTCTTTATTGTCCTAAATCTGATGCCGAAGAAGTACAGACTAGATTTAAAGATCTATTTGAAGCAAATAGAATGTATCTTCTCTATACAATGTATCAAGAAGCTTATAAATATAGATCTGATTATTATGATAACTTCATGATGATCTTTCTTGTTATTCAAACTATTATTGATCTAATTGTTGAACTTCCTGAATATATTATTAGACGAGATATATTCGATACTCGT
>ERZ1034669.636-NODE-636-length-11323-cov-15.453497_pt1 | contig 11323 bp, 8 predicted proteins | sample MGYA00520705_ERZ1034669 | MGnify/ENA primary metagenome ERZ1034669 (study PRJEB33766, sample SAMN09781766) | gut metagenome | biome: gut microbiome | host: Homo sapiens | place: Madagascar | study: EMG produced TPA metagenomics assembly of the PRJNA485056 data set... | reverse complement strand
CCCCCATGGCTACCCCCGAACCCCGAACCCTGAACCCATTATCTTCCACAATATTTTCTGAAATCACAGAACCGGCACGCCGTCGGAAGCTCGTTCTTTTTCATTTCACAGCGACGCGCAAAATCACGTGCCAGGATCCGCCTTGCCGTCTCATCGAATTCTTCCATCCGTTTCTCCACGCGTTCTTTGCTCATAGGAAAAACAACACATGGATCCTCGGCATCACTGGTGAAGTACAGGACGAGCCTTTCCACGGAGCGTCCGAGTTTCGTTTCGACAAGGTAGGCATATACCTCGAGCTGGCTCAGGTATTTCTCCATAAGAGGACTATCCATCGGCGGTTTCTTCCCTGTCTTGAAATCTATGACCCGTACCTGATCCCCATTTCCCGAGAGAAGATCAATGGTGCCGTTCAGAATGTAGTCATCTTTGACCAGCTCAAGAGGGCATTCGGCAGCAAGCGCATCATCCCAATTTCCTTTCCGGAAATCCACATATCCACGAATCTCTGAAAAGGCCTGCTTCAGTTTTGCCTCAGGGAGCCAGCTATTTTCTTTCTTAGACAGAGAAATGTAATTCGCCATCATCCAGCCGTAGATCACAGAGGGCGTCACGCGATCGGCCTCTCCGCGAAGGACCGCGCGGTGGATATCCTCGATCGTCTCATGGACAAGCTCGCCGTACATGGCATGGCTCCCCTGCGTGCCTGCGAAGCCGTAGACGCGATGCCAGAGATACTTCATCGGACATTCTTCATAAAGGGCAATCTGCGACGTGAAGGCGAAACGCGGCTTACATACATTCCGCCCCACCGGACGGCATCGAAGATGCTGGTAGTCTGCGGCCTCCGCATCGTACTCAGGAAGCTCATCCATGAGCGGACGGAAAACCTCGGAGATCTCATTTTTCCCCAGCGGGGACGCAAGAACGAGGAGTGTCTCTGCACGCGAAAAAGCCGTGTAGTATTTCCGCCAGAAGTCGAAGTACTTCGTATCGTTCATCGGCTCGCAGGGCTTTCTTCCTGCGGCCGTCTCCACCACACGGGTGATCAGGTCACTTTCTGCCTGCCAGCGAGGGGAGTCCTCGAGCGACGGCACAATCACGACCGGATACTCCAGCCCCTTTGACTGGTGGATGTTCAAAAAAGACACCGAACCGGAAGGCGCATAGCGCTCCTCATCTTCGTACTCATTGACGCCATTCTCAAACCAAAGCCGAAGATAGCGAGAGAAGAAGAGCTGCACATCCGCTATCGTTTCCTCGCCATGCCCATGATTTTCCGGCAGGAAGAATCCGAAGCGCTGGATGAGGCGCGTAATGGCTGAGAGATTTCTTGCCTCATTCGACTCGCCCTTCACCGCGTCATCCAAGAGCCCTGAAAAAGGCTCGAAGGCAAACACTTGATAAACCAGGTGCAGGAAGGAGAAAGGAAGCTTCTTTTCATAAGAAATGAAGCTTTTCATCCGGTCGATCCAGTCTTTCAGCGCCTTATGCTCCGGCCGCGCAAGCATCATGTTCGCGACGCCCATGCAAGCCAGGTACAGCTCGAGGATCCCCTTCGTCTCCTGCATCTCCGCCTCATTTCCCATCGCATCTGTGAAATCAGGAAACAGCAGGAGGAGCGCGCCGATCAGCCACTTCACTTCTTTTCGTTCAAAGAACCTGCCCGCCCGCGGCGCATAAGATGAGATGCCCCTTCGCGAAAGCTGGCTCTGCAGCACGAGGGAATTCGGATTCTTCACCGAAGAGCAGAGCACCGCCACCTGATTGTAGTCGGAGATCTGCCCCCGCTGCTTTAGTCCTTCGATGAAATCAGCAACCCTCGTATAGCACTCCGTCCGGCTCCTTCCCGTGACGCGAAGGACCGGCGTCCCCTCCTCCGCAGAAGCAGCCTTGATCTCCCCTTTCACATAGCGATAGAAGCGCCCATCGGGCCCCCGCCACTTCGTCTGCCGTTTCATCCATGAGATGCAGAAGCGGACAATTCCCGGATGTGAACGATAATTCGTATCCAGCTTGCATGTATGGCATGTCTCATAGGTCTTCGAAAATCCCAGAATATTTCCGATGGATGCCCCACGGAAGCGATAAATGCTCTGGTCATCATCCCCCACCACGAAGATCTGCTGAGAACAGCCCCCAAGAAGACGGATGAGCTGCTCCTGGATGAAATTCGTATCCTGATACTCATCGATCATGATGTACCGGATCCGTTTCTGCAGCTGGTCAAGGATCTCCGGATAGGAAGAAAGAAGCGCATATGTCTCCTTCTGCAGACGGGAGAAATCAATGAAGTGCCCCTCCTCTTCGAGCCGCGTGTACTTCATCATCATCCGCGCGAGCACTTCTACGCGCCCGCCCAATAGATTCCCGCATATCCGCCGCATCTCTTCCGGCAAGAGCAGCTCCTCGGAGAGACCATTCACATAGCGGCAGATCGTCTGGCACTGGCGCCATGGAGAAATACCGATCAGCTTCCCCTGCTTCAGATAGGAGTCCTGTATCACACGGCGAAAATTCGGGATCGCCGCAAATTCCGAAAGATGCTCGTACACCAGGTACTGCTGCTCAAACTGGTCCACCGACAGATAATTCTTCGGAAGATGGGTATACTCCTGAAACTCTTTCAGGATCTGACGACAAATGTGATGGAAGGTACCGATGTACATCTCATGCAGATTCACCTCTATGCCCGCCTTCGACAGCACATCCGTGAGCCGCGTCGTCAGCTCCTTCGATGCCTTCTGTGTGTACGTGACCAGCATGATTTCTTCTGGCTTCACCCTCTTCTCGCGGATGAGGTAAAGCACGCGCTGAATGATGGTATAGGTCTTTCCCGTCCCTGGTCCCGCGATCAAAAGCGTAGGACCTTCGGAGAGGATGGCAACTTTTTGTGATTCATTCATAGAGAGGGCTCCTTTGGAAAATAGTGACTGGGGACTAGGGACTAGAGTCAGCAGGTATAATGGGTTTTAAGGGTTCAGTGTTCAAGGGGTTCTAAGGGTTCTAAGGGGGTGGTACGGTGCATTATCATCAGGAAGCGCCACGGAGTTTTAGAATATATGATATTCGCAAAAGATGAGAAACCTGTGAACCTTTGGAACCTTCAGAACCCGCTTAACCTATGAGGATTCGCATAAAGGATAGATTGTTTTTTCTGCTTTCTAACTTAAAGGGTTCTAAGGGGATAGTGCGGCGCATTGAACCTCTTGAACCCATCTCCCTTGTCACCCTTCACTTTCACTACGTCCCACCACCGTGAGGATTCCCAGTACGGGCAGGCAGAGGACATAGGCGAAGGAATAGCGGAAAACAGAGGAGGCCGGTGTGGAGAGGAGGAGAGTGGCTGTATTCACTAGAAGCGGCAAAAGCGCCCAGAGATATTTCTTTTTCCCCTGTCTGATCCAGACGAGCCCCAGAAAGAGCGCGATCCAGAGCGAAAGCCCCGTCCCGATGAAATGGCTTCCCTCATAGGAGACATTCGCCAGCCGCGCCTTGAGCCAAAGCGGCATCGGGAAATCCCCCGTCGCCATGCGGTCGTTATCCGCCGGTTTCATATCCTTTGTATTCTCATCCGAAAGCGCCCAGCCGAAGCGCGACTGCACGCCATACTCGAAGGGATCCAGATTCCACAGGGCATATGTCTCCGTCAGCCAGCCTTCGACATAAATCCGCGGATTTCTCAAACCGGTATCCACCCATGCCGACAGGAATTCTTTTTTCTGCCCATTCAGCCAGTTTCTATGGAAATGGTCATGCCACTTTACAAAGTCCACGGTATAGGGTGAGTATTCTTTCTTCCACTCTTCTTCGGTGAGAAGATTTTCCATCAGCGTTTTCGTTTCCTCGCTTCGCTCACCGCCAAGCACCATCGTCCGCCCCAGCTGCTGGAGCGGGATCGCCATAGACTCCTGAAAGAGCGGCTCCCAGTGATGGGTGCGCTGGATGACCTGTGCGGGGACGATGGAGATCAACGCAAAAATCACAAAAAAGAGGAGGATCTCCTTCTTCTTCTCCAGAAAAAAGAGAGCAAGGGATACCGACAGCGCGACAAGGAGGCCATTGCTGCGAAGCAGCATCGCAAGCAGCGCCGCAGCAAGGATCCAAAGAGATGCCCTCCCCCAGGGCTCCCCTTCCGCGCGCCGAAGAAAGAGCCATACGAAAAAGAGCAGCCCCAGAGAGAAAAGGCCATCGCGCACTGCCGCGATACTATAATTTCCCACCATCGGAAAAAAGAGAAAGTACCCGTACAGCCCCCATCCGGCAAGATCATGCACTCGTTCCTTCACCCAAAAGGTAAAAGCGGTAAGCCCATAGGAGATCAAAAGAAGCTGCAGCAGAGAAAAGAAGAAGATGACCGGCTCCCGGCTCCCCAGCACCTCCTTCCCCCAGCCCGCCCCATAGCCGTATATCACCGAATACAGCCAGGGAAACTGGACACTTGCATAGAGCGGATTCTCCATCATGAAGACCGTGTCATTCATTCCCGGCGCCGGATAAAACGAGAGAAGGAAGGGCATCTGCCAAAGCACCATCAGAAGGAATGCAGGAAGACACCATGTCCGATCTGCTGCCGTTCTCCTCGAACAAGAAAATCCGGAAAGCCGATCGACCAGTTTGGGCAGTAAAAGAGAAAAGAACGCCGTCCCCAGAAGAAGGATCGGCACGTCCCAAAAGTCCAAGAGCGCGCGCCCTGCCTCTTTGAGCTCTCCTGCCCGATCCAGACAGTCTATCTTCACCGTGTACCAGAGCGCAGCCGCCAAGAAGAAAGAAAAGCATATATATAGGTAAGAAAAACGTGTCCGAAACAGTTTCATAAAAAGCTCCTAGATTGTAAAGGTCGTCGGGTTCCGTGTTCGCTCCGCGGAGCATCTCCCCATGCATCAAGAAAGAAAGTTTTGCTCAAATTAGGAATGAGTGTCTAGGGATTAGGGGTTAGAAGTCACCAGTCACTAGTGACTGGTGACTAGTGACTGGTGACTGGAATGTCAGCTCATGGCATCGCCACTATTTATACTCTGCGGCGCTTCTATATTCTTATGCGCCGCACCATCATTTCGCATTTCTAATTTCTCATTCAAGCGAGGTTTTCAAATGTAATCAAAGGAACGGCACGCCCCAAGGGCTAACCCTGAACCCGCAGCCATTCCTCTTTTCCCTCATTATATCACGCGACCTTTCCACCTATGCTACAATATGGCTAATCTCATGATTTCTTATACATAAAGGAGTTCCTTTATGTATAGAGAAGAACGAGTCAGAGCCGCCCTTGCCGGCAAAGAAGTCGACCGCGTACTGGTCGCTGCCTGGATGCACCTCTCCGCATTCGACCAGAACCCGATCTCCCTCGCCGAGGCAGAAGTCGATCTCACAAAAAATATGACTTCGACTATATCAAGATGATGACGAAGCTATGTATAAAAATCCATATGAAATCTGATTCTTCGATTGAATCAGCGTTTCCTTAACACGCGATGTTTTTCTCCGCTCGGGATGACGAAATGTGCCACACCACCCCCGCTGAACCCGCTGAACCCTGAACCCTGAACCTCACCTAAAAACCGCTGTCCGAAACCATTCGGACAGCGGTTTTTTCTATTCGTGATTCAATTTCCCTTTCAGGTCATGGTCAGTCATCGCGCAGACGCAGGAATCAGACCAGACATTCTCTGCTGTCTCGATCATGTCGATGATCGTATAGATCGGAAGGATGAGCCCCATGATGCCGATCGGCGCGCCGATACCGCTCATGAGGGAAAGCGTCAGGAAGTAGCATCCCATCGGTACGCCTGCATTGCCGACAGCTGCGAGTACTGCAACGATGAGCCATGTGAGCATGGTCGTCATCGAAAGCTCGATCCCCGCATTCTGCATGACGAAGAGCGAAGTGATCAGTATGAAGGCTGCGCATCCGTTCATGTTGATGGTCGTGCAGATCGGAAGTACAAAGCGGGAAACAGCTGGATTCGCCTTTAGATTCTTCTCCGCCGAGGCAAGCGTCACCGGCAGTGTGCCCGCAGAGCTCTTGGTGAAGAGAGCGACTGCAATGGCAGGAGACATTTTCTTGAAAACATCGATCGGATTCAGTCCACGAGCCAGAAGGAAGAGCGGCAGGACAAGGAAGAACTGGATCCCGTTACTTGCCATGATGACGAGCGTGTATTTCCCAAGCGCCCCTACGATGACCCCTGCTTCGATCTGGGCGGAGAGCTGCCCTGCAAAAGCCAGAATGCCGACAGGAAGAATGGCGAGAAGCGCTTTGATCAGCGTAAAGAGAAGCTCCTGAAAACCAAGGATGCCCTTCAGGAGGACTTCTCGATTCTCCGTCTTCGGCATGAAGGCAAGCCCGAGACCGAAAGAGGCTGCGATCAGCATGACAGCAAGTACATTGCCGGACAGGAATGGCTGCAGAATGTTATTCGGAATGACATTCAAGATGTGGTCATAGTATGTGACCGTTCCCAGCTTCTGCGGCACACTCGAAGCCCCTGCACTCGCCAGATCCGTCGGCAGATTCCCCGGTGTCACCCAGAGATACATCGCAAGCCCGATACCTGCCGCAAAGACGGTAGTGAGAAGCGTGTAGACGACTGCGTGTGCAAAAATACGACCGGTTTCCTTCTTGCCGCCGAGTGCAGCCAGTGTCGTGATGACAGCGAGCGCGATCGTCGGTACCGCAATGAACTGGAACAAACGGGTGAATACCGTCGCGATAAAATTAAAAAGCTCATTCAAAGGCTTGATCCCGAGCCAGCCCAGAGCGGCGCCCACGACCAATGCCAGGATCCAGAGAATAAACTGCCGTCCCTGCTTTTTTGTCTGGTGCTCTTTCAGCACGCTCTGTGCTAAGTTTTTGACATCCTCATTTTTATTCATATCATTTCCTCCTATCATTTCCTACTATGGCGATCAATGAAAAAGAGTTCAGAGGCGGGTTCTATGGATGCAGCAAGGCTCGCGAAACATTGCCGCATCAGGCGAGATCTTCATTTCAAACAATAAAAAAAGCCCTTCCTCCCCCATGGGACGAAAGACTCGTGATTCTCACCCAATTTCACCGTTGCGTCACCGCATCGGCCTCTTTAAGTCCAAGCAGACTCTAATCCTGTAACGGGAATCCCCGGGAGAGCCTACTTCTTTTCGGTCTCCTGGCTCTGAAACGCACTTCAGCAAAGTTTCTCTGCCCGCTTGCACTGTCCGGACTCGCTAAGAGAAGAAATCCCTGCGTACTCTTTTTCTTCATCGCTTATTGGACATACTATAGCATAGATAAAGGAATGTGTCAAACCTCTGTAAGAAAAATAAGAGAATACAGTGCCCCGGTCTCTATGTCCCCTCGTCAGAGCAATGCTATTAAGTTAAGCGGCAGAAACATTCTTGGCTCCCCATCGGGGGAGCTGCCCGGAGGGCTGAGGGGGCAGCACTACGGTATATCCAACATTGTTCGATGTCCGCTGGCATGCCCCATCTCGCTGCGCTCGAAATGGCGTCTCACTGGATTTTAGCGTCGCTTCGCTCCTAAAAATCCAGTTCGCTTGCACATATTGCCTTCGGCACTTCCCCCAAAGGGGGAAGCAAGTCATTACGGCGCTAACAATTTCCTTAACTTAATAGCATTACTCGGCAGATGCGCTCTTTTTTCGATCTGCCATTTTATACTCTTCCCAACTTTCCGCCACTTGTGGTAAGATATGAAAAATAATTTCTTTATTTTTTAGAAAGGAGACGTTTCCTCATGGGTATGCTCAAAGAATTCAAAGACTTTGCCCTCCGCGGCAATGTAGTAGACATGGCAGTCGGTGTAGTCATCGGCGCTGCATTCGGAAAGATCGTTTCTTCTCTGGTCAGCCATGTCATCATGCCTCCTCTGGGCTACCTTCTGGGTGGTATCGATTTCTCCAACCTTTTCATCCCTCTGAGCGATACCCCGGTCTCCACGCTCGCCGAAGCAAAAGAGCTCGGCGTCCCGGTCATCGCATACGGAGAATTCCTGAATGCAGTCATTGATTTCCTGATCATTGCTTTCGTCCTCTTTATCGCCATCAAGCAGATCAACCACTTCTTCCCGAAAGCTCCGCCAAAGGAAATCAGAAAGTGCCCCTACTGCAAAGAAGCGATCGCAGATGATGCGACCCGCTGTCCGCACTGCACGGCACAGCTCTGAGAGGCCTCTTTCGCCAGCAAAGGCGGTGTGACAAAAACCTGTATGTTTTGTCACACCGCCTTTTTACGTTCGCTTTCCCCATGAGACGCCTAAAGCCTCCCCGAAGGGAGGCTTTTTAGAGGTGTTTGGAGTTGTTGAGAAAGATTTGTAACAATGAGTGGAATCATCACGGCCAATGGTGATTTCCTTTTGTTTACGATTCTATATTACCTCACATCGTCTTTATTGTCAAGTATTGTTTATTATTTTTAGAAACAATAATTAACAATCATCCTTCATAAACTTCAAATTCATCCTTGCCGGCGCCGCAGACCGGGCATACATAGTCTGCCGGCAGATCTTCAAACTTGGTTCCCGGTGCAATGCCATTGTCCGGATCACCTTTTGCTTCATCGTAAATCCATCCGCATACAGTGCATACATACTTTTTCATAGTCATTCCCTCCTTTGGGAAAACTCACAGGGGGCCGCATATCGGCTTCCCTGTAGGAAGGAAATGTCGGTTCGACCGCAGCTTGTGATTTTGCAAGAGTGAAATCCTAGGGAAACGCTGATTCAATCGCAGAGTCAGATTCTACAAGAATTTTTATACATAGCTTCGTCATAGCCTTCCTTAAATAGCTCGCTATTCGCGTCAGGTTATTCCTCGCTATGCATAAAAATTCAAGAGTAAAATCTGACAACGATTGAATCAGTGTTTCCCTGGAGCGATCGGATCCGTATTTCCCTTCTTTCTACATTTACATCTCTCTATGTAGTATTATATCACAATATTCAAATAGTTCAATATCGAATGATACGTTTTTTTCCCTCGCCCAAAATCATCTGCTCACCACCCATTGACCAAAAGGTTCTGACCTTATATAATAGGTATCGCAAGCCATGCGAGCGTGGCGGAATTGGTAGACGCACAGGATTTAGGATCCTGCGCCTTGTGCATGGGGGTTCGAGTCCCTTCGCTCGCACCAAAAAAGCACTGTGGATCTCACAGTGCTTTTTTATTGGCAGTCACCTTTTTCGCTAAAGCCGATCTCTCAGAAATTTACCGTCTTCCCATAGTAAGCACATCCGAGGATCTTTGCCATAGCTTCCGCATCTGCCTCACGCGGGTTCTCCGGAGTGCAGGCATCGAGGACGGCATTCTTAGCGATGGCATCCTTCTTGGCAAGGTACAGCTCCTCTGGCACCCCATAGTCTTTGAGTGTCAGCGGGATGTCCATCTTCTGATTCAGTTTCTGGATGGCCTCCTCATAGGAAATGACAAGCTGTGCATCTGTGCGTCCCGGAAGGCCTGCCACGCGAGCGAGATCGGCATAGCGCGAAAGACAGGCTTTCTTGTTGAACTGGATGACATACGGCATCAGGATGGCATTCGCACAACCATGCGGGATATGGAAGACGGCACCGATCTTATGCGCCAGAGAATGTGTGATCCCCAGAAGTCCGTTTGAGAAGGCCATACCGGCAAGGCACTGCGCGATATGCATTTTGCCTCTGGCTTCCTTGTCTCCATGATACGACTCTACGATGTTGTCAAAAATATCGGAGACAGCTTGCTTGGAGAGCGGTTCCGTGAAGCCATTCGCAAACTTTGACACATAGGCTTCCGTCGCATGTGTCAGCGCATCCATCCCTGTATGCGCGGTGAGCTTCTTCGGCATGGTGGACGGGATGTCGAGGTCGAGGATAGCAAGATCCGGCGTCAGGTTGAAATCAGCGAGAGGATACTTGATGCCTGTCGAGTAGTCAGTGATGACAGAGAAAGCCGTGACTTCTGTCGCAGTCCCCGATGTGGATGGGATAGCGACGAAGATCGCCTTCTGACGAAGCGGCGGCAAAGAGAATGGCTTTTTGATCTCATCGAATGTCAGATTCGGATATTCATAGAAGACCCACATGGCCTTGGCTGCATCGATCGGTGAACCGCCGCCGATCGCCACGATCACGTCCGGCTGGAATTCTTCCATCAGCTTCGCGCCCTTCTGCACTTCTTCAATGGATGGATCCGGTGTGATGCCTTCGAGCGTATAGGTGGCAAGTCCTGCGTCCTTCAGCACCTTTTCAGTCTTCTGAAGGAAACCGCCTGCCCGCATGGAATGACCACCGGTGCAAATGAAAGCTTTCTTGTGACCCTTCAGCAAAGACAGCTCATCAATGGCTCCATGACCACAATAAATATCTCTAGGTAATGTGAAACGGAACATAGTGACTCCTCCTTTTGGCATAGAATCATACGGAAGGATGGACGATCAGGATCTCTTGATCGAAGAAATTCTGATCTGCCCTTCTTCTTATAGTATACACTTTTTTATGCAAACCGGAACATGTATGCTTATTCTATATGAAGAAGTCATTGGAAATGAGTTAAAATCATACATATAGGAAGCCTATCGCCTTCTGTATGTGGACTGCTGCTTCCCTATGAACTCGCCGATGCCCGGCTCCCTAGCCACCGCCTTTTTTATCGGGTATAATATAAGGGAAACGCTGATTAAATAGCAGAGCCGGATTTCATATGGATTTTTATACATAGCTTCGTCATCATCTTCCTTAAATAGCTCGCTATTCGCGTCAGATGATTCCTTGCTCTGTATAAAAATCCAAGAATGAAATCAGACAACGATTTAATCAGTGTTTCCCTAAGAAACGCCGATTCGATCGCTCATCAGATGGGATCCGTGCTTCCTACAAAAAATGAAAGGAATCAAAACCTCTTATGGAAGATACAAAGAATCAAGTTTTTGTCCACGATCATGGCGATGGACATGTCCACACCCATGTGATCGGGCACATCCATGACGGACATCATCACAATCACAGCCATACGCATGATCCGCAAAAGATCAAAGCGATCATGAATCGGATATCCAGATCCATCGGCCATATGGAGTCGATCAAGAAGATGCTCGAGAACCAACGAGACTGCGCCGATGTCCTGATCCAGCTCGCCGCAGTGCGTGCGGAGATCAATAATACCGGCAAGCTCCTCCTGAAGGAGCATATGGAGCACTGCATCGTGGAAGCGGTGCAGGAGAATGACCAAGAGGCCATCACGCGCATGAATCAGGCGATCGATATGTTCATGAAGTAATATATGGAGCGCAAAAAGGGGCTGTGAAATAACGATCATCTCATTTTCGCGTTCCATCTGCCGCGGGG
>ERZ1034669.635-NODE-635-length-11330-cov-3.445144_pt1 | contig 11330 bp, 11 predicted proteins | sample MGYA00520705_ERZ1034669 | MGnify/ENA primary metagenome ERZ1034669 (study PRJEB33766, sample SAMN09781766) | gut metagenome | biome: gut microbiome | host: Homo sapiens | place: Madagascar | study: EMG produced TPA metagenomics assembly of the PRJNA485056 data set... | reverse complement strand
CGGCATTCTGCCTGCGGGCTTACATTACAGATCAGGCGGCGTGGGGTGGTGGCGAGCCGGATAACGCGGCGGTTGGCAGCAAATCAGTGCCAACGTCCGCAATTGAAGGCTCTTTGGCGACAATTCCGTGCCAACTGCTGCATTTCTCGGCTCAAGCGACGGGGTCGCAACCCTGCCCTCACGCCCCTCGTGTGCTTTCTGTGATTGCTTTAGCGTGCTAAAGCAAATTGCGCGCGGCTCCAAGCTGCGAGAAGGGCCCACTCCCGAAAGCGACTCGCAAGAAATCGGTAAGGCTGGTCCAGGTTCGACTCGCCCGTTTGCCCTAGCCTCGAGTCATGACGATTCTTCTCTCACATACCAGCGCGCTCGAAGCCCTTCGCAGGCTCGGCTGCATCCGGCAGGAGCCCATCGGCGCTGACGCAGTCGCCCTCGATTGCGCCCCCGACGCCTCGAGGGCGGCCGCCCTGTGGGAATCGGCCTTGCCGGGCACGCCCCAGGCGCCGTTGCACGTGCAGGTTCCGCAGGGTTCCCCGCGCACGAGAGGAGGCGCCCTGGTGACGCACCCCATGGGGGAGCCGCCGACAGGCGAGGTTCTCTCGCTTTGCAAGGGACTCGCCTGCCCCACGCCCTCGCAGCTCCTCGTGCAGCTGGAGCCCCGTCTCACCCGACTCGAGCTGCTGATGCTCATGGAGGAGCTCATGGGAACCTACGCGGTGCGACCGGACGCGCCGCGAGGCATGGTCGCCAGGTCATCTCCCCTGCTCGCGCCCGAGGAGCTGGAGACGCGCCTGGGGCTGGCCGGTAGCGCGACCAACCACAGGAAGCTCCGCTGGGCGCTCGACAGGGCCGTCCCCGGGTCCGCCTCTCCAAGGGAGTCCAAGCTTGTTCTTCGCCTTTCGCTGCAGGCGTCGCTCGGGGGTTACGGGCTGGCGGTCGCCGGGCTCAACCAGGGGCTGGCGGTCGCAGGCATCGCCAGCGGAGAAGGGCGCGTGCGCAGGCCCGACGTGCTTCTCGCCAGGCCGGGACACGCGGAAGGCGGCAGACTGGTGGCGCTCGAATACGACGGCGACGTCCACCTCGACGAGGAGCGTCACGCCGAGGACCTGCGCAGGACCAACGAGCTCGCGGCCGCAGGCATAGCCGAGTACCGGGTCGACAAGGCCCTCTACAAGAACCTCGGCTACATGGACTCTCTGGTGGAGCAAATACGAACCGAGCTCGGCATGCCCAGAGAGCACCTCTCAAGACGCCAGCGGGAGCAGCGGCGCAAGCTGAGACTGGAGCTCTTTGACGAGCTGGAGGAGATTGACGGCGTGACCTGGGACGGGCGAGCCCGCGAAAGGGACAGGCGCAAGGCAGGCGTCGGCGCAACGCCGCCGCAAGACCCCGTCGAAGGAGACGCCGTGCCCTTGGAGGCGTACGGCGTCTAGCGCGCCCGATGAGACGGAGCCGAGAAATGCTGCCGGTGGCACGAAGATGCCTCTCCAGAGCCTAAAAAAGCGGCCGTTGGCAGGAAATCCCTGCCAACGGCCGCAAATTCAGGCTCCCGACACCATGTCCTTCTCGCCCCTACTCGAGCTCGAAGGCGCCGGTGTAGAGCTGGTAGTAGTAGCCCTTCTTGGCGATGAGCTCGTCGTGGTTGCCGCGCTCGATGACGTGGCCGTGGTCCAGGCAGATGATCACGTCGGAGTTGCGCACGGTGGAGAGCCTGTGCGCGATGACGAAGGTGGTGCGCCCGGTCATGAGGGCGTCCATGCCGCGCTGGACGATGGCCTCGGTGCGCGTGTCGATGGAGCTCGTGGCCTCGTCGAGGATCATCGCGGGCGGGTCGGCGACGGCGGCGCGGGCGATTGAGATGAGCTGGCGCTGGCCCTGCGAGAGCTGGCTGCCGTTGCCCGTCAGCATGGTCTGGTAGCCGTCCGGCAGGCGGCAGATGAAGTCGTCGGCTCCGGCGAGGCGGGCGGCGGCCATGCACTCCTCGTCGGTGGCGTCCAGCTTGCCGTAGCGGATGTTGTCCATGACGGTGCCAGTGAAGAGGTTGACGTCCTGGAGAACCACTCCAAGGCTCCTGCGCAGGTCGCCCTTGCAGATTTTGTTGACGTTGATGCCGTCGTAGCGGATCTTGCCGTCCGCGATGTCGTAGAAGCGGTTGATCAGGTTGGTGATCGTGGTCTTGCCCGCGCCCGTGGCGCCGACGAAGGCCACCTTCTGGCCCGGCTTGGCGTAGACCGAGACATCATAGAGGACCTGGTGGTCATCGGTGTAGCCAAAGTCAACGTGCTCCATGCGGACGTCGCCGGCAAGCGGCGTGTAGGTCACGGTGCCGTCGTGGTGAGGGTGCTTCCAGGCCCAGTCGGTCGTACGCTCGGCGCACTCCACCAGGTGGCCAGACTCGTCGTACTTGGTGTTGACCAGCGTGACGTAGCCCTCGTCGGCCTCGGGGGCCTCGTCGATGAGCGCAAAGATGCGGTCTGCGCCGGCAAGGCCCATGACCACGGCGTTAATCTGCATGGAGATCTGGCCGATCTGGCCGCAGAACTGCTTGGTCATGTTGAGGAACGGCACCACCACGGCGATGGACAGCGCCATGCCCGACAGCGACACGTTGGGCACGCCGAGGGCCAGCATGAGGCCGCCGGCGAGCGCCACGATGACGTAGAGGAGGTTGCCGATGTTCATGAGCACGGGCATGAGGATGTTGCCGTACATGTTGGCCTTCTGCGAGACCTCGAACAGGCGCTCGTTGAACGCGTCGAAGTCGCGCTCGGCGGCGGCCTCGTGGCAGAACGCCTTCACGACCTTCTGGCCGTTCATGATCTCCTCGACCTGGCCCTCGACCACGCCGAGCTCCCTCTGCTGCGCCACGAAGAAGCGCGCGGAGTTGCCGCCGAGCACCTTGGTCATGAAGACCATGAACGCCACGCCGGCCACGATGACCAGGCACATCCACACGGAGTAGTACAGCATGATGACGAACACCGTGACGAGCACGACGCAGGTCTGGAACAGGTTGGGCAGCGACTGGGAGATCATCTGGCGGATGGCGTCGATGTCGTTGGTGTAGTGGCTCATCACGTCGCCGCGCTGGTGCGTGTCGAAGTAGGAGATGGGCAGGTCCTGCATGTGGTTGAAGAGCTTCTCGCGCAGCTTCTCGAGCGAGCCCTGCGTGATGATGGCCATGGCGCGGTTCCAGAACAGCGAGGCGCCCACGCCCACGAGGTAGACGGCCGCGAGCGTCGCCACGAGACGGAACACCTCGGGCTGGGCGGCGGCCCAGTTGCCGGACCCGCCGAACTCGGTCACGACCTGCAGCGCGCCCTGGAGGAACACCGAGCCAAACGAGCTTGACACGGCGGCCACGAGCAGGCACACGATGACGGCGGGCAGAAGCACGGGGTAGAACGAGAACAGCGTCTTGATGAGGCGGACGGCGGTGCCGGCCTTGGCCTGCGGCCTCTTCTGCTGGCTACTCATCGGCCTCGCCTCCCTTCTCGGCGCCCGCGTTCGCTGCGGTTGCTGCTTCGTCCTGTGCGGCCTCCTCGGCCTCGACGTCACTCTCGTCGGTGCCCATCTTGTTCTGCGAGGTGTAGGTCTCGCGGTAGATGGCGGAGCGCCTCATGAGCTCGTCGTGGGTGCCCACGTCGGAGATGCGGCCGCCCTCCATCACCACGATGCGGTCCGCGTCCTGCACCGAGGAGATGCGCTGGGCGATGATGATCTTCGTGGTCTGGGGAAGGTACGTCGCCAGGCCGGCGCGGATCTTGGCGTCGGTCTTGGTGTCCACGGCGCTCGTGGAGTCGTCGAGGATGAGGACCTTCGGGTGGCGCAGCAGGGCTCGGGCGATGCATAGGCGCTGCTTCTGCCCGCCGGAGACGTTGGAGCCGCCCTGCTCGATGTAGGTGTCGTAGCCCTCGGGGAAGCCATCGACGAACTCGTCGGCGCAGGCAAGGTGCGCTGCCTCGCGGATCTCGTCGTCGGTGGCGTTCTCGTCGCCCCAGCGCAGGTTCTCGGCGATGGTACCGCTGAACAGCACGTTCTTCTGAAGGACCATGGCGACGTTAGTGCGCAGGGCCTCGAGGTCGTAGTCGCGCACGTCCACGCCGCCCACGCGCACGCGGCCCTCGGTGGCGTCGTACAGGCGCGCCACGAGGTTCACGAGCGTGGACTTAGAGGAGCCCGTGCCGCCGATGATGCCGATGGTCTCGCCGCTCCTGACGTGTAGGTCAACGTCGGCAAGCGCCTGGCGCTCGGCGCGCGCGGAGTACTTGAAGCTCACGTGGTCGAAGTCGATAGAGCCGTCGGCAACCTCGGTGACAGCCTGTTCGGGCGCGCAGATCGTGGGCTCGGCTTCGAGCACCTCGCTGATGCGGCGGGCAGACTCGTCTGCCATCGTGACCATGACGAAGATCATGGACAGCTGCATGAGGCTCATGAGGATCTGGAAGCCGTACGTGAAGATGGCGGAGAGCTGGCCCACGTCGAACAGCGTGCCGTGGCTCGTGATGATGACCTGCGAGCCAAAGTAGATGATGACGACCCAGGTGAGGTCGACGGCGAACATCATGACGGGGTTGTTGAACGCCAGGAGCTTCTCGGCGCGCGTGAAGTCCACGCAGATGTCCTGCGCGGCATGGGCGAACTTGCCCTTCTCGTAGTCCTCGCGCACGTAGCTCTTGACCACGCGCATGCCCGTGACGTTCTCCTCGATGGACTCGTTGAGCGCGTCGTACTTGTGGAACACGCGCGTGAAGATGGGTCGCACGAGGTGGATGATGTAGAAGAGGATGAAGCCGAGCACCGGGATGATCGCGGCGTAGACCAGCGCGAGCGCGCCTCCCATGACGGCCGCCATGGTGAAGGCGAACACGAGGCACAGCGGGGTTCGCACGGCGATGCGCACGATCATCATGAACGCCTGCTGGACGTTGTTGATGTCGGTGGTGAGGCGCGTCACAAGCGAGCTCGAGGAGAACTCGTCGATGTTGGCGAAGCTGAAGCGCTGGATGTTGTAGAACATGTCGCGACGCAGGTTCTTGGCAAAGCCGCAGCTCGCGTGGCTGCACGTGATGCCGGCGCCCGTGCCGAAGGCCAGCGAGAGCAGCGCGAGCAGCACGAGGACGGCCGCGGGCTGCAAGAGCTCCGCCACGGTGGCGCCCGCCTTGATCTGGTCGATGAGGCTTGCGGTCAGAAACGGGATGGCCATCTCGCAAGCCACCTCGCCCAGCACCAGCAGCGGCGTGGCGATGGTCACGGCGCGGTAGTCGCCGATGGAGCGCATGAGCCTGCGGATGATGGTGCCGTAGGACGCGCGCGCCTTCTTGTCCTCTAGTTCTTTAGCCATATGGCGTCTCCCCTCTCGTCTTCGTCCCTCTTGACCTGCTCCCAGTGTTCGCGGAGCCTGTCGAGAAGCCCGAGCAGTTCGTCGAGCTCGCCCGGCCCCAGGCATGAGAACGCGTCGTGCTCGAAGCGCTCCTTGTCGGCTATGACCGCCTGGGCGCGGGCGCGTCCCTCTTCGGTGAGCCTCACGACGAGCTGGCGGCGGTCCGTCTCGGAGCGCTCGCGCTCCACGAGGCCGGCGGACTCGAGCTTGCCGACCACCTCCGAGAGCGACGCTGACGTGGTCCTGGTCTTCTCGAGCAGGGCCCGCTGGGTCATCTGGCCGTCGGCGTAGTAGAGCGTCTTGAGGACATGCTGCCTGCCGCCGCGCCCGCCGCGCCTGGTGTAGATGAAGTGACCGAAGAAGCCGATGTCGTGCAGGGCGCGGCGCTCCGGCGTCTCAAGCCGCTCGTCCTGCGCCCCCTGTTCCTCGCAACACATGGGAACCTCCCTTCGTAACCCCGGTAAAGCCTGTTTTTGACGTGGTTACACTACGGCCTTCAAAAGACAATTGCAAGGTACCTAACGATTATTCGTAAGGTACCTTGCAATCTTCATAATGCTTCGTGTTTCTGCCGACGAGAAGGGCTTCTCGCCGTGGAGCGGAACAGGGCCTAGAAGCCCTCCGGGGCCGCCGTGGGGTCGCAGCCAAAGGACTGTCCGACGGCAACGGCCTGCGCGCGGCGCAGGGCAGCCGTGCCGGCGTCCCCCTGGGCCTCGTAGGCGTCGGCCAGGCGTGTGAGGGCGTAGGCCACGTAGGCGGCGACGGAGTCCCCCATACCGGACAGCACCATCATGGTGACAAGGGAGTCGGGCGAGAGGGTGAGGGCCACCTCGGGGTCAAGGTCCAAGAGGCCGGCCACGTCCTGCTCCACCTTGCCGGTGGCCTCGGCGTCTCCCGCAAGGGCCGCGTCCAGGTGCCTGACGACCCCCTCCACAAAGTCCCCCACTATCTCAAGGATGTAGTCCTTCTGCAGCATTGCCTCTCCTCTCGCGGTCGCATGGCCCAACGGTACTACTTTGCGGGGGCCGCGGGGTATAGTGGGTTGGATCGCCCACGCAGGAGCCCCACGAAGAAGGAGGAGCATGTCCATCAAGGGAGTGCCCACTGACGCCGCGTGCCCGCTCGCAGACCTCATCGTCGCCGGGGAGCACACCGTGGCCAGTCGCGGCCTTGCCCGCCAGCAGGCGGCCGACCTCACGCTCTTTGCCTTTGCCGCGGGAGAGTCGGTGAGCGAGGAGCGCTACCCCGCAGACACCGTCTACGTCTGCCTGGAGGGCACGCTCGCGGTGACGCGCGGGGGCGAGCAGGCGCTCGTGCCCGCCGGAAGCTGTCTCAGGGTCAAGGAGGGCGTCTGCCACGCGGTTTCCGGCGTCGGCGGCTCCGCGGTCAAGTTCCTGCAGGTCAACGCCTAGGCAGCGCGCAGACGCCCATCCGCGCTCGCGCTTCGCGTCAAGAAGGACAGTCACTCAAGAAAGGGATGCCCCATGTCCGAGCTCATCAAGAACCTCCCCCACTCCACCACCCTCACCCTTGCCGACCAGCTGAGCGTCCAGGAGGGCCAGGTCTCCAGCCTCACCCTGGCCCAGCAGCCCGGCTGCAAGGTCACGCTCTTCGCCATCGACACCGACGAGGGCATGTCCAGCCACGCCGCCCCCGGAGACGCCCTCATCCTCTGCCTCGAGGGCCGCGGGGAGATCACCATCGAGGGCGTGCAGCACGTGCTTCTCCCCGGGCAGTCCGTCATCATGAGCGCCGGCGCCGCGCACGCCGTCCGTGCCCTGGAGCCCTTCAAGATGCTGCTCACGGTGGTGCTCCCGGCCCAGGCGTAACCCGCGCGATACAAACCCCGAGCTTCACGGGCCTATGATGGCCCCACGCGAGGCGGTCCCGCCATTGGTGCGGGGCCGCCTCCTTTCTCGCCGCCTTCATAGCGAGCCTGCGATTGGCGACACCTGTGCGCCCTCCGGGGTGGATAGGCGTCGCCAAGTCCCGGCTCAATGAGAGGAGAAGCCCATGCCACGCGTCTTCAACTTCTCTGCCGGCCCCGCGGTGCTGCCGGAGGAGGTGCTCTCCCAGGCGGCCGCCGAGATGCTCGACTACCACGGGTGCGGCATGTCCGTCATGGAGATGAGCCACCGCTCTCCCGTCTTCCAGGGCATCCTCGACGAGGCCGAGGCCGACCTGCGCCAGCTCATGGGCGTGCCCGACGACTACGCGGTGCTGTTTCTGCAGGGCGGCGACTCCCTGCTCTTCTCCACGGTCTTCATGAACCTGGCCAAGAACGGCAAGGCGGACTACGTGGTCTCGGGCAACTGGTCCAAGAAGGCCTTCGAGCAGGCGCAGATCCTGGGTGACCCAAAGCTGCTCGCGAGCTCGGAGGACGGGAACTTCAGCTACGTGCCGGACGTGAGCTCCCTTGACGTGCGCGACGACGCGAGCTTTGTCTACATCTGCCAGAACGAGACCATCACGGGCACCCGCTACCCCGAGCTGCCGGACACCAAGGGCCACGTGCTGGTGGCAGACCAGAGCTCGATGTTTCTCTCCGAGCCGGTTGACGTGGGCTCCTACGGGCTCATCCACGCGGGCGTGCAGAAGAACGTGGGGCCGGCCGGCGTCCAGGTGGTCATCGTCCGGCGCGACCTCATAGCCGAGGATCTTGCCGAGGTGCCCACCATGCTGCGCCTCAAGACCCACGCGGACGCCGGGTCCCTCTACGACACGCCCAACTGCTGGGGCATCTACGTGTGCGGGCTGGTCTTCAAGTGGCTGCTTGCCCTGGGCGGCCTGGCCGAGATGGAGAAGGTCAACCGTCGCAAGGCCGCGCTTCTCTACGACTTCCTGGACGCCTCGGAGCTCTTCTCGTCCACGGTGGCGCCGCGCGACCGCTCGCTCATGAACGTGCCGTTTGTGACGGGCGACGCCGAGCTTGACCGGCGCTTTGTTGCCGAGGCGGCCGAGGCGGGCCTGGTCAACCTCAAGGGCCACTGCCTGGTGGGTGGCATGAGGGCCTCCATCTACAACGCCATGCCCGAGGAGGGCGTCCGCGCTCTCGTGGAGTTCATGGACCGCTTCGAGAAGGGCGTCCGCCGCTAGGAGCGCTTGGCGACGTCCCAAAGTGAACTGGGGTGAGTGACACGCTAAGTGGCACGTGCCACCCACCCCCGTTCACTTTGGCATCTTTGGCACGCCCATGCGCAAACGAAAAAGGACCCCGGATTGCTCCGAGGTCCTTGGCAATTCATGGTGGAGAATAGGGGGTTCGAACCCCTGACCTCGTGACTGCCAGTCACGCGCTCTCCCAACTGAGCTAATTCCCCAATCTGGTCGGGTGGACTGGATTCGAACCAGCGACCCCTTGACCCCCAGTCAAGTGCGCTACCAAACTGCGCCACCACCCGATCACTGTGCTTCGTTCGCACAGATATTTACTTTAAAGGCACCGCAACCAGAATGCAAGGGAAATCTTTTGACATTGCAAAAAAGTGTGGAGAAGGTCGCGGTGCCTAGCGGGCCGGCGGCTCCATACCCAGGTGGTCGAAGGCCGCAAGCGTTGCCTGGCGTCCCTGCGGGGTGCGGACCATGAGGCCGCGCTGCAGCAGGTAGGGCTCGTAGACGTCCTCCAGGGTGCTGGGGTCTTCGGCCACCGCGGACGCGATGGTGGTGAGGCCCACCGGACGCCCACGGAAGGTCTCGCAGAGGGCGCGCAGGATGCGCACGTCCATGGTGTCCAGGCCCATCTCGTCTATCTCGAAGAACTGGAGCGCCTCGGCCGCCACCTCCCAGGAGATCACTCCCCCGCACCTGACTGTGGCGTAGTCGCGCACGCGCTTGAGCAGGCGGTTTGCCAGGCGGGGCGTGCCGCGCGAGCGAGAGGCGATCTCTGCGGCGCCCTGGTCGTCCACCTCGACGCCCAGGATGGCCGCAGAGCGCTTGACGATGACGGCAAGCTCCTCGGGGCTGTAGTAGTCAAGGCGGTAGGAGATGCCAAAGCGGTCGCGGAGCGGCCCGGTGAGAAGGCCTGTCCTCGTGGTGGCGCCGATGAGCGTGAAGCGCGGCACGTCGATGCGGATGGAGCGGGCGGCCGGCCCCTTGCCGATGACGATGTCCAGGAAGAAGTCCTCCATGGCGGGATAGAGGACCTCCTCGATCTGGTGGTTGAGGCGGTGGATCTCGTCAACGAAGAGGACGTCGCCCTCCTCCAGGTTGGTGAGGATGGCGGCGAGGTCTCCCGCGCGCTCGATGGCAGGGCCAGAGGTGGTGTGCAGCTTTGCGCCCATCTCGTTTGCCACGATGCCGGCCAGCGTGGTCTTGCCCAGGCCCGGGGGGCCCGAGAAGATCACGTGGTCGAGGGGCTCGTTCCTGCTCTTGGCGGCCTCGATGAGCACGCGGAGGTTGGCGCGGACGCGCTCCTGGCCGCAGTACTGGTCAAGCGTCTGGGGCCTGAGCGTGCGGTCCTGGTCCAGGTCCTCGGCGGCAAGCTCGCCGGAAACGTCGCGGCTGGGGGCGGGACGCCGTGGCTGGCCCGCCCCCGCAACGGCGCTGGCGCCGGTGTCAGCAAAGAGGTCCTTGTCGCTTGCCTCCCACATCACCTACCACCTCCCAGGCGGCGCAGGGCGTACGCCAGGGCCTTCTCGATGGTGAGGGCGCCGGCCTCCTCGTGGCCCTCCAGGGCGAGTGCGGCCTCCTGGCTGGTGAAGCCCATGGAGAGCAGGGCCTCGGTGGCCTCGGACTCAACGGACCCCATTGCCGCCACCGGAAGCGGCGCCTGGTCGCTCTCAGGCGAGAAGAGCCCGACGAGCTCCCTCAGGTCCGCGTTCTTGCTGAACACGTCAGAGAGCTCGACGAGCAGGCGGCTTGCCTTCTTGCGGCCGACGCCGGGGACCTGTGCCATGCGGGCGGCGTCCTGAGTAGCCACGACCTGCGCCAGCTGGGAGGGCGCGAAGGTGGAGAGAACCGCCAGCGCGAGTTTGGGGCCCACGCCCGAGATGGCGCGCAGCTGGTCGAAGAGGGCTCGCTCGCTCCTGGACGAGAAGCCAAAGAGCTCCATGGCGTCCTCGCGCACGATGAGCCTGGTCAGGATGGTGACGCCCGCCTCGCCCGCGTGCGGCAGCGACGCCGCGGTAGTAGACGAGACGCCGAGCTCGTAGCCGACGCCGCCCACGTCGAGGGTGACGTGGGAGGGGGTGACCTCCACCAGGGTGCCTGTGAGCTGGACTATCACGTGAGGGACCTCCTAGCCTCTCCGAGAGACACTGTCCTTGCGAGGTTGGCGTGGCACACCGCGGCGGCAAGGGCGTCCGCGGCGTGGTCAGGGTGCGGCTCGTGGTCGAGCGCCAGGACGTTCTTTACCATGTACATGACCTGGCGCTTGTCGGCGGCGCCCGTACCCACCACGGCCTGTTTGATCTGCATGGGGGTGTACTCCCCCACCTCCAGGCCGGCGTTGGCGCAGGCCACGATGGCCACGCCGCGCGCCTGCGCCGTGGCTATGGCGCTCTTGGTGTTCTCGCCGAAGTAGACGTTCTCTATGGAGAGCGCCGTGGGGCCAAACTTGGAGATGACGCGCGTGAGCTCGTCGTATATCTTGCCCAGGCGGCGGGCGATGGGCTCGTCCGCCTTGGTGGCCACGCAGCCGTACGCGCGGGCGCGGCACATGGCGCCCCTGGTCTCTATGACGCCCCAGCCCGTGTGGGCCAGGCCGGGGTCAACCCCAAGGACTATCACCGACGCGCCTCCCTCCTGCCATCTAGAACGTTCGTTCCATACTAGCACGTTGGGAGAGGGTCGGGCCCGCCAAGAGACACGAATCTTTGGGCAATGCCAAGCCGAGAAACGCGGCCGATGGCACGCCCGCGCCCCGTACGAGCCTCGAAATGCGGCCGATGGCACCCAAACCCTGCCATCGGCCGCAATTCTCGGATCATGGGGCGTCGCCGCGTGCCAACCG
>ERZ1034669.629-NODE-629-length-11414-cov-4.026323_pt1 | contig 11414 bp, 9 predicted proteins | sample MGYA00520705_ERZ1034669 | MGnify/ENA primary metagenome ERZ1034669 (study PRJEB33766, sample SAMN09781766) | gut metagenome | biome: gut microbiome | host: Homo sapiens | place: Madagascar | study: EMG produced TPA metagenomics assembly of the PRJNA485056 data set... | reverse complement strand
ATAAAAACCGGAATCCGCAAAATATTCTTCTCTCTGCGGTTTACTGTAATAACTGTCGGTACTCATAAGATACCAGTGAACCTCTTTTGCTACCACATCCTCCGGTACGGTAAATGAATATTCACTTCTACCGACGTAGTCCACGATAAATGCCCGGGAACCGCTCTCTTCCAATACTTCTCTCAATGCGGTCTCTTCATGGGTCTCACCGGGTTCCACCGTTCCTTTCGGAAGAACCCAGCCTTCGTATTTGTTTTTGATATTCTTATAGAGCAGTAAAATCTTTCCGCGAAATATTACGACTCCGCCGCAGCTGATAGCCTCAATCATGTTCCTTAACCTCCGATTACTGTTTTTCGCTGAAGTACGCGTCAAAAATACGTCTTGCAATGGGCACGGCGTAATCTCCGCCGCTGCCGGCACCTTCCACAATAATGGTTACACACACTTCCGGATCTTCTGCAGGAGCAAATCCGGTAAACCATGCATGACTGTCACCTTTAATATTATTATATTCCGCGGAACCTGTTTTTCCGGCTGCGGTATATTCAAGTCCTTTTAACTTGGACGCGGTACCCTCCTGGACCACATCAGTCATCAGTTGTCTGAGAATCGCAGACTCTTCTTCTGACATCAGACTGCCGTATTCGCTGGGTTTGAAACTTTTAATGACAGTTCCTTCATCATTCTCCACGTGATCGATCGCGTACGGTTTCATGAGGACTCCGTTGTTGGCTATGGCACAGGTGATCATGTTCAGATGCATAGGAGTAATCTGTGTCTTACCCTGACCGATGGAGGTCTGCATCATTTCCGCCGGAGGAGTATCATCGGATACCAGCGCTGAACTTCTGGCATAATTCAGTGTCAATGGCAGCTCTTTGTTAAACAGAAGATCATTTAATGTCTCCTGAAAAGCAGTCCGGTCCAGGCTCATTCCGATATTAGCGAAGGACGAATTACAGGATTTTGCAAAAGATCTGGTAAAATCCACCGTCCCATGACTGGAGCCGTGATAACAGCTGATCTTGCTATTGCCCAGGCGAAAAGCTCCGTTGCAGGTATAAGAATAATTTTGGTAGGTATTCGGATTTTCCCGAATATATTCCAATGCCGTCACAATTTTAAAGGTAGAACCCGGAGGATACAATCCCTGTGTAGCCCGGTTGACCAGTACGGTACTGGAATCGTTATCTACCAGATCCTCCCATATTTCTCCGATGGAATTGGGATCAAAATCCGGATGGGATACCATGGCAAGAATCTTCCCGGTAGACACTTCGGTTACAATAATGGCACCGCGATAGATATCCAGCTGATCATTTGCCACCTGTTGAATTTTAACATCCAGTGTAGTGTAAACATTATCCCCGGGATTCTTTTTTCCGGCAGTATCGTTTTTCACCTTGTTACTCAAGGAAGTATTTGTATTGATCAAATAATAATTGGCCAGCGCTTCAACACCCATTCTGCCCTGTGTGGAATAGCCAACAATGTGAGAAAACAGATTTTTGTAAGGGTAGTTACGGCTCTCTTCTTCCTCATCATTCAAGATTGTCTCCGCAAGTACCTCTCCATCTCTGGAATAGATGGATCCCCGATAATTTCTCGACAACAGTATCTGCTGTCTTGAATTATAGCTGTTGTTGATCATGTCCTGTTCACTCGTGGCCACAAAATGTCCCAGATAGAGAAACAGACACAGAAACAGCACACCGACTGCACCTGCAGAGATCCAGATCTCCCGCTGGTTTCCCATACGTTTGTGATTTTGCGTTTTTTTATTTTCTGCCACTTCTGCGCTCACCTTCCTTTTGAAGCCGGATGTAAATTCCCTGTATAATGAAAAACATGATCATCGTAGTCATAACGGAACTTCCGCCGTAACTGATAAACGGCAACGTTACACCTGTCAGAGGGATAAACTTGGTTCCTCCGCCAACCGTCAGAAAAATCTGAAAAATATACATAATACCGATGCCATATACGATCAGCTGATAAAAGCGGTCGTGAATTTGTACCGAAATCCGCATCATTTCCAAAAAACTGCTGATACAGATCAGAATCAGGCACATTCCAAAGATAACTCCCAGTTCCTCACAAATGGATGAAAAAATGAAATCCGCTTCCACATACGGAATCGCGGTAGGATTACCTTTTAATAATCCCATGCCGAACCAGCTTCCGCTTCCGATGGCAAACAGCGACTGTGTGATCTGATATCCTTTACTGTCGATGTATTTCCAAGGATCCTGCCATGCCAGAACTCTGACCCGTACATGATCAAACAACAGATATGCCAGATAAGAGGCTGCGCCTCCGCCGATCATTCCGGCCGCCAGATAGAGATAATTTTTCGTTGCGGCAAAAACAACGAATACAAAACCAATGAAAAAGATCAGCGCACTTCCCAGATCCTTGGATACGACCAGGACAACTACATGAGCTCCTGCAATCACAGCAGTCAGTAACACCCGCTGAAAGGACACATTTTCCCATAATGCACCCGCCAGGAAGAAAAGGAACAGGATCTTCACAAATTCCGAAGGCTGAAAGGTAATTCCTCCCATGGTAAAAGATATTTTGGACCCATGGGTTACCTCTCCGAGAATCAATACCGTACTGAGCAGACCAATTCCCAGTGTTGCGTATAACCAGGTGATTTTTTTGAAAAAGTGAATTCTGCCAAGCAAAAAAGGTATAAAAAGCGACATGATCAGTGATACCAGAACAATCACATACTGTCGGATCGCTTTATCAAAAGAAAGTCTGGATACCATACATAAGCCGATGCCCAAAAGCATGCACATGTTATTGAGCAAAAGCCTATTGATATTCTCGTAGATCAGAGAAACCATAGTAATCGTTGCGAACAGAAAAATCAGTATAAATGCAAAGAAAAATAAATACTGAAGATCTCCGCCGGTAAGAGACAGATCCAAAAAACAAAGGACCTGTACCAGAAACATTAAAATATTCTGCAATATAAAGATCCCTTTGGAATATTCGCCAACCGGGTAGCGGAAAGTATAAAAACAGCTGCCGGTATAGAGCACCATAAAAAGGGCTATGAAATATTTAGATAATTCTATTACATATTCCTGCATGAATTAGGGATCCCTTTCTCTATTCTACGCCACGTTTTTCATGACCGGTGGTATATTCCGTATAAGGCAGATCCGTTCTGCTTCCGTAAAAATACTCCAGTACATTCCAGGTCTCATTTTCCGATTCTGTTGTAAATTCCAAACGACAACAAAAACTGTCCTTCCATTTTGCAACTGTTTTATGCAGGGAGAAAGGAACACTGTTATAGATAATATTATAGCAATGCGTACAGTTTCGCATTACCGGAAACACTTTATGGTAACGATCTGTCAGTTCTGTGATTCCGAAACCTTCCTCGCGGCGACAATGATCGGTAGTCTTCGTCACACAGTTAGCCGTCACCATCATAGGAATCCGACCGTACAAAAATTTCTCAGCAGGAAGAATCCCATTCACGAGCTGCCTCTGCTCCGCATAATTCAGTTCTAACGGCAGGCAGAATCCGTCCAGATAATCCGTCCAGAATTCTATACTGCGGCAATTCCAAAGATACAGACCATGATCTCCGTACCTCTTTTTTGACTGTAAAAAATCCCACTGTTGCAGAAGGCCAACGTGTTCCAGGGAACTTATCAAAAATCCGTCAACAGCTTCTAAATTGTCACGAATGCTTTTCTCCAACAATTTCAGATACCGACTGTCGCGTAAGCGAATGATTTTAGGCAGAGCGAGCACTGTCTCTGCTGGAATTTTTTTTAATATTTGTAAGTGCTCTGCGATAGTATCCCCCCAGGTGAGGAACAGATCACTGTCAACATAAATTCGTAACGAAGTATGTTCTTTCGGTTTTTTAAGAAAAGACGATCTCAGAAACCCGTTCCACTGCTCTGCGGTTCGGAGATATAACGAAAATCCACTTTGTTTCTGCATATGTCCGTTATGTGCTCCGGTAATGTCAAAAGGTTTCTGTACCTCTCTTGTATAAGGGAAGCCGTTTGCTGTAATCAGTTTCTGCTCTAACAGCGACAGCCCTTTTCTCCGGAGCTCATTCATTGTCTTCAGAGGATAGAATGCATTTTCACTTACCCGGATATCCATGGTGCCATCTAAATGGAAATTACTTCCTCCCAATTTTCCCAATTGTTTGGAAATATTCTCCACAGTAATCGGCTGTTTTGCTGCTTCCTGGACGGTCTCTCCGGTAACGGTTACCTCTGTCTGATCACAACGAAGAGTCAGTTTAGCAACGGTTCCGGTGAGAAAAGAAGCCTTCATTTGTACCGGAAGTGTCAGATGTTTGTATAAATATTTTTCGCGAATCTGCTCCAAAACCTGTTCATCACTGCCACTGTAGGCAGGATTGTTCAGAGTCACCATTTCTTTGCCGTTATGTTTATGATAATAGCCGTTCTGCCGTTCGCTGCGAATATAAAGGCAGGATAACCGATGAAGGTCTTCCCCTGAAATGGAAAGCTTTTCCCCGGGCTTCTCATAATATTTATCAATATATTTCCGATAAACAGCGGTTACACCGGCGGCATATTCTGGTTTCTTCATACGGCCTTCTATTTTAAAAGAATCGATTCCGGCATCTATCAGTTCCGGAATATTCTCAATGGTACACATATCCTTCAGACTTAAAGGATAACATTCACGGCGGTTACCACCCACGGTATACGGCAGTCGGCATGGTTGGGCACATCTGCCGCGGTTGCCGCTTCGCCCGCCCAGGATACTGCTGAAGAGGCATTGACCGGAATAACAGTAACACATGGCACCATGGATAAAACATTCTATTTCCATTCCGGTTACTTCTTTGATACGACGAATCTCTTCCAGACTCAGTTCTCTGGCGGGTACCACTCTGCAGGCACCCTGCTTTTTCAGAAATTCTGCACCATATTCACCGGTGATCGTCATTTGGGTACTTCCATGTAGTTCCATCTGCGGAAAGGCATCACGGATAAAGGCAAATACGCCCATATCCTGAATGATGACACCGTCCAGGCCGGCGCGATAATAAGGCATCAGATATTCATAAAGCTCAGAGAACTCGGATTCTTTTACCAGGGTATTTACGGTAAGATATACTTTTCTGCCCAACAGGTGAGCATATCGGATACAGTCCACCAGTTCATCTTCCGAAAAATTCTCAGCATATGCACGTGCGCCAAATCGATTTCCTCCCAGATAGATTGCATCTGCTCCCGCGTGTACGGCTCCGTAAAATGCTTCCGCATTCCCGGCGGGAGCAAGTAATTCCACTTTTTTATTTCTCATAGACATCCTCTGTTGCGTATGATACACGCTTATACAAATAGCTGCCCGAAAACGGACAGCTATCAATTTATTTATCCTTTAGTTCTGTCTCCAGACGAACAATTTTTCTGGCATCTTCGTTCAACTGCTTCTGTAGCTCTTTTCCCTGTTTTTCCGCATTTTCCAGCTTGATCTGCGCGGAAATCAGCTCATGCTTCAGATCATAGAGTTCCTTTTCTTTCCCCTGCAGTTCTTCCTCCAAAATGGAAATCTGCTTTTTGGCTTTGAAATAATCATCTGCAATGTTCAGCTGAAGCAGAACGCTCTGTCTGTCCAAAGACTGTCTTCGAAAGCTGTCCAGTTTCCCATACTCAGTCATTTTATTATTGATGTAGGAAGCAATCTTCTGCATGTAATCTTCGCTTTCATAGCCGCTTAAAGTAAATACTTTACCACCTATGAGCACTTCAGTATCTGTTTTCGGAGACATTGTCAACACCCCTCTTAACAATCTTTTGGAAACACAATATGTGCCATCTTGTAAAAAATATAATACAAGATTTATTATATATCAGATTATATCGAGTGGCAAGCAAAAAATAACCAATTATGCGTCCTGATTTTCTAAAGCTTTATCCCCAGGTGACGATAAGTCAGGTCTGTTATCACACGACCCTTGGGTGTTCTGCTCAGGAACCCATTCTTGATCAGATAAGGTTCGTAGACATCTTCTATAGTGCCGGCATCTTCTCCGATGGCAGCTGCAAGGGTATCCAGTCCCACAGGACCACCGTTAAATTTCTCGATGATCGTCACGAGGATATTCCTGTCGATATGATCTAAGCCCATCTTGTCCACATCCATAAGATCCAGTGCGGTTCTGGCTACTTCTTCTGTAATGATTCCGTCGTATTTGACCTGTGCGAAATCGCGGACACGCTTCAAGATACGGTTGGCAAGTCTGGGCGTTCCACGGCTTCGCCTAGCCATCTCTTTTGCTCCGGCAGGTTCGATCTCTACATCCAGGATTCCTGCGGAGTGCATGATGATCTGCTGCAATTCCTCTATGGTATAGAATTCCAGATGATGGATCATTCCGAAGCGATCCCGCAGAGGTGCTGTCAAAAGTCCCGCCCGGGTCGTCGCTCCTACCAGCGTGAACTTCGGTAATTCCAGGCGGACGGACCTGGCACTGGAGCCCTTACCGATCATAATATCAATACAATAATCTTCCATGGCGGGATACAGTACTTCCTCCACCTGACGATTCAGACGATGTATCTCATCCACGAACAGCAGATCTCCTTCTTCCAGATTGTTTAAGATGGCAGCCATCTCTCCCGGCTTCTCGATCGCCGGTCCGCTGGTCACCTTCATATGGACTCCCATCTCATTGGCAATGATCCCGGCAAGGGTGGTCTTACCAAGTCCGGGGGGGCCGTAGAACAGCACATGATCCAGTGCATCCCCACGCTGTTTTGCTGCGGTAATATAGACCTTCAGGTTCTCCTTTATCTTGGACTGACCGATATAATCATCCAGCGTCTGGGGACGTAAGGAGCCTTCCAGCTTAATATCTTCTTCTGTGATATTTGTCTCTATCATTCTTCTGGACATAGTCGTTGCTCTCATTCCTTAAAACAATTTTTTCAGGGCAGCTTTTAAGATTGCTCCGGAATCCATGGTCTCTACATCTTCGATGGCATTGACAGCCTTTAAGCTCTCTGCCTGTCCGTAGCCCAATGCCACCAGGGCTTCCACAGCTTCCTTTTTCTTCTCGCTGTCGATATGCAGGCTTCCTGCGGTCAGGATGCCTTCCGCACCGCCGCCTGCTGCAATCTCTCTGGTAATCAGCGTATCGTCAATGGATATCTTATCCTTTAATTCCAGGATCAGCCGCTGCGCTGTTCTGGTGCCGACACCCGGTGCCTTCGATATCGCTTTGGCATCCCCAGACATAATGGCAAACCGCAGAGAATCCGCATCCATAACAGATAATATGGCCAGTGCTCCCTTAGGTCCGATACCACTGACCGTAATACAGAGCTTGAACATCTCCAGATCGCTCCTTGAGAGAAATCCATATAATAAAAAGGCGTCTTCCTTCACATAAGTATATGTATAGAGCCGGACCTGCTCTCCGATTCCCGGAAGTCTCGATGCCGTATCCGCAGAGATCCGGACATTGATCCCGAAGCCGTTGACATCGATCACCGCGTTATCTACCGTAACATCTTCCAAAAAGCCATTCACATATGCAAACATGTATGTTAAATCCTCGTCTTTCCTGACATACAAAATAATAGCACGTAAAATTCGGCTACGATATGTTTATCATACCATAGCCGAACATATGTTTCAAGCAATTTTAACTCTGAATCTGTTTTAACTGGTAGAACTCTCCCTTCAGAGCCATCAGCTCATCATAGGTACCATATTCCGTACAATGTCCGTCGGCGATTACAGCAATCCTGTCGGCATCCCGGATCGTTGACAGTCTGTGTGCCACAATAAACGTTGTCCGCCCCTCCGTCAGATTGTTTAACGCCTGCTGGATCAGTTTTTCGGAGATACTGTCCAATGCCGAGGTTGCTTCATCCAGCACGATAACCTTCGGATCCCGGATCAGTGCTCTGGCAATAGAAATACGCTGTCTCTGGCCGCCGGATAGCTTGCCGCCGTGTTCTCCCACCATAGTGTCGAGACCTTTTGGAAGGGATGCGATCAAGTCTGACAGATTCGCAGCCTTGATCACATTCTGTAATTGTTCTTCTGAGACATTTTCACAGCCGTAGGTAATATTATCGCGGATCGTTCCGGAGAACAGAATGGATGTCTGAGGTACTACCGCTAAATGTTTTCTGTATGTTCTAAGATCGATTTTGCTTAAATCTTTGCCGTCGATCAGGACTTTTCCACTCTCCGCCTGATGGAAACCGATGACCAGGTTTAAAATCGTGGATTTTCCGGCACCGGACTCGCCTACCAGTGCAATGGTCTCTCCCGCTTTCACATGAAGATTTAAGTGGTTCAATACGTTATGCTCGTTGTTTTTGTAATGGAAACATACATCTTCAAAGTCAAAAGTACCGGTCACCTGCTCCAGTTTTTCCTTACCTTCGTTATCTTCGATATCCTCAGACAGCAATACCTCACCGATGGAATTCACGGATTCAATACCTTTTGCAATAGTGGGCAGCAGGGTAACGATAGAAGATACCTGATTGACCACGGTAGCAAAATAACTCTGATACAGTGTGATATCACCGGCCTGGATTTTCCCGCCGATGGCGAGATATCCGGTAAATGCCAGGCAGATCACCTGAAAGATCTGGAATACCGCCCAACCCACCGAGCCAAACAGTGCCTGGATCAGATCCAGCTTATAGCCCTTCTCCGCCACAGCAAACAGTTGCCCGCTCATTTTGGATACTTCTTCATCCTCCAGGGCATGGGCTCTGGTCACGGGTACCAGTTCCACCATTTCCATGACTCTGGCGGAGGTCTCTTCCATTTCCTTACGGAACTCCGTATTTCTCTTCTTCATAATATTCCGGAAGGTAACCATGGTAATTGCCGCCACCGGTGTGGTCAACAGGAAAAATATAAATACGATGCGACTCTTACTGATAGTGACCACCAGTGCAACCCCGATATTCAGGGCAATATTTAAAATACTTAAAAATAACTGTGTGGAAAGACCTTCCACTGCTTCCACATCGCGCATGATCTTGGACTGCAGTCGTCCGGACTGGGTCTCCACATGATAGGAAATGGACAGCTGCTGTAATTTCCGAATCAGTGCTTTCCGGAGTCCTGTCTCCGCATAGCGGGTCGCCAGGCTCTTATAGGAAGTGTACAGATAATTCATGGGAATATTTAGCAGGATCAGTCCCGCTTCCAGAATACTGTAAAATATAATATTCCGGAAAGTATCCGGATTGTGCGCCGTCACATCGTTAATAATATTCGCTGTGATGATGGGCAACACCCAGACACAGGCATGCTTTGCGAAGAAGCAGATCACTGCCATGACAAATTTATGATAATTCCCCTTATACAGATGCACCAGTGTCCGCAGGGGATGTCCCTGATTATTCCGATAGCATTCAATAAACCAGCTCTCGGTGTCCATCTTTTTTTTCGGAGATGTTTTTGCTTCAAAATCTTTCATATTTGCAGGATACCTTTCCTATTTGTTCGTTCCTTTCATTTTAGCGCAATTAATATGCGTTTTCCAGTCCGTTTTTGCGCTCTTCACCTATAAACAACTGTTTTTTTGCGAAAAAATAGGGCTGTGACAGAACTTTTACATTCCTCACACAGCCCTTTTCATAGCATTATTTTTTACAATCGATTAGTTGTTGATCAGCTTATCGTTCTCATTGTTCCAACTGTAAAGCTTACGGATCTCTTCGCCGACCTTCTCGGAAGGATGCTCAGAAGCAAGCTTTCTCATAGCCTTGAAGTGAACCTGCTTGCCTGCGGGAGACATATCTAACAGGAACTCCTTAGCGAAAGTACCATCCTGAATATCGGACAGGATCTTCTTCATGGTCTTCTTGGTCTCTTCGGTGATCAGCTTGGGGCCGGTAATGTAGTCACCATACTCAGCGGTATTGGAGATGGAATATCTCATTCCTGCAAATCCACTCTGGTAGATCAGATCTACGATCAGCTTCATCTCATGGATGCACTCAAAGTATGCATTTCTGGGATCGTAACCAGCCTCAACAAGTGTCTCGAAACCAGCCTGCATCAGAGCACATACACCACCGCACAGAACAGCCTGTTCACCGAACAGATCAGTTTCGGTCTCAGTTCTGAAAGTAGTCTCCAGAACACCTGCTCTTGCGCCACCGATACCCAGTGCATAAGCCAGTGCCAGATCCTGAGCCTTACCGGTTGCATCCTGCTCTACGGCGATCAGACAGGGAACACCCTTACCTGCCTGGTACTCACTTCTTACTGTATGTCCGGGACCTTTGGGAGCGATCATGGTAACATCAACGTTCTTGGGAGGTACGATACATCCGAAATGAATATTGAAACCATGGGCGAACATCAGCATATTGCCCTCTTCCAGGTTGGGCTCGATGTCATTCTTGTACAGATCAGCCTGCTTCTCATCATTGATCAGGATCATGATGATGTCAGCACGCTTTGCAGCTTCTGCAGCGGTAAATACTTCAAATCCCTGTGCCTCAGCCTTTGCCCAGGACTTGGAGCCCTCGTACAGACCGATGATAACATGACATCCGGAATCCTTCAGGTTCAGTGCGTGTGCATGACCCTGGCTGCCGTAGCCGATAATTGCGATAGTCTTACCCTCTAATAAAGAGAGATTACAATCTTCCTGATAAAAAATTTTAGCCATTTTCTTCTCCTCCGTTATGAGACTAAAGATTTATAACTGATAGGGATATTCCCTAGAGCTAACGTAAACATGTGCCTAATCCTCGATATAAGTTACGTTCTCAATACCTCTGCCCAGACCTGTAATACCGGTTCTTGCGAGCTCCAGTACTTCGTACTCTTCTGTAAAACGCTGGATCAGTGCATTAACCTTACTGTGATTACCGGTGAACTCCACGATCAGGTTTTCGGCACCGACATCAATGATCTTCGCGCGGAAATTATTGGCAAGAAATTCCACTCCCTGTCGTGTCTCCAGGCGCTTCTTGGGGTCAACCTTTCCTTTGACCAGTACCAGTTCCCGATAAACGCTGTCTTCCGGATCCAGTTCCTTGATATCCCGGACATCCACCAGCTTCCCTACCTGCTTCTCGATCTGTTCCAGAATATCTTCATCACCGGATGTTACAATCGTAATTCTGGTAAAGCGGGGATCTGCCGTTACTCCAGCCGTAATACTTTCGATGTTGTAACCGCGTCTGGAAAATAATCCGGAAATACGGCTGAGTACACCCGATGTATTATCTACCAATAACTGAAATACTCTCTTCTGCATGCGTAAAATACCATACCTTTCGTATTTCTTCTTTCTTCAATCATGTGCTTCCATCACGAAACAGCGATTGTATTCTTAATATAGCAAGATGATTACAGAATGTCAATTAGTGAATTTAACATTATGATTGATGTAT
>ERZ1034669.627-NODE-627-length-11439-cov-4.784346_pt1 | contig 11439 bp, 8 predicted proteins | sample MGYA00520705_ERZ1034669 | MGnify/ENA primary metagenome ERZ1034669 (study PRJEB33766, sample SAMN09781766) | gut metagenome | biome: gut microbiome | host: Homo sapiens | place: Madagascar | study: EMG produced TPA metagenomics assembly of the PRJNA485056 data set... | reverse complement strand
CTTCTAAATAGCCATTTAGCTGCGAATTTGAGTAATTGGCACTGGCATAGAGTTGTTAATCGTCATATAAGGCAAGTCGAGACAGAAGCATGGCTCTGCGCCCCATGGCTGTTTTGCCATTGACGTTATTTCGCAGCCGTATCTAGCCGGATTGGGTTCTGCGGTTGAAGTCTCTGTATCGTAAAGGTAGAAGCCGACTGGGTATGTTGCAATAAAGGCAAGGTTTGCCGTCTTCAAGCCACCCTCGTTAAGCAAGATTTTCATCCATCCGGAAGATATGAAAGAGTCGCCCTCGGGAATGAGAAACATAAAGAGTCGGTAGCGATCGGGCAGGTTACGGCTCTCACAATCCAAGAGGAAATCCCGGCAATCAAACATTGTTCCAGGTTGCGTGGTGCTACAAAAATTGCTGATCACGTGTTTAATGAACGACAAAACCGGGACATTGTGGGCCTCTAGATGAATTCCCGTACAACCTTTATCATCCTTTGACTCTTGAAGCAGCGCGCCAAGCTCGCTAATACATCTTGCATAGGCTTTGACATAATGCCTGCCGAGATAGCTGTTGCAATTACGGCAGATTGTTTCGAACCCCACACCTCGCTGTTGCTGATGATAATGAACACCATCCGTGCGTTTAACATCAAGGGCGCCGTGCTTTTCGGCTATATCGGCGACACGATAAGACTTTGTTGGCCTTGAATTGCCCATACTGCGAGGCGGGATGTGCTCATAGCTTAGAGGCCCTTCATTGCCGCAGATATGACAAATCCCGCTTTTGTTTGCACTCAAAGCAACCTCCTTCACATAGCGCCAGATTGTAAAACCAATTAGGAACCCCGGGGAGATATAGCTCCGTATCTCCCAAACTATCTCTTTTGTTCGCGATGAAAGGATAGTTATGGAGATCGCCATCAACTCAGTACTCGCAGAAATGCAACCCATTCTGAAAGCGAGCCAGTTGAAGCGGCTGAAAGATGCATTGAAACGTGCGTTTGAGCCGAAGAGATATGAGTCAAATGAAACGTTGCTGCAGGCGTTCTTGACGGCCAAGGAAGTGGAAGGCTGCTCGCCTAAGACGCTTCGGTATTACGAAGACACACTCGCGCGTGTGTTGACGACAATTGACAAACCTATAGGCGCAATCGAGAGTATTAACCTGCGGCAATATCTGAATGATTACGAAATCGAACGCCACATTAGTAAGGTGACCGTCGACAATATCAGGCGCATCATGTCCAGCTTCTTTTCGTGGCTGGAGGATGAGGATTACATCGTTAAGAGTCCTGTTCGGCGAATCCATCGCGTTAAGACTGCGCAAGTCTCCAAGGAAACTCTGAATGATGAAGAGTTAGAAACCTTACGTGATGCCTGCGAAAACGAGCGAGATTTAGCGGTTGTGGACCTGCTCGCCTCAACGGGTATGCGCATTGGCGAGCTCGTACGGCTTGATATCGCCGACGTGAACTTGCAGGAACGCGAATGCATTGTTACTGGCAAGGGCAACAAGCAGCGCCCGGTTTATTTCGATGCTCGAGCCAAGTTGCACCTAGTGGAGTATCTGGAATCTCGTACCGACAATAATCCTGCGTTGATCGTTTCGCTTGATTCAAAAGCAAGCCGCATTACCATCGGCGGAATGGAACTGCGACTGCGAAATCTTGGCAAGAAAGCTGGTGTCTCGCGTGTGCATCCGCACAAGTTCCGCCGCACATTGGCAACTCACGCCATCGACAAGGGGATGCCGATCGAGCAAGTGCAAAAGCTGCTCGGTCATGCAAAAATAGACACAACCATGCGCTACGCCATGGTGAGCCAAAACAACGTGAAGGCTTCGCATAGAAGGTACTTGGAATAATGATCTCTCTCGAAACGATTTGCTCGTACCGAAACGAGAAAGCCAGCGCCGCATCAATTACGACTGAAGATCTGTATGTCTCCACCGAAAGTATGGGGCCAAATCGCGGTGGCGTTTCTAGGGCGGCATCTGTTCCGAGCGAGGGGAAAGTTTCCTGTTTCCGCAAAGGCGACACGTTAGTTTCAAACATTAGGCCATACTTCAAGAAAATCTGGAAAGCTGATCTCGACGGATACTGCTCGAATGACGTGTTGGTATTCCAGCCAGGCCAACGCTGTAGCGCTGATTACCTCTGCTGGCTTCTATGTGACGATGCATTCTTCGATTATGTTATGGCAACTTCAAAGGGCACGAAAATGCCTCGAGGCGATAAGTCGGCAATCATGAGCTACGCCATCCCGTCAAACAGCGAAATGGCGCAGCGAAATATCACATCGATATTGAATCCCATTCAGGCAAAAATTGAAATGAACGCTAAGCTAAATGGCTATTTAGCTGCGTGAGGTCGATTTTCGAGACGTCGATTTCGCCCGCCATGAGTTTGGGGAGGAGGCTATCACGAAGAGACTCGAGTCTCCTATTCTCTAAATTGTTCGCCCGAACAGCGTCATACATTGACTGCAACTTGGCATTGAAAGATAAGAGGCTATCTCTAGGTGGAACCGGCAAGGATAACGCGTTGAGAATCGATATGGTCATACTTGGCACGGCCGAACCAGAATTCATAGACGCCAAATCGAGTCGCTTTACGTATTGATATAGAAACTTTGCTGCACCTGCTATACGGGGCACTGTGAAAAACATTGTATCAACAGTCCAGAAAGCCCCGTTTACATACATCACATTGTTAAGAGATCCTTTTCGTGGAATCAAAACCGATTCGCCTGAGAAAAGAGACTTTTCAGCAGAACGCATGAAGCCACCAGAGCCGTAGACTGGATATGGGCCATCAGCCAATTTCTTATGATCCTTGCCGTATTTCACCTCGGCCAGCTCTTCAAGCGTCCCCTCATGCCAGGAGCTGTCTGCCCGCTCCAGATAATCTAAGAACAAAGCATCGCACAGCTCTTCTAAATAGCCATTTATCTGCTGATTAAGCTCCATCTTTGCGGTTAGCAGCTCAGCAACCTTAACAATCCGCTTTTGCTCTTCTAGCGTGGGAAGGCCGACTTCAATTTTCTGGAAGTTTTTTGTTGGCTGCGCAAGTGCTGGAACGCCGGTTTGATTGGCGAAAGAGAGTATCTTGCTTTGCCCCTCACGGGTATGGAAGTAATAGACCAAGTAAGGGACGTATACCTTTTCTTGGTCGAAGCTAACTTTAAATTGACGTTGTGAGCATAGATACTCGGGATACAGGGAATCTTCCGGTATATATGCGATTTGGCCTAGGGTGCCGCTAATGGTGACAACTACATCGCCACGTTTGGCTATTGAGCGTGCAAGCGATTCTGCCTTTTCTTTTGTGACAAATTTAGTGAGGTTGTCGGTAAGCTTTAGCCCTTTGAGGTTCGCGCCGTCGATGACGGGAAATCCAGAATCAACAAAACAAGAGACCTTAAGGTTTGAACCGAACGGCCCAGTTGCGATGCTGGTAATTACTTTAGAGAGCTGCACGGGATTACATTCCATACCCAATCGCCTCCAGATTCTTCTTGATTTGCTCCTGCAGACGGTTGGACTCCTCGAAACACTTGGCAAGCTCGCTGGTCAGGCGTGCCATCTTCTCGTCGAAAGGCTCGTCGTCCTCCTCGGCGTCGGCGATGCCAACGTAGCGGCCGGGCGTCAGGATGAAGTCCTGCTCGGCAATCTCATCGATCGTCGCGGCCTTGGAGAAGCCCTTTTCCTCTTCGAGCTCGCCGTCGCGGAAGATGTCGAATGCCTTCGAGACCTTGGCTACGTCCTCGTCTGTGAACTCGCGTAGTTTGCGGCTCACCATCGTGCCCATTTCGCGAGCGTCGATGAAGAGGGTCTTGCCCGCTTGTTTCTTAGCCTTAGAGATAATCCATAGGCTCACGGGGATGCCGGTGCTGTAGAAAAGCTTGTCGGGCATGGCGACGATGCCCTCTACTAGATCGGCTTCCACGAGAGCACGACGTATGTCACCCTCGGTGCCCGTCTGGCTGGAGAGCGAGCCGTTCGCCAGAACCATGCCCATGCGACCCGTGGCGTTCAGGTGGTGCACCATGTGCTGCACCCAGGCGAAGTTGGCATTGCCCTCGGGCGGAATGCCGTAGTCCCAGCGCGGGTCGTTCTTGAGCTTGTCGCCGCCCCAGTCCTTCAGGTTGAACGGCGGGTTTGCAAGGATGAAGTCGAAGCGCTCGTTCTTGTGAACGTCGTTGAAGAAGGTGTCGGCGTTGTAGGGTCCCAAATCCGCGTCGATGCCACGGATGGCCAGGTTCATGGTGGCCATCTTCCAGGTGGTGGGGTTGCTCTCCTGGCCAAAGATGGACAAGTCGTTGATGTTGCCAGAGTGGCGCCGCACGAATTCGGCGGACTGTACGAACATGCCGCCCGAGCCGCAGCATGGGTCGTAGACGCGACCGTGATAGGGTTCGATGATCTCGACCAGTGTTCGTACGATGCAGGCGGGCGTGTAGAACTCGCCGGCGTTCTTGCCCTCGGCCTCGGCGAACTTGGCCAGGCAGTACTCGTAGGTGCGTCCCAGGATATCGCGGCTGTCGCCCTTCTCGGCCATCTGAACGTTGGTAAACAGGTCGACCACTTCGCCCAAACGACGCTTGTCGAGCTCCTGGCGGGCAAAGTTCTTGGGCAGGATATTCTTTAGCTTGTCGTTCTCAGTCTCAATCTGACGCATGGCCTCATCGATGACCTTGCCGATCTCGGGGGTGTGCGCGGCAGCAGCCACTGTCTCCCAGCGCGCGTCCTTAGGGACGAAGAAGATTCCCTCGGCGGTGTACTCATCCCGGTCTTCCTCGAAGCCCTCGCCCTCGGCCACCAGCTCCTCATGCTTCTGCTCGAACTTATCCGAGATGTATTTCAGGAAGATGAGTCCCAGCACAACATTCTTGTACTCGGAGGCGTCTATGTTGCCACGCAGCTTATCGGCGGCTTTCCAGATCTGCTCCTCGAAGCCTATCTCGGCGGTGTTGTCGGTCTTTTTCTTTGCCATATGGGTTCCTTACTCGTAAATCTTCGTGTCAGCCCAAAGCTCGCACTGGGCCATGACGGTCTCCATGGCATCGGCTACGCCCTCGGGAGGGTACTTGTACTTGTGCAGGAGGCGTTTGATGGCGCGGCGCATGCCGGCTCGGGCGCTCTCCTTCTTCTGCCAGTCGATGGTGGCGTTGCTGCGCATCGCGTCGGTTAGCTCGCGGCTGATGGCTATCAACTGGTCGTTGTTGTAGAAGTCCTTCACAGCCTGCGGTTTTGTTATGGCGTCATAGAAGGCCATCTCCTCATCGGAGAGACCGAGCTTCATGGCCTCGTCGCGGTCAGCCATCATCTCCTTGGCCATCTTGACGAGCTCCTCGATGACCTCGGCGTTGCTGAGCATGCCGTTCAGGTAGGCGTTGAGCGTCCCTTGCAAGAGTTCACTGAACTTGCGGGCTTTCACCACGCTCGTGCACTGGTAGGCGCGTACGCGCTCCTTGATGAGCCTTTTTAGCGCCTCGAACGCAACATTCTTCTCCTTCATGGCGGCGACCTCGGCCAAGAAGCTCTCGTCGAACAGCGATATCTCGACGGCCTTCTCATCGAACAAGTCTAGGACGCCCTCTGCGTGTACGGTTTGCTCGAGGATTGCTGTCACGCGTTTGTTGAACTCGGCGTAGGTCATTCCGCCGCCAGCCGCGCCCTTGCGCCCGGTGAGCCTTAAGACCTGAACGCGCAGAACCGAGAGATACGCCGCTTCGTGCTGATCCTCCTCCGCCACGAGGCTCTTGCACAGGGAGAGCGCCTGGTTCATGAGCTGGCACTGCTTGAGGAAGTCCTCCATGTCATCCGAGCGTTCGGGCGCAAGCAGCCAGTCGGCGCCATCGACGATGGCATCGGCCAATCTCCCGCGGCTACCGCTGAATATGTCCTCGCGATAGTCGAAGCCGTAGAGCAAATCGCGACAGACGTCCAGCTTCTCCAGGAACTTCGGGTAGGCGGTGGCTGCCACGTCCATGTTGCCGTAGTTGCTCTGGTCGCGGTTGGTGTAGTCCTTCATGGCCTGCTTCAGGGCACGTGCGATTCCGATGTAGTCGACTACCAGACCGCCCTCCTTGCCCTTACACACACGGTTGACGCGGGCGATGGCCTGCATCAGGTTGTAACCCTTCATGGGCTTGAAAACGTACATGGTCGACAGACTCGGAACGTCGAAGCCCGTGAGCCACATGTCTACGACGATGGCGATCTTCAGCGAGTCAGAGTCGTCCTTGAAGCGGCGTTCCATCTCCTTTTTGTGAGTCTTGCCGCCGCAGACCTCGAACCATTCCTCGGGGTCCTGGTTCGACATGGTCATTACCACGCCCAGCGTGTCTTCCCATTCGGGGCGCAACTCGAGCAGCTTGTAGTAAATCTTCATCGCCATAGGGCGACTGTATGCGACGATGAGGGCCTTGCCGGCAAGCACGTCAGCACGGTTGTTCTCGTAGTGCTCCACGATATCGCGGCACAGCGCGTCGACTGTCTCGGGCGCACCGAAGATGGCGTCAAGCCCACCGGTGTCGCGCTTGGCCTTCTCGACGCTGACCTCATCAGCCTGTGCGGCGAACTCGGCATACGTTGCGTCGAGCTGCGCCAAGGTACCTTCGTCGAGCTTGAGTGCGACAACACGGCTCTCGTAGTAAACGGGCTTTGTCGACTCGTCTTCCACTGATTGCGTCATGTCATAGACGTCGATGTAGTCGCCGAAGATTTCGCGGGTGTTGCGGTCCTCCAAGGCAATGGGCGTGCCGGTAAAACCGATATACGAGGCGTTGGGGAGGGCCTTGCGCACCACGCGCGCGGCTCCCACCGACACCTTGCCGTACTCATCCATCTTCTCGGTCATGCCGTACTGCCCGCGATGTGCCTCGTCCACCATCACTACGACGTTGCTCCTATCGCACAGGGGCTCGTCTCCGTCGGTGAACTTCTGCATGGTGGTGAAGATGATGCCGTTCGCCTCGCGGCCCACGAGCAGCTCTTTGAGATTTTCGCGGCTCGTCGCTTGTACGGGCGACTGGCGCAGGAAGTCCTTGCAACGCCCGAACTGGCCAAATAGTTGGTCGTCCAGGTCGTTGCGGTCGGTTATCACCACAATGGTGGGGCAGTTCAGTCGCTCCTGTAGGAGGTGTGCGAAGAACACCATGGAAAGCGACTTGCCCGACCCCTGCGTGTGCCAGAACACGCCAATCTTGCCGTCGCCGTCCACGGCCTCAACCGCGCGGTCGATGGCCTTGGTCACCCCGAAGTACTGGTGGTAAGCGGCGAGGATCTTCACGACCTTCTCGCCTGCATCGTTGAAGCACACGAAGTTCTTGACGATGTCCATCAAGCGCGTCTTGGGCATCATGCCGTCAACCATGGTCTTCCAAGTGGCCATCTTGGTCTCGGAGTAGTCACCGTCGACCGACTTCCAGGCTACGTAGCGGTCCTCATCGGAGGTGATCGTTCCCACGCGGGTCTCGGCCATATCGCTCATGACGCAGAAGACGTTCGGGACGAACAAACTGGGAATATGGTGCATGTAATTCCTCAGCTGCAGGTAGGCGTCTGAGGCGTCGGTCTCCTCGCGCGAGGGGCTTTTCAGTTCGAAGACCACGAGCGGCATGCCGTTGACGAAGCAGATAACGTCGGGCCGTTTCTCCGAATACTCGACGAAGGTCCATTGGTTGACGACGTGAAAAGTGTTGCTCTCGGGATTGTCGAAGTCGAGCAGGCGAACGATGTCGTTGCGCTCCTCTTTTCCGTCGAAGTAACGCACCTCGACTCCCGACTGCAGATAGTCGGTGAAAGTCTCGTTGCGCTGCTCAAGGCCGCCGCCTTCGATGTTGGAAAGCTTGAGGATTGCCTCCTGGATAGCGGCGCTAGGAAGCTCTTTGTTGATACGCGCAAGCGCGGAGGAGAAGATGCCGGGAAGGAACACGTCGCGGTACTCGTTGGTGGAGCGGGCGACGTCGGGGCCGTGGAGGAACTTGTAGCCGTGTTTCTCAACGAGGCGTTCGATGAGAGTCCGCTCGAAGAAGTCTTCATTGATGTCGAGGCCAGGATAGACGTGCTCTGTATAGACCTGAATCATGCCAGCACCTTAGGTTCAATTGGGCTAAGTGGGCCTTGCAAACTTGATTTCTGATTTTAGCATCTGACGGGGACGGTAAAATCTTGCGGGTGCTTTCGGTGGGGCTGGATAGGGGGCACGTGATTTGCAGGGCGACGTGGCCAATTGATTGGCTACCCTGAAAACGTCTCACGTCTCTTCTCCAAGGGAGCGTTATGAAGCAATACAACCTCGATCAGCTCAAGACGGTCGAACTGCGCAAGGTCTGGCCGCACGAGGCGCTTGACTTTACCAAGTGATTCTCCGAGGAGGAGAACCTCAACATGCTTGGCTCGGCCGTAGGCATTGAGCTGGAGCTCATTGAGACTGAGTCGTCAGTCGGGGCCTTTAACGTTGACATCTACGCGCAGGAGGTTGGCTCTGGGCGCAAAATCATCATCGAGAACCAGCTCGAGGACACAAACCACGACCACTTGGGCAAGGTCATTACCTATGCCGCCGGCAAGGGCGCCGAGGTGGTTATTTGGGTCGTTGCTCATGCGCGAGACGAGCATCGTCAGGCCATCGAGTGGCTTAACCAGCATACGGACAACGACTTTGGCTTCTTTTTGGTTGAGATCGAGCTGTGGGCCATCGGAGATTCTCTCCCTGCGCCTAAGTTCAACGTCGTGGAACAGCCCAACGAGTGGGCAAAGGCCGTCAAGATGAGCGAGGGCCTGTCGGAGACGGAGCAGACAAAGCTGGCGTACTGGACGAAGTACCGCGAGATTGCTTTGGGTACGCCGGAGCTCGCCCAGGCTTTTAAGTTGGAAAAGCCGAGAAAGAGTCACGCTTCAAGCTTGTGGTGTGGCACTTCCGTCTATCACATACTCCTTCTCATCGATACGCAGCACGGTCGTATTGGCATCGAGCTCTACGTTCCTGACGATAAGGAGGTCGGCCACAAGGCCATCGACAACGCCGACCTCTTTGAGGAGCACCTTGGCCTCAAGGCTGTGCCCTTTGACGCCAAGAAGGCCTCGGGCGTCCGCTTCTACAAAGACGGCTGCAAGATCAAGGGCAATCAAAACGCATGGCCGGGCTATATAAAGCAGCAGCTAGATTGGGCACTTGCCATGCGCGAGGTTGTTGACCAGTTAGGTCTCTTATTAACCCGGTTCCTCTGGGCTGATTGGGACGCGTCCGCTTTGCGGTTCTGATGGGCGGGGTTCCTGGATAAGCCATCGCATTCTTCACGCCCGTCGCTCTATGGCTCCGTTGCGTTGACGGGCATTGCTGGCGCCGTGCTCCTAGGCTGCGGCAAATGGGATCTTGCTCCGGCGAAGGCGGCTTGAGGACTGCGCCGCCTTCGTCTATCCCAAAATAATCCCGTAATTACGCGTTCTATCCCGTAATTACGGGATAGAATTCCGCCATTACGAGTCCAGTTACAGAGGTCCAGATAGGGTTTCTTAGCCAGCCAACACCGCTTTACGATCGTAGGGCGCTTCGCGAGGCCATTGTTAACGCGTTCGGCCATAGGGACTATTCCGTATTGGGACGCGTTAGGGTGCAGATGGATGATGCCGGCCTTTTGGTAAACAATCCCGGAGGATTCATCGAAGGGATTAGTGTGCGCAATCTGCTGAGCGCGGAGCCGCAAGGTCGTAATCCTTGTCTGATGGATGCCCTTAAGAGGGTTGGTCTAGCAGAAAGAACGGGACGTGGCATCGATCGTATCTATGAGGGCTCTCTGCTATACGGCAGGCCCCTGCCCGATTACAGTGCCTCGAATCAAACGATGGTTTCGCTGTTTATCGAGCGCAGCGAACCCGATGCTGAGTTCGTGCAGCTCCTGGCTGAGGAAAGAGATCGTGGTACTGATCTGCCTCTGCAGTCTCTTCTAGTCCTAGACGCGCTCAAGCGTTCGAGGCGCTGTGGGGTGGCCGAGCTTTCCGAGATGGTGGATGTCCCGCGGCAAAGACTTAGGAGAACTGTTGAACTCCTTTGTGAAGCGGGGCTGGTTGAGGCGAGTGGTGTCGGGCAAAACAGGTCGTACATGCTGAGCAAGAAGGTTTACGGGCACGGTGGCAAGGCGAAGGGGTATGTGCGACAGACTGATATAGACCGGGTTCGCTATCCTGAATTGATAATGAAACTGGCAAGACAGCAGGGAAGAGTCACTGTGTCTGATGTCAGGGAGCTTCTGCATCTCTCCGACGGCAACGCCGCATATTACGAGCTCAAGAAGCTGAAAGAGCATGGGGAACTAACGCTTGTGAAGAGGGGCCCACGGTCCTTCTATGTCCCCGCAAAAATGTAGCGATAGAATCTGGTCGATTCGCAATTCGAGGCCGTCGGCTGAGCCGACGGCCTTTTCTCTTGCCACTTGCCCACTATGCGTCAAGTTATCGCCGGACTGTGTTCCTAGTTGACTCGGTCTCTTCTGACTCGGTTTCGTCTGAATTAACGCTTGGCCATCTCCCCACCGCCAAACCGCCCGCCGTTTGCATGTGCTTTTGGACGGTGGGGACCTAATCACCGTCCAAAATCACATGCAAACGGCGGAACGTCTACGGGCGAGAAGAGCGAGAAGGTCGGCGGCAAGCCTCCGATGGGCGAGAAGCCCTACCAGGAGTCGCTGCCCGCGCCCAGGGCGACTATGTTGTCGTAGAGCACCACGTGCTTCTCGTCCACGTCCATGTCTCGGTGGAAGTGGCCGTAGTACCAGCGCTTGTATGCCAGACGGTTCTCCAGCTCGTCAAGAAAGTCGGTCAGGCGGTCGGTGCCTGGGTTCTCGCAGTTGGGAGCCGGAAAGAGCGTGGTCGCAAGCATCCTCGAGGCACACGTGTGGGTGATCACGTAGTCAACCTGCCAGTCGGCGGTAGCCAGGTGCTCGCGCGCCTGTACGAAGTTCTGCTCGTCGGGCAGCTCCATGGGCCACCAGTCAATGTAGGGGTGGCGCCAGTCGCGGTCCACGCTCGTGGCGCCGCCCATCGTGAAGATGCTCGCCCCGCCCAGGTCAAACACCTCGCCGCGACAGAGCCTCCGGATGGGAGAGTCCGGGCTGAGCCTCTGGGTCATGCCGCCATGCCACTGCTCGTAGGGGCGCTCCGCCCAGTGGTCGTAGCGCTCGTGGTTGCCGTCAACAAACAGCAGCGTATAGGGCCTGGACTCAAGCCAGGCAACCTCCTCGCACTCCTCGGGCGAGAAGTCCCAGGGGTACCCAAAGCCCCCCGCCACAATCAGGTAGTCCGAGCGTGTGAACTTCTCGCCCGCCTCCCAGTCCCGCAGCTTCTGGATGTCAAGACCCCCGTGGAGGTCGCCGGTGACAAACACCGCCATGTTGTCCCCCCCCCTCTGGTTGGCTGCCCCCTGACCGCCTGCGGGTTTG
>ERZ1034669.626-NODE-626-length-11444-cov-6.979629_pt1 | contig 11444 bp, 7 predicted proteins | sample MGYA00520705_ERZ1034669 | MGnify/ENA primary metagenome ERZ1034669 (study PRJEB33766, sample SAMN09781766) | gut metagenome | biome: gut microbiome | host: Homo sapiens | place: Madagascar | study: EMG produced TPA metagenomics assembly of the PRJNA485056 data set... | reverse complement strand
CATTACATTGATGCAGGCTCCCTCTGTGGAGGACTGACACCGAAATATGAGCGTCTTGGAAAAGATCTGGAAGAGTATAACGTAGAACTCAATCCAGATACCGAAACATCTAAAAACATTCTCGGAGAATCCACATTCAAGCATAACGGCTATGAAGTTTCTTCTGACGCTGATCCGTTCTATGCAGACACTACTTCTGATCTGTTCACAGCGTTACAGAAGATTGTAGATGGACGTCTCAAAGACGACAACCTCAAAACAAAAGCAGTTGAGGTTCATCTCTGGACAGAAGCTACAGCAGGCAAATATGAAGCATATCAGCAGGATTGCTACGTTGTGCCGACTTCCTACGGCGGTGACACATCTGGCTATCAGATTCCATTTACTGTCAACTATGTTGGCGAACGTGTAAAAGGAAAATTTGATATCAGTTCCGGTACATTCACAGCTGACAGTGAATAAGCACATACACAAGGAGGATATGCTAAATGGCAAAAGTAATTAATACCAAAATTGATGATGGAATTTTTACATTCACGTTTACCAACAACGAAGACGAAGTTTTTTCTTCTTTCAAGCTTAACCCGACTGATATCAATGTAGCAGCACGTGCGGAGGAACTGGGAGAGTACTTTGACCAGCTTAAAAACTCTATTCAAAAAGTCACATCTGGTAAGGAAGTGGCAGAACTGAACAAACAGATCGAAGACAAAATCAACTATCTGCTCGGATATGAAGCATCAAAAGACCTGTTCAAGGAGCCGATCACAGCGACTACTGTATTCGGCAATGGTCAGGTATTCGCCTACATCGTACTTGACAAGATCGCAGAAGCAATCGCACCGGAAATCGAAAAGAGGAAAAAGAAAATGCAGACAGCAGTCAATAAGTATACGGAGAAGTATACAAAATGACCGCCTATGAGCTTCCCACCTCACTAAACATAAGTGGGGTGGATTTTTCTATTAGAACGGATTTTCGAGCAATCATTGATATTCTCATTGCGCAGAATGATCCAGAGTTAGACAAACAGGCAAAAGCAGTTGTTATGTTACAGATTCTGTTCGAGGATTGGCAAAGCATACCATCAGAACATCTTACAGAAGCTTGTCAGAAAGCTTGCGAATTTATTGACTGCGGTCAAGTTGATAATAGTCCGAATAAACCCAAACCCCGCTTAATGGACTGGGAACAGGACGGAGACATGATTGTTCCGGCTGTAAATAAGGTTGCCGGTAAAGAAATCAGAGCAGTGCCTTATATGCACTGGTGGACGTTTTTCGGGTACTTTATGGAATCTGGTGAATGCCTTTTTAATACAGTGGTTGGAATTCGTTCAAAAAAGGCAAAGGGAGAAAAACTCGATAAATGGGAAAAGAAATTCTATCAAGAAAATAAGAACATTATTGATATAAAAACACGTCTCAGCGAAGAAGAGCAAGCGTACAAGGATGCGCTGAATGAGATGTTGAACCTCAAATAGTTAGGAGGTGAATGTATGGCTGCTGATGGCTCAATTATCATTGATACTAGAATAGATACTGACGGAATATCGTCTGGTGTCAAAGAAGTTCAAGCGGCATTTAAAGATTTAGCAAACTCGGTCAAAGAAATAAATGCAAATATTAATAGCATATTTCACGATGGATTTGAAAAACTAGAAGATTCGTTTCAATCTTTACAGCAAAAATCAGAAAAAGTCGAAAACTCTATGGACAAAATGGGGAATTCGGCAAAAAAAACAGGTACTACGGTTTCTAACTCATTTAATAAAATGGACATTTCCGGCGCAAGTCGAAAAGTAAATCTTTTAGGTCGCCAGTTTGAAGGATTAGGAACGATAGTAAAGCGAATCGGATTGCTGGTTGGCTCTGCTTTTGCTGTTGGCAAGCTAATTCAATTTGGTAAAGAGTCTATAGAACTTGGTTCCGACCTCGCAGAAGTTCAGAACGTGGTTGATGTTACATTTACAACCATGTCTGACAAGGTAAACGAATTTGCAAAGAATGCTATGACCAGCGCCGGACTATCGGAGACTATGGCAAAGCGGTATGTTGGTACATTCGGGGCAATGTCAAAGTCGTTCGGATTCTCAGAAGCACAGGCTTATGACATGTCAACGGCTCTAACACAGCTGACTGGTGACGTAGCATCATTTTATAATATCAGTCAGGACCTGGCTTATATCAAACTGAAATCAGTGTTTACGGGTGAAACGGAAACGCTCAAAGATCTCGGCGTGGTAATGACCCAGTCGGCACTAGATCAGTACGCACTGGCAAACGGTTATGGTAAAACAACGTCTGCCATGACCGAGCAGGAGAAAGTAGCTCTCCGTCTGGCTTTTGTGCAGAAACAGTTATCGGCTGCATCTGGTGATTTCATTCGAACATCTGACTCATGGGCGAATCAGGTGCGAGTGATGCAACTGCAGTTGCAGTCATTAAAAGCAACAGTCGGCCAGGGATTGATTAATATTTTCACGCCTGTTCTGAAAGTAATCAATATTCTGCTCGGTAAACTGGCAACTCTGGCAAATGCCTTCAAGTCATTTACGGAGCTTATTACTGGCAAGAAATCATCAGGTCAGACAGGTGGAAGCGGCGCAGGGCTTGCCGGAGCGGATGCAATTGCAGATACGGCAGATCAGTATGGACAGGCAGCCGATAATGCAGAGAAACTGGCAGATGCCACGAACGACAATGCGAAAGCTACAAAAAAAGCGAATAAGGAAACAAAAAACTATCTTTCATCGCTTGATGAAGTGCACAAGGTTAGTTCTACAGGGAGTACATCTTCAACGCCATCCGGTTCTGGAACCGGCGGAACTGGTTCTGGGGGCGGCGGATTGCCGGGTTCGGTTGACAGTGTAAATTATGGCAAACTCGCAGAGGGAGAAAATGCGCTGGACAAAATCAGTGATTCTGCCAAGAAACTAGCCGACCTTCTTAAAAAACTCTGGAAGCCATTCCAGGACGCATGGAAAAAAGAGGGCAAGAATACTATTAATGCGGCAAAAACCGCACTTGATGGACTCAAAAAGCTCGTTGTAAGTGTAGGTAAAAGCCTTGTAGAGGTCTGGACAAATGGCACAGGCACAACGATGTTAGAAACCATGCTGAGGATTGCTCAGAATGTGCTTAAAACTATCGGTAATATTGCATCTGGTTTCGCAGATGCATGGAACAAAAACAGTGTTGGAACGCAGATCATCCAGAACATTGCAGATGCCCTTGTGGTAGTTATGCAGTTTGTTGAAAAAATCGCAGAGGATACAGCAACATGGGCGGCGAACCTTAATTTCTATCCTCTACTGGAATCTATCAGTAATCTAACAAGTACGTTTGCGCCAATTCTGGAATCTATCGGAAATGTTCTTGAATGGATTTATAACAATATTGTTCTTCCAATGCTGAAATGGCTGATTGAAACGGGAATTCCAATAGTGATCAACCTAGTGTCTGATTTGGCAAGATTTTTCGCAGACCATCAGTCAATTATTGAGGCATTCGGCGCAGCTCTGATCGGAGCATTTGCGGCAGCGAAGATTGCAGGCTTAGCTTCGAGAATCGCAGGAAGTATAACGACAGTAGCAAGTTTCATTAAGGGTCTTATTGCACTCATGACCGGCTCTGGCGGCATTATTGGTGGAATCAAAGCCATTGCGACAGCTGTCGGACCGGGCGGAATTTTTATAGCAGCAGTAACAGCTTGCATTGCGATTGGTGTATTGCTGTACAAAAACTGGGACAAAATAAAAGAAGTTGCAGGTGCGGTATGGAGTTGGATTAAAGACAAAACCATAGCTTTCGTCGATGGAATAAAATCCAAACTTAGTGATTTGGCAGAAAAGATTGTTTCTATTTGGAATGGTATCAAATCAAGTGCAAAAGAAAAGTGGAGCGCTATATGGTCCACTATAAAAGAAGTTGTAAAGAGGATAGTTGATGGAATCGTTGATAAATTCAAAAGTGCAAGAGACAAGGTTATTGATACGTTCGAGGGTATTAAAAACAAAGTTAAAGAGATATTCAATAAAGTTATCGGTATCGTAAATGGCGCAATCGGTACGGTGAACGGCGCGATCAGTGGAATTGAATCTGCAATGTCATTTGGTCCGTGGGAAGTGCCTACACCATTCGGCTCTAAGACGATCGGATTTAGCGCAAGCTTTCCAAGAGTACCGACTATTCCATATCTGGCAAAAGGTGCAGTTATTCCACCAAGAAGCGAATTTCTGGCTGTCCTGGGCGACCAGAAACAGGGCAATAACATTGAAACACCAGAAGCGCTGCTCAGAAAGATTGTTCGCGAAGAATCCGGAAGCAATTCCGGTGGAGATTATCATTTTACTGCTCAGATTAACCGAAGAACAGTATTTGATGAAATTATCGAAGAAGCAAAGTTAAGACGTGATACAAGCGGCAGAAACCCGTTTGAACTGGCATAGGAGGTGGAAGCGTGGCAACTATTCCAAAAAACATAACGGAACGATACAAAATGAATGGGGCTTCCATCTATCAGCCGGACAAAGATATGGGTTACAACCTTGAAACAACTTATTCAGAAGGTAGTAACCGTACGCAGTTTGGAAAAGCATTACTGACTCCATTGTTTACAGTCGAACAGTATAGCTATGAAGCATCAAACGTTCCAGTTATAGAAGCAAACAAAATTCTCAAAATTATCGCAAAAGGAAAAACTTTCAATTTGTACCATTGGTCGCTTTACCACATGGCATGGAGAACTGATCCGTTTTATGTCGGAAAAGCAAGCCTAACTATTGGAGAAATTTCGCCAGACTTAAAATTTGTATCAAAAATATCTTTTAACATGCAGGGGGTGAATCCACTTGATTAATGCATCTGATACATTTAAGCAAAAACTACAGGACGGAGAAAGAACCTGGCAGGAAGTGGAAATCACCTTTCCTGACGGAACTGTAAAAACAGTCAAAAACGAAATCATGGGCGAAAATTGTACTTTTTCTGATTGTGCAGAAAGTAGCAGCTTTCCGATTGGCTGCGTTGTTTGTAAATCCATGACATTGGAGTTGGACAACACTTCCGATCAGTGGAAAAACTATAATTTCTACATGGCAAAAGTTCATGCGTATCTTAAAATGCAGACCTCCGTAGCAAGTCCGGCTGCAACAGATGAATTGCTGGATGAAAACTATGACCCAATTCTTGACCAGAGTGGCGGTGCGATTCTGGCAACAAAAGCAGCGACAGAAGACAGAGTCGAAACCATTGATAAAGGTATTTATACAATTACGACACCAGAACAATATGGCGAAATCCTTAGTTTTACCGCTTTGGACGATATGTATAAAACGAACGCAACTTATATATCTCATCTGGTTCTGCCACAGTCAATAGAGACTCTTGTTAAAGATGCGTGTGAGACTCTTGGTATTCCGTCAGAAGTCTCCATGACTCATGGAAATCTGATCGTGTCAGAGATTCCAGAAAATATGACGTTTCGTCAGTTGTTCGGATGGGCAGCAATGCTTGAGACTGCGAACGCTCGCCTGGACAGCAGAGGATACTTGCGATTTATCAGATGGGATTTTTCCAATACACAAGAAGATTACAACGCAGTAGTGGACGCTGATGGAAATGTAACATTTAAAGGCGGCGCAAGTATTGACTCAGAAAGTTTTATCAGTCCGACAGGGAACTGGACAATTGATAGTGATGGATTCTTGACACTGATCGAATCAGCAGCTGACACATCCGAAAAGCTCAAAGACTTTTTTACAAGTCCGACTGTATCCAGCGATGATATTATAATCACTGGAATCAAGCTAAAAAATAGAGAAAATGAAGCCATGTACGGAAGTAGAGGATATGTTCTTGAATTGGAGAACGACCTTGTTGCGGATTCGGACTTGGATACGGTAGTTGCTCAAATCGGTGATTCCATAATTGGAGCCAAATTCCGTAACATGTCGGGAGAACTTGCGTATAATCCGCTCATTGAGTTCGGGGATATGGCATATACTTACGACCGTAGATGGAATAGGTATATCACTCCACTGACAGACGTTTCCTGTTTCGTTAATGGAAAGACCACTGTAAAAACTCAAGCCGATGATCCGATTAGAGGAATGAGCAAGTTCGTTTCTGATGGAACGAAAGCCATAGTCGAAGCAAGACGGCTCGTTAAGATTGAAAAGACCGAACGTGAAAAAGCAGTAGAGCGTCTGGCCGGAATACTTGCATCTTCTGGTGGATTGTACATGACAGAAGAACCGCAGGGAGACGGCAGCACTATCTACTACATGCATAACAAGCCGACATTGGAAGAATCCGATATAATCTGGAAGTTGACAGCGGAAGCATTTGCAGTATCCATTGATGGAGGAAAAACTTATCCTTATGGATTTGCGGTGACTGGTGAACTGATAACCAGATTGCTTTACGCAGAGGGCATAAATGCTACTTATATAAATACCGGTGCACTGATTGTAAAAGATAAAAACGAAAAAGTTATATTCGAAGTTGATATGGATAAAAAGTCCGTATATATGAATCCGGATACGCTAACCATTGGCGGAATTCCGCTGTCCCGAAAACTGGAAAGCATGGACGAAAGTATTGCATCTGCAAAAAATATGACATTCCAGCTGTCAAACGATATGCAGACGATCACATCTGATGCAGACGGAAACATTCCGGTATTTCCGACAGTTACAACAACGGCAAAAGTTATGTACGGCTCGTCTGATATCACGAACGATTGCAGTTATACCGTTACGAAATCCGACAGCGTAACGGGTTCATGGGATGTCGATACGCACACCTATACAGTCACAGGCTTGAGTGCCGACAATGGCTGGGTGGACATTAAGGCAACGTACCTGATTAATCTGTCAGTAACTAAGAGATTCACGTTGGCAAAGCAGAAACAGGGGCTTGAGGGTGATAAAGGACTCCCGGGAAAATCACCAACCATTCGTTATGCGTCTATGCCGGATGGCTCTGATATGTCGGATAACCCGAAATATGTAAAACTGCTTGACAGTGCCGGCAGTGTAATAAGTGATTCAACTGGTGACGCTATTTATACAAGTGGCGAAGCAATTTATGTTGGATTCCTAAAAGCAAGCGCAGAAGTAGACAGTGCGAATCCAAGTGACTATGAATGGTCACGGTACAAAGGAACTGACGGGCTGACTCAATACACTCATCTCGCTTATGCGAATAGTGCTGATGGAAAAATAGATTTCTCAGTCGATAATCCAAACCGTGAATATATCGGCATGTACGTGGACTTCACAGAAGCCGATAGTACCGACCCGACAAAATACGCATGGACATTGGTTAAGGGAGCAAATGGTGCGCAGGGCGTGCCGGGGAAACCTGGAACCGATGGTAAAACACCTTATTTCCATATTGCATATGCAAATAGTGCTGATGGAAAAATAGATTTCTCTGTTGAAGACAGTATTAATAAACTGTATATCGGTCAGTATACGGATTATATACCAGATGATAGCACCGACCCAACTAAGTATAGTTGGACAAAGATTAAAGGTAATGACGGTACTCCGGGAAGAACGTATTATCTGAGAGCCAACGCAGGAGTCCTGATGATGGGACAGGATAAGAAAATAACTCCTAATCCATTCAATGTTCATGCGTATTACAGAGATGGACAGGGTGATGAGTCTCGTTTCAAAGCGTGGTGGATAGTAGAATACAGCAAAGATTCCGGAAAAACATGGACAAAACTGACCTTTAATTCACAGACCAGCGGAATAACTATTAATCCAAATAACTATTCTCTTGGTGCTGACGGAATGATACGTGCAACAATTTATACGGATTCCGGAAGAACTAAAATCGCCGATCAGCAGACTTGGCAGGTCGCAGTCGACGTTGGCATGCTTACGCAGGAGCAGATTGTTGAAATTTTGTCCAATGGCGGAGAATTTAAAGGCCTCTACTATCTGAATGGACATCTGTACATCAGTTTAGACGCATTGATGGGAAACGCCGCAATTCTAGGTGGAGCCAAAAACGGCAACGGATACCTGAAGATTAAAGATAAAGAAGGCGCCGTGAAGGGACTGATAGATTACTCAGGCTACACTGCATTCACAAGCTACGAAGAAAATTCTACGCGCATGAAATATACAGGAATTTGTTTTTCAGATACTGGAATAAATCCTGTTAGTGCCGAGAAATACTTTAACAGCACTGCGGACATTGAATACGTTGAAACGGCGTGGGGAATCGACTGGACCGCCGAAGAGCTTAATATTAGTGCAACAGAAGTATCAGCTAATATCGGTAAGTTTTCAAATTTGACTGCCCAAAATTGCGACTTGGCAGTTAACAACATGACTGTATCGGGTCCATGCATTTTCGACGATGAAAATAACGATAATGCGCCACAGTTTAAACAAAGTATTAAAGTTTACGGATTCGGCTATACAACATCTGGATGGAATGCTTGGATTTCAAGCACTGATTACAGACTTCGTGCATATGGTACATCCTCTAAACGATACAAGATTCTTGGTAATGCATTATCAAAAGAATTTATCGAGGGCTTGTACAATATCGAACCGATAATGGCACGGTATAAAGATGGTTACCTCGAAGAACACGATGAACGAATAGGAGTAGAATTTCCAATGTTCATCGCAGAAGATGTAGACAAGTATTTTCCTTTGGCAGTTGACCACATAGACGGCAAAGCCGAGAACTGGAACGAACGTATTATGATTCCAGCAATGTTTGCAATGATAAAAGCCCAGAAAAAGAAAATTGACCAACAGGAAAAACTTATTAATAAGCTCTATGAGCATCTTAACTTAGAAAAGGAGATTTGACATGGCAAAATTTAACGAGTACACGCAGAAAGCAATACCAGAAGATAATGACACACTGATGATTTATGATGATACATCAAAGGCAAACAAGCTGTCACCGTTCAGTGGAATCTGGAACTGGATGGTAGGCAAGCTAACCAATGCGGTCATTGCAAACTTGCAGACAAATAACAAGACCGTACTGGGGGCGATTAATGAATTAAATAGTAACCTGCTTCCAGCCAGAAAAAAAGTGGATTATGGCCAGAATACAGGCAATTTAACAGCCACTGTATGCGGAAAAGTTTTAATAGTATACGGCTATGTCACAGCAACAGTTTCTGCCGAGAATCACGTATTAGCCACGATTAATAACGTTCAGATCGCCGATTATACTCAAATCATACTGCAGGTAGGAAGCATTCCTATCGAACCATATTGCATGTTTGGGTCTTTAACTACTGAAGGCGAGATAACTATTGGAACATCCGTAAACGGAACCATATACAGAATAAACTGCGTTGCGGTAACTCGATAAAATAGTAACCCAAAGGCTCAGTTTGGCACGACAGCGGACATCGAAATAGCAACCAACAGTATCCAAACAATAGATGTTACATTTGAAAAAGCTTTCAAATCTGTACCTACAGTCCTATGTTCTATACGAAGTGGAACAACTAATCCGGTATACGGAAGTGTAAATGCATTTGTAGATTATTCATCTGTCACTAAGACTGGATTTACCGTAAAAATTGCAAACAGTGCTACATCTGGTGCAGTTTTAAGACCAGCTGTTTCATGGATTGCAATAGCGTAGATTTTTGCAATCTCCGATTTAGTTAACTAAGGACTTTGAAAAATTCATAAAAATTACTACCATGAGGATGTGCTAAGTGTTATAATACAAGCAATTCATAACACGAAAAAAGGAAGCCGAGCTTCTCCGACCAAAGATACACTCGACTTCCTAAAAGCACCACAAAGGGTACAGGTATATTATATCACAGTGCCTTCCCTTTGTGTACTCAAAAGGAGGGTATTTTTTATGGAAAATTTTGCAAATGAGTTCATGGCGAAACTAGATGGCAAATTGTCACCCGAACAGATGAAAACGGTTCTGATGGAATTGGAGATGTTCTCAGCCAATTATGACATTGAGAAGAAGTCTACAGAGATTGTTCCGTACAAGGGATGCGTTCCAGAATGCTATAAGGTATATCTGGTATCGAAAAAGATAGAAGGTATGTCACCAGAATCTATTAGGACATACAAGTGTTATCTGGATGATTTCTTTCTGACAATTGACAAACCTCTTGATGAAATTACCACTAACGATATACGAATCTATCTGTATGGATTAACCCAGAAAGGCAATACGAACCGAACCATAGATGGAAAGAGAATAGTGTTCCATACTTTTCTGGACTGGTGCAGACAAGAAGGTTATATTCCATCCAATCCATGCGACAGAATCAGACCGATAAAATACGAAGTCAAACCACGTACTCCATTAACAGACTTGGAGCTTGAGATTGTTCGCGATGCTTGCAATGACTATAGAGAGCGTGCATTAGTGGAGCTGTTGTACAGCACTGGCTGTCGTGTGTCCGAACTTGCAATCCTCAAGAAGTCAGACATTGATTTTCGCACAAAGGAAGTCCAGCTATTCGGAAAAGGCAGTAAGCACAGAATATCCTACATTAACGCACGTGCTGAGATTGCATTGAAGAAATACTGGCTGACACGAAAAGACATGGATGATAGTGTAATCTGTACTGTCAGACAGCCGTATCATGGCATAAAAAAGCCACAGATTGAACAGATAATCCGTCAGATTGGAGAGAGGGCAAACCTTGGAAGAAACCTATATCCGCATCTGATAAGACACACTACTGCCACAAGTGCTTTGGAACGTGGCATGGATGTTACAGAATTACAAAAGATGTTAGGACATGAAAAACTAGACACAACTATGATTTATGCGAAGGTATCGCAAGAATCATTGAGATATAGTCACCATAGATACGTGGTGTGAAAGGAGAAAATATGGAAATTAAAGGCATTGACGTATCCGCTCACCAGGGAAAGATTAATTGGGATACTGTAGCAAACTACGGCATAGACTTTGCAATCTTGCGTATTACAGAAGTTGGAAACGTGATCGATTCTCAGTTTGAAAATAACTTTGCCGGTTGCAGCAAACACAAAATTCCAGTAGGAGTATACAAGTATTCCTATGCTTCGACAGTATCCGAAGCCCAGAGTGAAGCCAGAAAGGTTGTTTCCGTACTGAACGGAAGAAAGATTCAGTTTCCAGTATTTCTGGATTTGGAACACCATAAACAGAGAGTACTTGGAGCAGAGAGCATTCACAATATGGCTGATGCGTTCCGTGAAATCGTGGAAGCCGCAGGATATAAGTTCGGAATTTACTGCAACGTTGATTGGTACAATACCGTGATTTGCAGTCACCTCAAAAAGCATGATTTCTGGATTGCCAGATATCCAGCAAATGATAACGGGACAGTAGTTGAGAGATTACGTCCAAGTTGGGGTGTTGGCTGGCAGTACAGCTCAAAAGCAACGATTCCAGGTATTAATGCTAAAGTTGATAGAAATG
>ERZ1034669.616-NODE-616-length-11608-cov-17.201852_pt1 | contig 11608 bp, 10 predicted proteins | sample MGYA00520705_ERZ1034669 | MGnify/ENA primary metagenome ERZ1034669 (study PRJEB33766, sample SAMN09781766) | gut metagenome | biome: gut microbiome | host: Homo sapiens | place: Madagascar | study: EMG produced TPA metagenomics assembly of the PRJNA485056 data... | reverse complement strand
GCAACACGCTTTACATGACGCAGGGCACCTATGAGCGCGCGTTCGGTCGAAGTGCACGCCTTAACGGCGTCTTTGTGCTGCTTAAGGGTTCGTCGGCCGACCAGATTGCGTTTAGCAAGAATCTTAAGAGTGACGGTTGGCTTACGATTTCGAGTACGGCCGAGCATTGGGAAAACTATGAGGCGAACTTTACGATTATCAATTCGGTCGTGGTGCTCGTGACCTTTATGGCGGCGTGCCTGTCGTTTGTGGTGGTGTTTACGCTGTCCAACACGAATATCTCCGAGCGCGAACGCGAGCTGGCGACCATCAAGGTGCTGGGCTTTCGCCGTGGCGAGGTGCACCACTACGTCAACAAGGAGACGTTGATCCTCACGGCGATCGGCGCTGCGCTGGGCGTGCCGCTGGGCGGCTTGCTGGCCGAGAGTTTTACGTATATTTTGCAGATGCCGTCGCTGTACTTTGACGTCGAGGTCGAGCCGCTAAGCTACGTGCTCGCCGTGGTGCTTTCCTTTGGCTTTACGTTTATCGTCAACCTTGCCACCAACCGTACCCTCAACAAGATTGACATGGTCGGTGCCCTCAAGAGCGCCGAGTAACCTGCCAAAAAGGGACAGGTTTATTTTGGCAGGTTTTATCTGGGCAAACGCCGGACAACCATTATGTGGCCCGGCGTTTGCCCCGTTTTGCTGGGGATGTCTGTCGTTCAGTGCTCTTACTGGCCAATCCAGTGTTGCGCATAGCTCTTAATGTCCTCGGTAAAACCGTCAAGGTCGTCAAGGGTGATCACGCTGTCGATAAGCAAATTGGCTATCTCGCGGTGCATTGTGCTGCGGCGAATGTCGTTTGCAATTACGCCTGAGGACAGCTTGTCTCTATTGAGGCGCTCTTCTAGTGCCCAAAATCTACTGGACGCTTCACTGTCGCCGTACAGCATCTCAACGTACTGGCCGATGAGCTTTTCCATATAACGTTCTTGCCATTGAGGAAGCATTTTCTTAAACAGCTTCCAGTCGCTTTCGGCTACGTCGCGCATATGTCCTCCGCTCGTTAAACGGGCTTTTCCATTTGCCTTTCATTCTATTTGGTTTTCGCTCGCAGGCGTGGATGAGAGGCTCTCTTTGGCCTTCGAGATTGGGCTTGTATGGGTCGTATGCCACAAAATGGGCCTATCTACTACGTTTGCTACCACACCCTCGACCGTGACAAAGATTATGAAATTAAAACCGCAGGTAGAGGGCTTGCCAGTTTTCGGAAAAGGCGGGTATGGTCGGCCCTCTCGAGTTAAACGTAGTAAATAGGCCCTTTTCTTGGCGCGCGGTCAGCTCAATGCTAATCTCCGTGCCGGAACTGACCCAGTTGTTTGTAAGTTGCGGTGATATACGGACTGTTTGGCGCTTTGGAGCCTCAAAACAGTCCCTATATCCCCGCAACTTGGAAGGGGCGGTCGGTGTCGGATGAGTGGCGCTGGCTGGTTGGGGCGGTTTAGGCCTGTTTGCGGTGCTTCCATTGTTTGCGGCACCAGCGCATGAGCGCCTTTACGATGGGAATCGTGATGAGGATGATCCATGCAGGATGGGGCTGTCCCAAACAGAGCCACATGTAGAGGAACCAGGCAATAGCAGCCGCCGGGTAGACACTGCCGATGAGCTTAGACAGGCGGCGTCGGTCGATAAAGTCGCCAATTGCGTAGTAGACGGGAATCAAAAAGACGAGAAAGAGTCCCATACCCCACGTGCCGTAAGCAATGCCAAGCGCCAGATAGGCGAGGGCGACAATCGCGGGGAAGGGAAACTTGTTCCACGCACGTCCAAGCTTGGTGTGGAAGTGCTTGCCATGATGGTCGAGCTTGTCGTGCGCTTCCTTCCAACTTGAAAACGTCTCGCCGTCGATGGTAACGGTGCCGTCGGCATTGGTGTGCACGCTATGCCCGTCGTCCTCAAGCGTATCAACGTGTACGCCGCCCGGCCCCACATGGACTTCTTCGCCCTTGCGGTCGTTGGTTACGTGGATTCCATTCCAGCCCACGTGAACCTCTTCGCCTTTATCGGGATCGATAACGTGGATACCGTGCGCAAGGGAAATGTCGACGAGTGGCTTGTCGCTGCGACTGGTGTTGTCGGCAGAACCCTCATCCTCTTCGGCCTCATCCGACGCCTCGGCTCCGGCATCGCTGTCCTCAGAGCAGTCAGCGTCATCTACTGCCTTCCCATACAACAGCTCATCGAGCGACACGCCATACAGCGCGGCGAGTGCAATGAGGTTATCGGTATCGGGCGAGGATTCGCTGCGCTCCCATTTACTGACAGCCTGACGACTCACACCCAGCTGGGCGGCAAGCGCCTCCTGAGAAAGCCCGGCAGCCTTGCGGCGATCGACGAGGCGCTGTGCCATCGCAAGATCCATGGTGGTTCCTTTCGTTTGATGGTCGAATCGAATGAGCCGAGTATGCCGAGAACAACCGGTAGCGACCACCATTTCTAGTTAGAATCTGCCCCAACCCTACCGCAACTACCGGTAGCAACCCCTAACGACCAGCCATTTCAGGACAAATGTCAGTGCAAGTAGCAGCCAAGAGCCCCCACTCAGTAAGTTGCGGTGGAATAGTTTTTGGATTCAGCCATTTGCGGACTAAGCAGGAACTATTTCACCGCAACTGAATTTCAGACCAGGCACCCGCAGCAAGAAGACGAATAGCCTCGGCCTCCCTAGTTACCGCAGGAGGCCCCAGGGCTTTCCTCCCAAATCTTTCCGCAGGACGGAAGGACCCCGCCGCGCGAAGCGCACGGCGGGGTCCTGACATGTCCGAGGACGATTTGGGAGGAAAGCCCTGGGGTCTCCGATGGGGGCGGTTCCAGCCGAGGCTATTCGTCGCCGAAGCTGATGCCCAACGCCTTGGCCTCGCGTACCAGATCGCTCTGGGGATCGACATACTTGAGCTTGCCAGCGACCTCTTCGAGCGGCATGTGGCACATCTTGCCGTCACGCAGGGCAATCATGTAGCCAAACTCGCCGCGTAGGCAGCCGAGCGCTGCCTCGACGCCGCACTGGGTCGCAAAGATGCGGTCCTGGGCATCGGGCTGACCGCCGCGCTGCGTGTGACCGGGGATGGCGACGCGGGTCTCGCGGCCGGTCTTGGCCTCGATCTCCTTGGCGATGTCGTACACGATTGACGGGCTCGTGCGTTCGGCGAGCTTCTTCTTGTACTCCTTCTTGGACAGTGCCGCGTCATCCTTGGAGATGGCGCCCTCGGCGACGGCTACGATCGTAAAGCGGCTGCCGGTTTCCATGCGATGCTCGATGGTCTTGATGACGTTATCCATGTCGTAAGGGATCTCGGGAATCAAGATGACATCCGCGCCGCCCGCGACGCCGGCGTACAGCGGGATCCAGCCAACCTTGTGGCCCATGATCTCGATAACGAACACGCGGCCGTGACTCGAGGCGGTGGTGTGGATGTCGTCGATGCACTTGGTAGCGACGTCGATGGCGCTCGTAAAGCCAAACGTCAGCTCGGTGCCCCAGGTGTCGTTATCGATGGTCTTGGGCAGGGCGATAACGTTGAGGCCCTCTTCGCGCAGGCGGTTCGCGGTCTTGGTGGAGCCGTTGCCGCCCAGCATAAACAGGCAGTCGAGCTGCAGCTTATGATAGGTGTGGACCATAGCGGGCACCTTCTCGACGCCATCGGCCTCGGGAACATCCAGGCGCTTGAACGGCGTACGGCTCGTGCCCAGGATGGTGCCGCCGCGGGTGAGGATGCCGCTAAAATCGGCGGGCGACATGACGCGGAACCTGCTGTAGATAAGGCCCTGGTAGCCGTCCTCAAAACCGTAGATCTCGATAGGCTCTTTGCTATTGGTCATAAGCGTTTTGACAATGCCGCGCATGGTGGCGTTGAGCGCCTGGCAGTCGCCGCCACTGGTAAGAAGACCGATCCTGAGCATGATGAATCCTTCCGGGCAAGTTATAACATGCGCATAAGTTTACCCCCGCACACTGTTGATACGGGGGTAAAACGTGTTAGCTCAAGCGTATGGAAATGTAAGCAACGTCAGGCGGGCGTAAGGTCGACGGGTCTGGCTCCTTACAGTGCGAAGGCGTCGACGTCGCCCCAGTGGCGGCGCAGCGTGATGGCGGCTGCGGGTTCGGTATTGTCAAAGACGACCGACCACTGCGTGTTGCTGGTGATGTCTTCCGGATTGGGCTCTTGCGCTGCGGCGCGCAGGGCCTTCCAAGCGACTGCCTCGTCTTGGGCGCCGGTATGGGCGTCGAGGACATCGGCGATTGCGGCGGCGCGCTCTTTACCATGGCCTAGCTCGCCATTCTTTTGGTTAGGCAGCACTTCGTCGCCATAGCAGGCGTAGAAGTTCGTAACCTGGGTTACAGGAGTCGCTTTGAAAGCGCGGTCCGGATCGCGCGGATCCCACTCTACTACGCGCGCGTCACCGGCGGCGTCGTTTATAAAGAAGTGGTAATCGCGTCCTGCCATGGCGTGCATGTCGTAGGCGGAAAGCAGGTCGACAGCTTCTTGCGTGGTGGCGGCACGGTCGAGCACCAGACGGATGGCGAGCGAGGTATTGATGACGGGGCGCTGCGTGTCCTGGTCACAGGGCTTGGAATCCAGGGTGAGTACGGCAATGGACACACCGCATTCGTTAACACCGTCTAGCTGGGCAAACGGGCCCATGAGTGCGGCGGCGCGTCCGGCGACGGAGTCAAGCGGAGTGTTATCGCCCAGGTTGTTAAGGGCGGCAAACCCGATGGAGGCATAGCCGCCGCGTGGGTGATTGCGCACCAGCAGCGCCGAGGTGTCGTCCTTAAAGTCGTAATTGCGACCGGTACGCACGCGGCCTTCGGCATCTACGGCGACAAAAGCGCTGCAGGCAAACTGGGGCGCCTGGACATGTGCCGGCACACCGGGCAGCACCTGCGCCACCACGGCATCGATGTAGGCCTGGTCGTCGCGCACGCCAGCGGCGATGATGCGATCAAGATTGTAGTCGTAGGCGATGTCGATTGCGTACAGGTCATAGCCATCCGCGTAGCCGGTCAAGCGTTTGAGCGACGCGGCGGACTTGATTTGCTTGCGGTAAACGATGCCGGCGGCAGCGGCAAGGCCGACGGCGACACCCGCTGCTGCAGCGAGCAAATAGGCGCGGTGACGAGGTTTCATGGGGGACTCCTCTCATAGCATTCATATAGGCATTATCGCAAACGACATGCAAGTCATATGCCGCATTCCGGCGAGTGGCATGGCATGCCGAGCCCTAGAGTAGCGCAATCGCAACGATGCAGCATCCGAGCGTCAGAACAGCAAGGTCTGCCCGATTAAAGCGATAGTCGCGCAGACAGGTTCTGCTGACAGGTGGGCACGTTCCGTATTCGCGGTTGACCATAGCGAGCGCGAGCGTATCGGAACGGCGCAGCGCGCTACTAAACAGGGGCGTGATGACGGGAACAAAGGCACGCGCGCGCTGCAGGGGCGAGGGGCTGTCAAAACGCGCCAGGCGAGCTTCCTGGGCAGCCTTGATGCGATTGAATTCCTCGATCAATACAGGAACAAAGCGGAGCGTAAGCTGGATGGCGATGGCGGCATCGTCGGTACGCAGGCCCAGGCGGGCAAGAGGTCTCATAAGCGTTGCGGCGCCATCGGCGAGCGCGGTGGGGGAGGTGGTTGCCATAAGCGTCGATGTTCCCAGCATAATGAGGGCAAAGCGCACCACGCAGAGCGCACCAAAGAGCAGGCCTCCCGAGGTGATCTGCACGGGTCCTGCTTGCAGCAGCAGAGTCCCCGATACGGTAAAGAGCGCGTTGAAGACCAAGACAAACCCCATAAGCCAGCGAAACGGCTTAAGGGCACGGAACGCCTGACGCACCGAACTGCCACTTGCGGTGAGCGAGGCAAGGGCAGTGAGCGCGGCGGCGGCAAGGGCGACGGGCCGCTGGGCGATAAAGCCGGCAATCATAAAAAGTAGGCAGAAGACGAGCTTGGTGGCGGGATGCAACAGGTGTGCGAGACTCGATCCTGGGCGATAGATGCCAAACGAGACCGCCTTGGGCGCTGCCTGGACGCGTCCAGCATCCATTGGTTGTGCAACCACCGTGTTGATGGATGCCGCTTCAGCATCTTCCGAGCCCTGCGGCAGCAGCGAACCGTCTGTCAGTCGAAAGACCTCATCGCACACATCCAGTACGCGCGAATCGTGCGTGGCGATAACGATGCCGCGGCCGTTCCGCGCGAGCTGGACCAGGTGCTCAAGCAGCAGCTGGCGTGCATGGGAATCGAGTCCCGCGGTGGGTTCGTCGAGCAATAGGTATGGTGTCTCGAGCGCAAGCATGTCGGCGATGGCGATACGGCGCTGCTCGCCTCCGGAGTGGGCAAAAGGGCTTGTGTCGCAGACGGCGGCAGGGTCGAGTCCGACGCTTGCGAGCGATGTGGTGACGCGCCGCGCAACTTCAGCCTCATCCAATCCAAGAATCCGGGGCCCAAACGCCACTTCATCAAAGACATTGGTGGCAAAAAACTGCAGTTCGGGACGTTGCTGTACCAGTGCCACGGTCTTGCGGTGCGCACGAAGCTCATCTGCTGTGGGGTTCGTGCCTAGTGCGACGCCGTCCACCTCGACCGACCCAGCCTGCGCATCAAGCGCTCCGGCAAGGACGCGCAGCAGCGTCGACTTGCCGCAGCCAGAGGCGCCCACGATGCCAATTACGCTGCCGGGCATAACCTCAAGCGACACGTCATGCAGAGTACAGGCGTCCGCTTCGGGATAGAGAACAGTTATGTTTATGCAGGTTAACGACAAAGTTCCTCCAGGCCGCATCGGATGAGCAGGTCGCGCTGGCCGGTAAGGTCTTGCGCGGCGCCCAGGTATGCGATGGCGCCCGCCTCAAAGACAACGACTCGATCGGCACGAGTGACCTCGTCGAGCAGCTGCGTGATCTGAACCACGGCGACACCGCGGCGGCAAAGGTGGTCGACGCGGTCGTTGAAGGTCTCGCGAGCGGCATCGTCGAGCATGGCGGTCGTTTCGTCAAAAATCACGAGCGAGGGGGAGAGCGCGACCAAGCCCGCCGCAGCCACGCGCTGCTTTTGTCCGCCCGAGAGCGTGGCAACGTCGCGTTCCTCAAGCTCTGCAATGCCAAGCTCATCGAGCGCCTGGGAGACCTCTGCGCGCATTTCGCCGCGGGGGACACCGCGGTTTTCGAGCCCAAAGGCAACGTCGTCTCGCACGAGCGGGGCGACGATCTGGTTGTCGGGATCCTGAAAGGCAAGGCCTACGGTGCCCTGAGCGCGCGCAGTGTGCCTGTCCGCACCTTCAAGCAGCCCCGCGAGTTCAAGGGCGCAGGTACTCTTGCCGCTACCGTTGGACCCGACAAACGCGATGCGTTCCCCCGGAACAATGCTGGCAGCAAGTGCAACGCAGTCAACGGCGGGGCGCACGTCATCGGCTTGCTCAATACCGGCGAGCGCACCTTCTGCCACCGCGCCCGTAATGCCGCCGGTGACGCAGGCGGCGACGCCCAGAACGCCCAGATTGATAAAGACTGCCGGGGTCTGCAGCGCCATGGCGGCAACGCCCAGCTGGCCTACATTGTGCAGCACGGCGGCAAGCATGCTCACGGGCACCAAGCCAACACCCGGCACGGCAGCAAGGGCGACCATGCCGATAAAGGCGAGGACCGTGCCGCCTAGGCTATAGACGAGCATCATGGGCGAACCAAACAAAAAGCCCGATGCAAAGACCTTGACGAGCGCAACGGCACCGGCGCTTTTGGCATCGAGCGTATAGAGTGCGACGACTACGGCCACGTTGGCAAGGCCCAGTTTAATGCCGGGCACCGCGACGGGCAGCGGAATCATGGTCTCCAGATAGGACAGCACCAATGCGCAAGCGCACAACAGCGAAACGCGCGCCAGGCGGCGAGTGTGTTCGATATCGACCATCTCCACGGATTAGCGCCCCACTACGTCGTAGGTGGTCTCGGCGCTCGCGTCGACGATATCGACGGTAAGCTTGTGCGGAAGGCAGACAATTTGCTCCCCGGCAGCGTCAATCCAGCCCTGGTGCACGCAGTCCTGGTTGGGACAGTCTGCTTCCTCGACGTGCACGCGGCCGTCTTTGATTTCGATGAGGTTGGTTCCCAAGTCGGTCGTAACGCTCTTGGTCGTGTTCTGGCTCAGAGGAAGCTCGTAGACGTTTTGCTCTCCATCGCGGATAACGACTGTGGCCGTGTCGGCGTTCGTGTTTGCTCCCATCAGACGCGTGGCGACCAAGCCGGCGCATGCGACGGCCGCTATCGCCAAAACCAGGATGAGGTTGAGTCTTTTGTTGTCGCGCCCATCGCGCGCACCTTTGCGCTTGACCATCATGGCTCCTAGTCCTGCAAGATCTTGAACGTCGAGCCGTCGCTCTTGGTGGCGCGATCGTCCATATCGACTAAAACGCCGCCTTCAAAGCGCTCATCGCTTTCGATGAGCTCCATGGCGCGGTCGTGGCCGAGCAAAAACAGGATGGTAGAGTAGGCGTCCCCAAGCACGGATTTCTTGGTCATAATCGAGGCGCTCTTGAGGTCGGTGGCGGCGGGGTAGCCCGTTTTGGGGTCGAGGATGTGGTAGTAGAACGTGCCGTCCTGCTCAAAGCCGCGCTCATAGAGGCCGCTCGTCACAAGGGAGCGGTTGCGCGTCTTGACGGTGGCGAGCACGTCGTCCTGCGCGCCGTTGGGGTCTTGCACGCCCACGTTCCAGGCGTCGCCGTCAAAGCTCTTGCCCATCACGTAGACGTTGCCGCCCAGGCTGATGGAAGCATCTCTGACGCCGCTCTTCTTAAAGAGCGCCACGAGGTCGTCGGTGATGTAGCCTTTGGCAATGCCGCCTAGGTCGAGCTTTGCCTCGGGATCGGCGAGCGTGACGGTGTTGCCTTCGACCGTGATGGTGCGATAGTCGACATGGGGCAGTGCCGCCTGGATGTCCTCATCTGCGGGCTTGACCTCGTTGTCAAAATCCCAGAGGCTCGAGACGGCGCCGATGGTGATGTCAAAGAGCCCGCCGGACTCCTCGGCGTAGCGGATGGCTGCCTCGACGACCTCGGCGGTCTCGTGCGCGACTTCCACGGGCTTGCCGCCTGCATTGTTGATGTTCCAGATATCCGAGCCCTCCGCGGTGCGCGAGAACTTGTTCTCAAAGTAGGTGCAGCGGTCGGCGACCTCGTCCATGACCTTTTTGCTGCATTGGGCGCTGATATTCACGACAGTGTCGAAGACAAAGAGCGTCGTGCTCTGCACCTTGGGCGAGCTGTCGGAGCCCGCGGAGCCCGCTTTGGACGCGGTTACAGAGCCCGAGTCGCCCTGCGTGCCCGAGCAGCCGGTAAGTGCACCGGCGCAAGAGACGAGGGCCCCGCCTGCGAGGGCGATAAACGTGCGGCGGTCGATGGTGTGGGGGGTCTGGATCATGGTGAGCTTTCTGGTCGGTGGCGTTACGGATGAGCCTGCGCCTGCACGACTCGGTGTTGACGGGGTGCCGGGCCGCGGGTGCGCGTGCCCTACATGAGCAGGTAGCAGAGCGCGGCGAGGATGGCAGCCTTGACGAGCGTGAGCGCAACCTCGGTCCCGCGAATGGCGGGCCCTGCGGGCGGGCGCTTGCGGGTGTTGCTCTGCGCGAGCTCGCTGGCATCGTCGGTTGCTTGATCGCGCTTAAAGCCGTCGAGCCGGGCGAGCGTCACGTTGGCCATGGGGCAGCCATCGGCGCAGCGCCCGCAGGCGATGCACTCGCCCGATCGCAGGTCGGCGCGCTCGGGGTGGATGCGCACCGGGCAGCTGTCCTGGCAGCGGTTGCAACCGCGCGCACAGCTTTCGCGGCGGCGGTTGAAAAGCGAGACCGGCAACACTGGCAGCAGCGAGAATAAGGCGCCGAAGGGGCAGAGGAACTGGCAGAAGAAACGCTCGACAAAGGCCATCCCAACCATGACCGCGCCAAGCGCGGCAAAGGCCGTGGGCACGATGCCCTCGAGCGAGCGCGCAGTGATGCCGGCGAAGGCGACCCAGGGGCTCGCGCCCGAGACCTGGGGCCAGATACCCATCACGCAGAGGGCGCAGATGCCCACGAGGACGGCGTACTTGACGAGCTGGAGCGCGTGCTGCACGCCCGCGGGGAGCCGGTGCGCGCCCTTGCCCTCAAGGCGGAGTGTCCGGCGCAGCGGGGTTGCAAGCGCGTAGACGATATCGCCGAGCGTACCGAAGGCGCAGGCAAAGCCGCAGAAGAAACGGCCGAACACGCAGGTGAAGGCCAAGAGGGCCAAAAGCAGGGATAAAAAGCCGGTGAGCTCGATGGGTGCATGGCTCCCGAGCTGCGTGAAGATGTACTTGACGCCGTTGAAGGCGGCGTTCCAGGCGGCCGGGAAGCAGATGAGAAAGCCGAACTGTACGCACCAGCGCACACCGCGATGGAGGTACTGTCGGCGCAGGCGCTCCTGCATCTTGTTCTTGGGGTGCGCGATGACGTTTGCGCCGTTGCGCAGGCTCTCAAGGGTTCCCGCGGGGCGCTTTGCGCCGCGGGTCTTGGTGGATGCAGTCCTGGCCATTACTGCGTACCTCCGGCGTTGCTCTGCTCAAGCGCCGCGTTGACGGCGTTTAGGATGCCGGCACTCGAGAACGTGGCACCCGAGACGGTGTCGACGTTGGTTCCCTGAGCATCGCAGATGGTCTGCGTGAGGCCCTCGGCCTGCGCAAAGTAGGCGGGGGTCTCGCCGGCGTGGTCCGTGACCTCGACGCTTTCGATGTATCCGTTCTCGATGGTCACGCGGCAGGTGACAGTGCCGCCGTAGCCCTGGGCGCTGCCCTCGAAGGTGCCGTCGGTGTCGTAGGCGCCGCGCGTCTGCGAGCGCTCGGCCTGGACAGCCTCCGCCTGGGTGCGGGCGTCGGCCTCTGCCGCCTGGGCGGCCCAGCTGCTGTAGCCCGCCACGATGGCGACGACGGCCGCGGCGTTGACGGCTTTGAGATAGAAATTGCGGTTGCGCCAGAGGTGGCGCCCAAGGAGGGCAAACGGGTTACGCATGGGCGCCAGCCTCCTCGGTGGCCCCGTTTGCGGCGGTCGGGTTGGCCGTAGGCTCATCGGGGGCGTTTGTCTTGTCAGAAGCGTTCGCCTTGTCGCCCTTGCTGTCGTTTGCGTCCTTATAGGCCGCGGCCGAGCGCGCGAGGGCGTCGGCGTAGGCGTTGGCGATGGCGCGGCTGGAGTAGGTGGCGCGCGCCACCACGTCGATCTTGTCGGCCTCGGTGCCCGCGAGTAGCTGTTCGGGGATGCCGGTGTAGACGGTACCGCGGAAGGTGCGGCCGTCGATGGCATTATCGAGGTAGGGCTCGTTATCCTCGTCAAAGGGATCGAGTGCGTCGGAGAGGCTCTCGTCGGGCTTGCCGCCCACGCCCTCGATATCGTGGATACCGGTAACCTTGCCGTCCTCAACGGTGACGGTGAGCTTGACGTAGTAGGGGCTGAAGGCTTCGTCGTCCTCCTCGTTTTTGCAGAGGGCGTAGCCTGTAAAGTCGCCGTCGGCGTAGTGGACCTCGTCTGGCGTGTCGGGCGAGGGGTCCGGGTTGGGCGCGGGGTCGGGGC
>ERZ1034669.608-NODE-608-length-11709-cov-48.224901_pt1 | contig 11709 bp, 5 predicted proteins | sample MGYA00520705_ERZ1034669 | MGnify/ENA primary metagenome ERZ1034669 (study PRJEB33766, sample SAMN09781766) | gut metagenome | biome: gut microbiome | host: Homo sapiens | place: Madagascar | study: EMG produced TPA metagenomics assembly of the PRJNA485056 data set... | reverse complement strand
TCTTCGACGAGGTAGAGTATGTATGGCCACGCGTAGGTTATCCTCCATTGGTAACACCATTCAGCCAGTACGTGAAGAACATCTCATTGATGAACCTCCTCACCATGGAGCAGGGCAAGGGCCGCTTCGTGATGATGGACGATTCTATGTGGGGTATGATTCTCGGTAAGAGTGGTAAGATTCCTGGAGAGATTGATCCAGAACTCGTAGAGCTTGCTAAGAAGCAGGGTCGTGAGTTTACAGATGTTGATGCTCATACATTGCTTACTAATGCACTCGACGACTTCAAGAAGGAAATGGACGAGAACGGTTGGGATTACGGTCAGGACGATGAGGAGCTCTTCGAGCTCGCTATGCACCCAGAGCAGTATCGCAATTACAAGAGCGGTCAGGCTAAGAAGAACTTCCTGGCTGACCTCCAGAAGGCAAAGGATGCCAAGCTCGGCAGCACCTTGACACCAGCTCAGCTCGCAGAATTCAAGCACGCCAAGGCTGATGCTATCGTAGCACCAGTTGCAGGTCAGATTTTCTGGGAGTTCCAGGGCGAAGGCGAGTGCCAGCCAGCTGTAGAGCCATTCATCGGTAAGGAGTATAAGGAAGGTGATGCCTTCTGCTACATCCTCGCTCCATGGGGTGAGTTTGAGACAGTTCCTGCCGCTTTGGGTGGTAAGCTCGTAGAAATCAATGCTAAGCAGGGTAGCAAGATCCGCAAGGGTGATGTCATCGCTTACATTGAGCGCGAGAATAATTAAGAATTGATAATTAAGAATTAACAATTAGGCTGCGCCGTTGTGGACGGCTACGAATAATTATTAATTATGAATTATAAATTATTAATTGATAAGTATTATCCTGAGGATAATGAGCTTCGTCATATCCTCATTACACATAGTCAATCTGTAGCGCAAAAAGCGCTACAGATTGTTTCGTCTCATCCTGAATTGCGTTTGGATGCCCAGTTTATCGAGGAAGCAGCGATGCTTCACGATATAGGAATCTTCATGACTGATGCTCCCGGTATCATGTGTTTTGGCTCGCAGCCATATATCTGTCATGGTAGATTGGGTGCCGAACTGTTGCGCAAGGAAGGCTATGAGCGCCATGCTCGGGTATGCGAGCGCCATACAGGTGCCGGCATCACAAAAGAGCAGATCGAGAAGCAGCAACTGCCTCTGCCTCACCAGGATTTTCTGCCTGAAACCATGGAGGAGAAGGTAATCTGCTATGCTGACAAATTCTTCAGCAAGACTCATCTCGACAAGGAAAAGAGTATAGAAAAGGCAGAGAAAAGTCTCGCTAAGTTTGGCGAGGAAGGAGTAAAGCGCTTCCAGGAATGGGAGCGGATGTTTGAAATAGGATAGAAGTTCAGTTGGGTAACTTCTTAACAATAATTTCTGAATGAGAAAACAATCAACTATAGCTGCACTGATGTTTGCTGCCATCTCATGCATGATGGTGGCAAACCCGGGTATGCCTTCTAAAAAGAAAGACAAGAAGGCTCAGGTGGATTCTACTGCCGTGGCTGTGGGCGACTCCGTCTTTGTCGATTCTCTCGGCAATGAAATCATCAATACGGAGACCGATACCACCCAGATGGACTCGCTGCAGAAGGCTATATGGAAACATAATAAGGTGGTGGATGACAGTATCCGTCTGGACAGTATCAACCGTAAGAAATCGGGTGGTATTGACGCTCCTGTCAGTTATCAGGCAGACGATTCGCTGGTCTATGATGCTCATAACAAGGTAGCGCATCTCTTTGGTAATTCGAATGTGAAGTATCAGAACATGGACCTTTCTTCAGATCGTATCTCCATGGATCTCGACAAGAGTAATGTGAAGGCAATGGGTACTCCCGATTCTTCTGCTGATGAAGGCGTCAAGGGAAAGCCAATCTTCAAGATGGGAAGCGATACCTACGATACTGATACCATCAAGTTTAACTTCAAGAGTAAGAAGGCTCTTATTAATAATGTATATACAGAGCAGGAAGATGGTTTCTTGAGAGGTATGAAATCGAAGCGAGATTCTACGGGTACGGTTTATCTGAAACATGCCACTTATACCACCTGTGATGATCCGCATCCGGATTTCTATATTTCACTCTCACGTGCCAAGATGCGACCGAATAAGGATGTGGTCTTCGGACCTGCTCATCTCGTGGTGTGCGATGTGCCGGTTCCTATAGCCATACCATACGGTTTCTTCCCGTTCTCCAAGAGCTACAGCAGCGGTTTCATCATGCCGACATACGGTGATGAGAGTGCGCGCGGATTCTATCTCAGGGATGGTGGTTATTATTTTGCCATGAGTGACAAGTGGGACTTGAAACTCCTCGGAGAAATCTATACCAAGGGATCTTGGGGACTATCGGCGGCAAGCAACTATCGCAAGCGATATAAGTATTCCGGTTCCTTCTTCTTCAGTTACCAGGATACGAAGAATGGAGACAAGGGAATGCCTGATTTCACAGAGCAGGAGAGCTTCAAGTTGCAGTGGAGTCATAGACAAGACTCAAAGGCTAATCCGTTCAGTTCGTTGTCGGCAAGTGTCAACTTTGCCACATCCAGCTATGAGCGGAATAATCTGAGTTCACTCTATAATCCTCAGACGATGACGCAGAGTACTCGAACCTCTTCCGTCAACTGGAGTACAACATTCTCCAGCATCGGTATGTCGCTCAGTTCTACTGCCAATCTTTCGCAGAACATGCGTGACTCTTCGATAGCGATGACCTTGCCAGACCTCAACATCTCTATCTCCCGATTCTATCCGTTCAGAAGAAAGAAGATGGTGGGTGATGAAAGGTGGTACGAGAAAATCTCCATGAGCTATACCGGTCATATCTCCAACAGTATCAATACCAAGGAGGATAAGCTGATGCACAGTTCGCTTATCAAGGACTGGCGCAACGGATGGCAACATCAGATACCGGTGAGTGCTTCGTTCACTCTCTTTAAATATCTCAATGTGAATCCATCGTTCAACTTCACCGACCGTATGTATACCAATAAGGTGGAGAAATCATGGGATAGCGAAAAGCAGGTTGAGAAGAGTGATACCATATATGGTTTCAACAATGTTTATAACTGGAACATGAGTGTAGGTCTCTCTACCAAGCTGTATGGATTCTGGATTCCTAACCGTAAGCTCTTCGGTAACAGAATAGACAGGATTCGCCACGTGCTCACTCCGACAGTCAATTTCAGCTATGCACCAGACTTCGGTGCTAGCCGGTATGGATTCTGGGATACTTATCAGAAGACCGATGCTGATGGCAACGTATCGCTCGTCAGTTATTCACCATACCAGAATGCACTTTACGGTGTGCCGGGTAAGGGCAAGAGTGGTAACATTTCATTCACTCTGGGTAATAACCTGGAGATGAAATGGAGAGATAAGAACGACAGTCTCAAGAAGGTGAGTCTCATAGATGCGTTCGACATCAATATGAGTTACAACACCGCAGCCAAGGTTCGCCCTTGGAGCGATATGAACATCAACCTGCGTCTCAAGTGGTGGAAGAACTATACATTCAACATGAATGCCGTCTTTGCAACATACGCTTACGAACTGGATGATCAGGGTAATGTGTTTGTTGGCAACCACACAGAGTGGGGCAAGGGTCGATTCGGACGATTCCAGGGAATGTCTCAGAACTTCTCATTCACGCTGAATCCGGAAAAGTTGAAGAAACTCTTCGGTGGTGGCGATGATGATGACGATAAGGACAAGAACAGGAAGAGCGATGATGACGATGAAGGTATGGATACCGACATAGAAAGCAACGTGGATGATAATATCGAGAAGGGTAAAACGGCTGCCAAGAAGAGTGGCGGTGGTAAAGCAAAGACCGACACCGACGGTTATATGGCATTCAAGATGCCTTGGTCTTTGACCTTCGGATATGGTGTTACCATGCGTGAGGATACTCGACGAGAGAAATTCAACGAGAAGACCATGCGCTATCCTTACAAGTTTACACAGACTCTTAACATGAGTGGTAATGTTCGCTTGAGCGATGGATGGAACATCAGTTTCTCTTCCGGTTACGACTTCGAGAATTCCAAGATTAGTATGACTACTGCCAGTCTTGCTCGAGATCTCCACTGTTTCAACATGAGTTGTTCAGTAGTGCTTGCGCCATATACCAGTTATAACTTCACCTTCCGATGCAATGCAGCTACATTGACGGATGCGCTGAAGTATGATAAGCGTAGTGGCTATTCTAATGCAGTAAAGTGGTATTAATCTGAAAATAGAAATCAAATAAAAATCAAACGAGGATAACAGGTATTTGAAAAAAATGCCGGTTATTCTCGTTTTTTTATGATATATCTTTGTTATTTCAGATATTAATCGTAAATTTGTACCGGATATGGAAAATCATATTTAGGATAATTCCCAAAATAGCAATTGAAAATAATAATTGAAAATTTAAATTTATATACATCATGAACAAGAAAACCGTAACTATCTTTACCTTGGCTATGCTGGGAGCACTTCAGGCTTCAGCACAGCAGAAGACTCCATTGTCTTACTGGTTTGACACGCCTGTCACCTTGAAGGGACAGCAAATCTGGTATGGAGGCCATCCTGAGAAGTGGACTCACAAGAAGCCTATCTCGGCTGGTGATACTGCCCGCAATCCGGATCCGGATTGGGAGTCTAAGTCATTGCCTATCGGTAATGGAAGTATCGGTGCCAATATCATGGGATCGGTAGAGGCTGAACGTATTACCCTGAATGAGAAGACGCTCTGGCGTGGCGGTCCGAACACCAAGAAGGGCGCTGCCTATTATTGGAATGTGAACAAGAATTCTGCCCATGTGATGCAGGAAATCAGAGATGCCTTCGCTGCCAACGATTGGGAAAAGGCATCCCAACTCACCCGCAAGAACTTCAACAGTCCTGTGCCATACGAGTCTTATGCAGAAGATCCATTCCGTTTTGGTAGCTTTACAACGATGGGTGAGGCATATATCGAGACAGGATTGAGCACTGTGGGTATGTCCAAATATCGCCGTGCCTTGTCGCTCGATTCGGCATTGGCAACAGTTTCCTTCGTTAAGGATGGGGTGAGTTATGAGCGTGAGTATTTCATCTCTTATCCGGCAAATGTGATGGCCATCCGCTATAAGGCTTCCCGTCCGGGCAAGCAGAATCTCGTATTCTCTTATGCGCCTAACCCTGTATCTACAGGCAAGATGGTGGCTGATGGCAAGAACGGTCTGCTCTGGGATGCACGTCTCGATAACAACGATATGCAGTATGCTGTCCGCATTCGTGCCATCAACAAGGGTGGTAACCTGTCGAACGAAGGTGGAAAGCTGACCGTGAAGGGTGCCGACGAGGTGGTATTCCTCATTTCTGCCGATACCGATTACAAGGCAAACAATAATCCGGATTACAATGATTCTAAAACCTATGTGGGCGTGGATCCGCTGGCTACTACTTTGGACTGGGTGAGCAAGGCCGAGGGCAAGGGTTACGCACAGTTGCTGGATGAGCATTACAAGGATTATAGCCGTCTCTTCAATCGTGTAAGCCTGAATCTGAATGATGTGGATAACGCCAACGATATGCCAATCGATGAGCGATTGGCTAACTATCGCAAGGGGGCAAAGGATTTCTATCTGGAGCAGCTCTACTATCAGTTTGGCCGCTATCTGCTCATCGCCTCTTCGCGTCCAGGCAACATGCCTGCCAACCTGCAGGGTGTATGGCACAACAACGTGGATGGTCCTTGGCGTGTAGACTATCATAACAACATCAATCTGCAGATGAACTACTGGCCAGCCTGCACCACCAACCTGAGCGAGTGTGAGCTTCCGCTCTTCGACTTCATCCAGACACAGGTGAAGCCGGGTGAGAAGACTGCCAAGTCATATTACGGTACCCGTGGCTGGACTACATCTGTATCCAGCAACATCTTCGGTTTCACCTCTCCGCTGTCAAGCGAGGATATGTCGTGGAACTTCTCTCCATTCGCCGGTCCATGGTTGGCTACCCATCTCTGGGATTATTATGACTATACCCGCGATAAGAAGTTCCTGAGCGAGACAGCATACGATATCATCAAGGGAAGTGCCAACTTCGCAACAGATTATCTGTGGCATCGCAAGGATGGTGTTTATACAGCGGCTCCTTCCACATCTCCAGAGCACGGACCGATAGACGAGGGTGCAACCTTCGCTCATGCCGTGATTCGTGAGATTCTGCTCGATGCGGTAGAGGCTAGCAAGATTCTGGGCAGGGATGCCAAGGACCGCAAGCTGTGGGAAGATGCCCTGAAGCACATTGCTCCTTACCAGATTGGTCGCTATGGACAGTTGATGGAGTGGTCGAAGGATATTGATGATCCTAAGGATGAGCATCGCCATGTGAACCATCTCTTCGGTCTGCATCCTGGCCGTACCATTTCACCTATCACTACTCCTGTGCTGGCGAAGGCTTCTAAGGTGGTATTGGAGCATCGTGGTGATGGTGCTACCGGATGGTCTATGGGTTGGAAGTTGAACCAGTGGGCTCGTCTGCACGATGGCAACCATGCTTACAAGCTTTATGGCAATCTGTTGAAGAATGGTACATTGGATAACCTCTGGGATACGCATGCTCCATTCCAGATAGACGGTAACTTTGGCGGTACAGCGGGTATCACCGAAATGTTGATGCAGAGCCACATGGGCTTTATCCATCTCCTGCCAGCCCTGCCTGATGCATGGCAGAAGGGTTCCATCAAGGGGCTCCGTGCCAAGGGTAATTTCACGGTGGATATCTATTGGGACAACGGCCGCCTTACCAAGGCTGTTATCCTCTCCGGTTCCGGTGAACCTTGCCAGGTAAGATATGGAGATAAGGTGAAGAAGATGAAGACCCAGAAGGGCAAGACCTATGAGGTTAAGTTTTAATCAATAAAAAAGTGGTTGATAAAACGGGTTTGTTTTTCCGTTTTGTCAACCACATTCTTTTTATATAATTGGTCTCTGAGATGCCTTCATCTTTTTGGGGGCTTGATTATTCCGTGAGATGCTTCAGCCTTCTCTTTGCCTCGGGATGGCTAGGATAGAGGGTGAGAGCCTTTTGATAATTGGTGATGGCCGCTTCTTTCATTTCGGCTCTCTCACATTCCTTACCCATGATGACATATTCCGTGGCAAGGCGCTTGAGGAATTTCTCCTGTTTCTTTTTCTCTTCATCCTTCTGCCTGATTACTTCCCTCAGACGCTCGTTCTCCGCTTGCAGTTCATTCATCTTGTTGAGTTTCTTACGGATGAAACGTTTGGCAAGAGGGTGCTCGATGTCGTAACGGCTATGGATGGCTAGGAAGAAGTTATCCAGAGCTGCTTGCATGTCTCCCTTGTCGTATGCCTTGACAGCATCATGATATTGTTTGTCTGCCTTACTCTGTGTAAGAGCCGTATGGATGGTGCTTTGGTCGTTGTAATGACGGGCAAACTGCTTGACTTCGTTGCGGACGAATATCTCGCTTTGGCGAATAGGTTCCTGCAGGCTGATTCCTTCCAGACTGGTGCAACGTGATAAGGCTACGTAGGTCTGACCGCCAGCGAAAACACCGCCGGTAAAATCTATCTTTACCTGATTGAAGGTCAGTCCCTGACTCTTATGAACAGTAATCGCCCAGGCAAGTCGGATAGGGTATTGCTCATATCTTCCAATCTCCTCTTCCTCAATCTTCTTTTCCACCTCATTGAAATGGTATCGCATGTTGCTCCAGGCAGCAGGTTCCACCATCACATCTTTTCCTTCTTCTGTGCGTACATAAATTTTGGCATTCTCGTCTTCGTCAAAGCCGATGATAGTGCCCAGCGTACCGTTTACCCATTGGTGCTCGATGTCGTTCTTGATAAAGATAATCTGAGCACCCGTTTTCAGGTAAAGCTCGATAGGGGTTGGCAGACTGCTTTCTGGGAATTCTCCTTGTATACGTCCCCGGAAGAGGCAAGGTTCGCCAGGCAAAAGCTTGAGCTGACTGTCATTGATGTAATCTACAGTATCGCGACGGGTGGACAGGGTGATGGCAAGCTTGGAGTTGCCTTCATCCAATTGGGCGCCAACACGCTGGTTTAGCAACTGCAGGTCCTGCATTCTTACCTGACTGGTCCGGATGTTGTCGAGGATACCGATAAAGACAGGGTCGCTTTGGCGGTATACTTTCTTGAGTTCGATGCTGACCAGTTGGAACTGTTGGAAAATCTTGGCATCGAAGAAGAAACTGCTGCGGTAGAAAGGATTGAGCAGTTTGCGGTCGTCTTCTCTGACAACGGGTTCCAGCTGATAGATGTCGCCCACCAGCAGAAGCTGTTTTCCACCGAACGGTTCTCTCATGTTCCGGCAATATACTCGCAATACCTTGTCGATGAAATCGATGATGTCGGCACGTACCATACTGATCTCATCTATGATGATGAGCTCTACTTCACGGATAATCTTGATTTTCTCAGAATTATATTTCAGTGTGTTTCGGATATTGCGCACCGAATACATACTGTCGTTGGGCAGCAATGGGTGGAAAGGCAACTTGAAAAAACTGTGCAAGGTGCTTCCACCGGCATTGATGGCTGCGATGCCAGTAGGTGCCAGGACGATATGTTTTTTCTTGGTATTGGCAGCGATATAACGTAGAAAAGTAGATTTACCCGTCCCCGCCTTTCCAGTAAGGAAAAGCGAACGACGGGTAAACTGTATGATTTGGAGTGCATTCTGCAACTCCGCATTGTCGAGATCAATCATATTATTCTATTAGAGGTCATCGAAGTTGATAGGCTGTTCTGTTGGCTTAGCCTTCTTCTTCTCTTTCTTTTCTTCTGTAGCAGCAGGAGTGGTAGTTGGGGTGGTTGTTGTAGCCTCTCCATTCGTCTTCACTGTCGGAATTTCCTTCTTAATAGGGTTTCCGTTTTCATCAAGGAGAATTTCTTCTGTGAAGGCAGTACTGTCCACCTGTGTTGTATCTACCTTTGGCTTAGGTGCATAGCTGGCACAGATATACATGTCTCTTGTGATGTCATCGTCCTTTGGCTTATCGAACTTGGCATGATATTCCTTGAATGCAGGATCTGCGAAGAGCGTCTGCAGGAAGTAACCGCAGATAGGCAATGCAGTTCTAGAACCCTGACCCAATGCTCCTGTACGGAAGTGGAGGCATCTGTATTCTCCTCCAACCCAGGCACCAACTACCAGTTTAGGACTTACACACATGAACCATGCGTCAGAATGGTTGTTGGTTGTACCGGTCTTACCGCCAAATTCTGTGTCACGGTAATTACCTACATAGCCCCAGAGACTCTGTGAGGTACCACCCGGTTCTCTCATACCGCCCTGCAGGAGCTGTTGCATCAGGAAGGCACTCTTGTACGGAATAACCTGTTCCTCTGTACTTGGTCCTTCATAAACCACCTTGCCGTCATGGTCAACAATCTTGGTCACCAATACAGGGTCGTGATGCTTACCGTTGTTAGAGATGGTGCTGTATGCGCAAGCCATCTCCAGCAGGTTGACATCGCTGGAACCCAAGGCGAGTGATGGAGTATCATCGAGCGGACTGTCGATACCCATCTTCTTGGCGGTTTCGATGATGCGCTTGATGCCCATTTCCTGACCCAGTCTTACGGCAATGGAGTTGATACTCTTAGCAAATGCATTCTTCAGTGGGATGCTATCGCCAGAGAATGAACCGTTGGCATTGCCAGGAGTCCAGGTTGTCATCTCGTGCTTCTTCTTATCGTATACCTGCATAGAGATATATTCATCGCGGCGCTTGTCGCAAGGAGTCAATCCCTGGTTCATGGCTTCGGTATATACGAAGAGTTTGAAGGTAGAACCAGGCTGTCGCTCGGCTGTTACCTTGTCATACTTCCAGTGGTCGAAGTCGATGTCGCCCACCCATGCCTTCACGGCTCCTGTCTGTGGCTCCATGGCTACGAAAGCACTGTGCATGAAGGTAGTCATATACTTGATACTATCTTCAGAAGTCATGTTGATAGTGATGCTTCCCTTGTCGTAATCGAACACTTTGACAGGGTGAACCCACTCCTTATAATAATAGGTGACAGAATCTGGGTTGTTTGGGAATTTGGCCAGCAGATTCTTATAGAAAGGCTGCTTTTCTGCGATGTCCTGGATGAAGTTTGGTATCACCTTGTGGTTCTCGTCCTGCCAAGGTTCTTCGCCCAGCCATTTTCCTTTACCTGCCTGAGTACGGCGGATACTCCAGTGATTGTTGAAGTTCTGCTGTACCTGCTTCATCTGTTTGCGGGCAGCATCCTCGGCATACTTCTGCATGCGAGTATCGATGGTTGTATAAATCTTCAGACCGCTGGAATAGAGATCGTAACCTTCTTCCTGACACCAGTCTTTCAGGTAATTGGCTACGGCTTCGCGGAAGTACTTAGCTTGTCCGTCATAGTTCTCCTCTACCTTGAAGTCGAGTTTGATAGGAAGCTCTTTCAGCTCTTCATACTCGGTACGAGACAGATCGCCATGAGTCAACATGTTATATAATACGGTGTTTCTGCGAACCAGACTGTTCTCAGGATTGGTGCGCGGATTATAATAGGTAGTAGCCTTGAGCATACCTACCAGAATGGCAGCCTGATCAGTAGTCAGGTCTTTTGGATTCGTATTGAAGTAGGTCTTGGCTGCAGTCTTGATACCGTATGAATTATTTCCGAAATCTACCGTGTTGGCATACATGGTGATGATTTCCTTCTTGGAGAAAGCGGTCTCCAGCTTTACGGCAATAATCCACTCCTTGCTCTTGATGATGAGCAGTCGGAGCAAAGGCACCTTGCCCAGCAAACCGGTAGAATACTGCGAGCGTACGCGGAACATGTTCTTAGCCAACTGCTGTGTGATGGTAGACGCACCACGGGCATCATGATGCAGGAGGGCGTCTTTGGCAGCACCGAATACACCGATAGGGTCGATACCGATGTGCTTGTAGAAGCGCTCATCTTCCGTATCAATCAAAGCCTTGAAGAAGGCTGGATTCACCTCTTCATATTTTACAGGTGTACGGTTCTCGTTGAAGTATTTGCCAATCAGCTTGCCGTCGGCACTATATATCTCTGATGCCTCTGAAGTCTGCGGATTCAAAATACCGGAGAAATAGCCTGGTGACTTACCGAAAAGCCACAAGAAGTTGATGTCTACTGCGCCCAGATAAATAATGAAGGCGATGATACAACTGACGAATGCGACAATGGTCTTGGTATACCAAGCCCTACCTTGATACAAACTCTTGTACCAAGCCCAGAAAGCACATAGCTTATGCCATATTCCGGCAAAGACTGTTTTGATTTTATTCATATTAACTTATCTGTTTTTATCGGTGCAAAGATACAACTTTTATTCGAAATATCATCATTCATTCAGTTTTTTATTTGTTTTGGATATCCATTAGGGGGTATAAAATGTTTCAGGAAGTTTATCAAATGTTACATTCGGGTACAAATAAACGTTTTTTTACATTTTGAACGGAAAAAAAACTCAGAATTTGCTTGCGGAAATCAAAAATATTTGTACCTTTGCCCTCAGCAAAAAACAAGCATATATACAAAAACTTAAATAAAAACATAATAATTATGGTAAGCAACAACATTCCACAAGTAAAGCTCGGTATTATTGCCGTTAGTCGTGACTGTTTTCCAATCGCGCTTTCTACTCAGCGCCGTGAGAACATCGTAAAAG
>ERZ1034669.607-NODE-607-length-11713-cov-4.786241_pt1 | contig 11713 bp, 8 predicted proteins | sample MGYA00520705_ERZ1034669 | MGnify/ENA primary metagenome ERZ1034669 (study PRJEB33766, sample SAMN09781766) | gut metagenome | biome: gut microbiome | host: Homo sapiens | place: Madagascar | study: EMG produced TPA metagenomics assembly of the PRJNA485056 data set... | reverse complement strand
TTCTGGTCGTGTTGCCGCTGTACTATATTCCCGGAAATGGATATGACAAATTGGGCGATAGCAAATATTATTTATATCGCAATATCTCTCTGATCTGTATGGGGATTTGTCTGGCGGTACAGATCATCGCTGTGGTAAGAAGCTGCCGGATGGAAAACAGCAGTAGTTCCGGTATGTATATGAGAAAAACCGGGGGAAAAATAATCAGATGGTGCAGAGAGCATAGTGTTGCGACGGCCGTCTGCTTATATGGATTTTGCGCATTATTGTCTGCAATCTGTAGTTCTTACGGAAGGACCGCCTGGGCCGGAGAACGGGAATGGTACATGGGCGCTGTCACCATCTGCCTGATGGTAGGCGGATTTATGATGGCAGCGGATTACAGCGGACAATGCATCCGGATTTTATATCTGGGAGAAGCAGCGTCTGTCATAGTGGCACTCATAGGATTGCTCCAAAAACTGGGTTATGATCCTCTGGGACTGCTGAAGGGCTATGTGGTAGGGGACTGGGAATATACACATATGCTCAGTACTTTGGGAAATAATAACTGGCTCAGCGGGTATTACAGTGTGATGCTTCCTCTGTCACTGTCACTTTTTTGTAAGGCTGCGGAAGAGGGGAGAAGAGCTGCTTCCATTTTGCTTGGAGGCGGTAATGTCCTTGTGGTGATGATGTTGTTTTTACAGGGAAGTGACGGCGGTGTGATGGTGGCATGTGTAACACTGTGGATATGTTTTTGGAGCAGTCGTAAAAAAAACGGACTTTGGGAGCCGTTGCTTGTCCTACCGTCCGGAGCCTGCGTTGGAATGTTATTGTGGGGAAAGGTGATGCAATCCCGGGGAACCTATGATATTTTATTACAGGATGGTATTGCAAGAAAAATGGCAGTATGGCAGGGATGGTTTCTGCTTGCAGTAGTGTGTCTGTTATTCTGTGGGATACATTATGCTCTTCCGGAAAAGAAAAAGAGGGCGCTACAGATCGGAGCACTGTGCGGCAGTCTGTTGTTGGCTGCGGGTGTGATAATATGGTATATTTTGAAACTGCAGGGCAGCGATTTTGCGGAATGGGGCAATCGCCGGGGAATGTTATGGCAGATGGCATGGCAGGGTTTCTGCCGGGGAGATCTTAAGCAGAAGCTGCTGGGGGCCGGACCGGATTGCTTTGCAGCTTATTTGGAACAGGTGTTACCGGGAGGCACGGTACTATTTGACAAAGGTTATTTTGCCGGTTCGATTTTTACGAATGCACACAATGAATGGCTTACCACGTTGATCAACCTGGGGGTACTGGGAACTGCTGCTTATGCAGCCGTATTTCTTACCGCATTGTGGAAATACCGCAGAAATTCCATGGCGATCATGTTGCTTTTTACTTATGGAATGCATTCCCTGATCAGCTTTCAGCAGGTATTGAATACCCCGTTCTTTTTTCTGTTGCTGGGGGTATGCGAAGCTGAACAGCGCATGAATCAGCAATATAATACAGATACACATGAGGAGTCTATAGAAGTCGGATGAAAAATATTTGGAAAATTTTCACAAAAGATGTCAAACAATTAGTGAAGCAGCCTTTTGCACTGATCATAATTATTGGGTTGTGCGTGATCCCATCACTGTATGCCTGGTTTAATATTTTTGCCAACTGGGATCCTTATGCCAATACCGGCGGGATTCCCGTAGCAGTGGTGTCATTGGATCAGGACTATACGTTAAAGGACGGTTCCGTGGTAAATATGGGAGAATCCGTTCTGGAGAGTCTGCATTCTAATACCAGCGTAAAATGGATTTTCCCTGACACAGAGGAAGAAGCAGAAGAGGGTGTGGAAGCAGGAAAATATTATGCTGCTATTGTGATCACCGATAAGTTTACATACAGTATGTATAATGCATTTTCGGATGATTTCGAGAATCCGGCGCTGATCTATTATCAGAATCAAAAGAGCAATGCCATTGCTACGAAGATCACGGATACGGTAGCGGGAACGCTGCAGAACACCATTAACGAGACATTTATTAAAGTGGCAGCCACTACCATTTTTGAAGAGAGCAATTCTGTATCGGCGCAGGTGCAGGGCGGCAGTTACGTGGATGAATTTCGTGCGGATCTCACGGAACTTAACGACAATCTGAAAGAATACAGCGCGATGATCGATTCCTTCCGCGCGGGGAATACCCGACTGGAAGCTGCGATCACCCATGTAAATTATGAAATCCCGGCAATGCAGAAGAAACTGGATGCGACGACTGCCAGCCTGAACCAGAGCAGTCAGAATCTGTCTTCGACCCGGGACACGCTGGCTGATTTCAGCAATAATATTGATACTTCCATGGCGAATATCAACAATTCCCTGGAAAATATGAAAAAGACGCTGGATGCCAGTAAACTGGCGGATGATACGGCGCAGATGACCAAAGATCTGAACAAAGTGGCGAGGGATACCAATACCCTGAACGGACAGGTGAATGATCTGCTGGCAGTACTGTTGCAGCAGAAATTACAGGGCAGCGTCTCCGGAGGGGATGCTTCTGTCTCCGGAGGTAACGCAGGTGCCGGCGGCAATGGAGGAAGTGCGGCTTCCGACGCGGCCATTGAGGCACTGAAGGCAATGCAGAAGGAACTGGATATGATGAACACCGTGGTAGGCAGTGTGCTGGAAGCTACGGATGAGCAGGCGGCGGAGAAGGCAAAAGTCAATGTGAACAATGCCATGAATAACCTGAAGAGCGTTATCGACAGCTGCGAAAATAATGTAAGCAATATGCAGGGCATTTATAAAAATAACCTGGTACCGCAGATGCAGAGAGTACTGACCAATATGACAGATTCCCTGAATCAGGTGACCGGACTGGTAAATACTCTGAGTAACACGGTGAAAAATGTGGGTGTGGTCATGGAAGGCGTAGGTGACGCAGTGGACGGCACCAGTGAAAGCCTTGGCCAGATTCAGAGCGTGGTAGACAGCATCAGCGACAAACTGACAGACCTGATGGAACAGCTGGAGGGTGCTTCCGAAGAAGAAATGATGGATATTCTGGTGCGTTTCCTGGGCGGTGACCCGGATAGCCTGGGAGCTTATTTTGCATCTCCGGTGACCATGGAGACTGTTGCCATGTATCCTGTGGCCACCTACGGATCCGCTATGACTCCGTTTTATTCTACACTGGCCATCTGGGTAGGGTCTACGATACTGGTGGCACTGGTGAAAGTAAAAGCCTCTCCGAAAGGATTGGAAAATGCACAGAGTTATCAGTTGTATTTCGGCAGATATCTGCTGTTTTTTCTGCTGGCACAGATTCAGGCAGCTATTATCGTAGCGGGAGATCTGTGGCTGCTGAAGGTTAATATTGTGGAGCCGGCATTGTTTTTCCTGGCGGCAAGCTTTACGGCAACTGCATTTTCCCTGTTGATCTATTCGCTGACACTGGCATTCGGAGATGTGGGTAAGGCTGTCTGCGTCATTGTCATGGTATTGCAGATCGCGGGATCCAGCGGCACGTTCCCGATTGAACTGTTGCCGGATACTTATCAGAAAATATATATCTTTTTCCCATTCCCCTATGCCATTACGGCAATGCGTGAGGCGCTGGCGGGAATGTACGGAACGGCCTATATGGAAGCATTGGCAAAGCTGATCCTGTTTATGCTGGAGGGCCTGCTGATCGGCCTGGTGATCCGGATCCCTTTCGTCAAACTGAATCACTTTGTGGAAGAGAGAATGGAAGACACGGAACTCATGTGATGCCTATTCGGAGCCATGTAAACATTGCATAATATTCGTCGAATGCTAGCATTCGTAAGAAGATTTTGCAATGTTTATAGGGCGAGGTAACTTCATGAGCAAAAGGAAAGCTCCGCAGGAGCGGTTTTGCAAATGAAGTACCAAATAGGCAGAAAGTAAGGCAGAAAATAAGACAGAAAGTAAGACAGAAAGGAAATTTCATGGAAAGAGACTACGAAGAGATTTTTCAGAAGGTGTTGGACTATGAGCAGACCCTTCATGAAAAAAACAGAAAAAGAATCAAGATCGGTCTGAAGTGCATCTGGATCGTGCCCCTGTTTTTCCTGGCATTGTTGTTCCTGACCGGCAGCAATAAAGTGATCTTCCTGATCCTGTGGATCGTGTCACTGTTCGCCCTGTCGATCTATCTGATCGTTGTGGAATATATGGATCATAACTTGCAGGAAAAGATCATGGAACTAAAGGGGGAAGAGGGAACGATCGAAGCAGTAACCCCTGCGGATTTTGACAGAGCGGCACAGATCATCCGCAAGACCCGTGAAATGATCGGTGAGGGACTGAACTCCCCGGCGGAGACACAGGCAGAAATGAAAGAGAAAAAAGACGAAGCAGAAGAAATAAAAGAGACAGAAGAAATACAAGAAACAGAAGACGGGGAGGAAGGCGAGTAATATGCGTAACATCTGGAAAATATTTACCACCGATATCCGTCGGATCAGCAATAATGTGGTGGCAGTTGTCATTATTATGGGACTGAGTATTCTCCCGGCACTGTATGCATGGTTCAATATTTTCTCCAACTGGGATCCCTATGAACCTGCGGCTACCAGTCAGCTGAAGGTGGCGGTGGCTTCCGATGATGCCGGAGCGGAGATCATGGGACTTTCCCTGAATGTAGGAGACAGTGTGTTGGAGGCTTTGGGAGCCAATACCACTATCGGCTGGGTATTCCCGGGGACTACCGAAGAAGCCCTGGAAGGAGTTAAGAACAGTGATTACTATGCGGCATTGATCATTCCGGAGAACTTCACACAGGAGATGTTGGGATTCCTGGACGGAGAAGTGGATCATCCTACCATTTACTATTATGAAAACGAGAAAAAGAACGGTATCGCACCCAAGATTACCGGAAAAGCGAAAAATGCCGTGCAGGAGCAGGTGAATGCCACATTTGTCAGCACCGTGGCAGAAGCTGTCATGAAAGCCGGAAATGCACTGTCCATGGCGAATGCAAGCGGACAGGTCAGTGTGACAGGTTCACTGGATTCCGTACAGGCACAGCTGCAGGATTATGTGGTAATGCTGCAGTCCTTTCAGAGTATTATGAGTTCTGCGGAGATGATCATGGCCACCAGCCGGAATATGCTTCCGGATATGGACAATATACTGGAGAACGGACGAAATACCATGATCGGTATGCAGACCATGATCAATTCCAGCGTAGATGCAGTGGATGTTATGGGTGATATGGTGAGCAGCAGTATGGATATGGTGACGGAAGCGTTACAGTATCTGTCTGTGTTCTCGGATGGGTTGCTGGACCAGATGGGCAGTAACAATATCGGAAGTACTACCGATACCGGACTGGGAATGGCGATCGGTCTGGTACAGGGAATGCAGGCCAACATGGATGTGCTGGGAAGCCTGGTCACCGGACAGGATGCGCAGATTCAGGCGATCAACCAGTCTCTGAAAAATATCGAGGCGGATTTAAAACAGCTGCAGAACAGCAAGGGTCAGGTAGACACGGATGTGAATACGCTGCGGGCACAGATCCGGGAACAGATTCAGATCTGCAATAAGCAGCTGAACAACCTGATGAATGATTACAATAATAATGTCAGACCTTCTTTCCGGAATACCGGGAAATCCATGCAGCAGGCATTTTTAAATGCCGCGGCTATGATGAACGGAACGAATGTGAATATGGATGAGATCTCGGATATTCTGGGAGAATATGAGCAGACCATCCGGGAAGGCAATTTAAGCCTGCAGGATTCCCTGATAATTGCACAGGAACTGCTGGACAAGGTAAGTAAAATAGCGGATAATATAAAACGGATCACCGGGGCGGATTCTTATGAAGATATTCTGAACGCCATGGCCAGCGATCCGACTTCCGTGGCGGAATTCGTATCATCACCGGTGAAGCTTCAGACGGTACCGGTCTATCCGGTGGAGCACTACGGCTCCGCGGCATCGCCGTTTTACACGATCCTGGCGATCTGGGTGGGAGCGCTGTTTTTAGTGGCTATCATCCATGTGGGTGTGAAACCCATTGATCCCGGAGATCATTACAAAGAATATGAAAGATACTTTGGCAGATATTTGCTGTTTTTCCTCATCGGACAGGCACAGACACTGCTGACGATCCTGGGCAATCTCTACTACATTGAGATCCAGTGCCAACATAAATTTCTATATTGGCTGGCAGCAGCTGTGGCAAGTGCGGCGTTCAGCTGTTTCATGTATTCCGTGACGTTTGCTTTCGGCAATGTGGGAGAAGCACTGGCCATCGTGGTCATGGTCATTCAGGTAGCGGGAAGCGGAGGAACCTTCCCCATTGAGGCGCTGCCGAAGGTGTTTCAGTGGATCTATCCTTTCCTGCCGTTCCAGTTTGGCATGAAAGCGTTTAAAGAATGTATTGCAGGAATGTATGGTGTGGATTACTGGATCAATGTGGGCAAAATGGTACTGTTCCTGATCATCGCATTATTACTGGGACTGGCACTGGAACCGCCATTCCGCAAATTGAACCACAGGATCGAGAAGAGCAAGGAAAAGACAGGGCTGATGATATAATGAGCCTCAAGGGAAACCAAGCGGCTGCGAAGCAGACATTTGGTTTTCTGGGCTCATTAGCGAACGAATAATCCTGCGAAGCAGGATGTAGAGTGCGAAAGCACGAATTCGTGAGCTTATGATATAATGAGTGCGAGAAAGGAATCACAATATGAAGTGGGTGAAATTCAGAATAAAGACCGTGACAGACGCGGAAGATATTATTATCAGTACCCTGTATGATCTGGGACTGGAGGGTGCACAGATCGAGGACAAGGTGCCTCTGACTGCGATGGAGAAGGAGCAGATGTTCGTGGACATCCTGCCGGACGGACCGGAGGATGATGGCATTGCATACTTAAGCTTTTTTGTAGAGGAAAAAGAAGACGGCAGTCTGGAAGTAGCTGGTGAGAAGACTACCACCGAAGCAGTGCTTGCCGATGTGAAGCAGGAATTGGAAGATTTACGTCAGTTTATGGATATTGGAGAAGGTTCCGTCGTCGTGGATGAGACGGAGGACATTGACTGGATCAATAACTGGAAGCAGTATTTCCATCAGTTCTATATTGATGACATCCTGGTCATCCCTTCCTGGGAAAATATCAAGCCTGAGGATACCGATAAAATGGTGCTCCATATCGATCCCGGCACGGCGTTCGGTACCGGGATGCATGAGACTACACAGCTGTGTATCCGTCAGCTGCGCAAGTTCATTACCCCCGAGACGGAGCTTCTGGATGTAGGAACCGGCAGTGGTATTCTGGCAATTTTATCTCTGATCTTCGGCGCAAAACATGCTGTGGGAACCGACCTGGATATCTGCGCGGTGGAAGCTGTGGCACAGAACTGTGAAGTGAACGGCATTGATCCGGCACAATTCGACATGATGATCGGCAACATCATTACCGATAAAGAAGTACAGGACAAAGTGGGGTATGAGTGCTATGATATCGTCGTAGCCAATATCCTGGCAGATGTGCTGGTGCCACTGACTCCCGTGATCGTACATCAATTGAAAAAGGGCGGTATCTACATTACCTCCGGAATTATTGATGACAAGGAGCAGACTGTGGTAGAGGCAGTGAAGGCAGCAGGACTGGAAGTACTGGAAGTCACTTATCAGGGAGAATGGGTCAGTGTGACCGCAAGGAAGAACTAGAAGTCGGAAGCGGGAGTGTTTATGTATCAGTTTTTTGTAGAACCGGAGCAGATCGATGTAGCGGGAAAAAGCGTCATCATCCGGGGGAACGATGTGAATCATATCAAAAATGTACTGCGTATGCGTCCCGGTGAGGAAGTGGCGGTCAGCAACGGAATCGACGGCAGGGAATACCGTTGCGGGATCCTGGCGTTGGAGGAAGACTGTGTTTGTCTGGAACTACGTTTTATCAAGGAAGATGGTGTGGAGCTTCCCGCAAAGATCTACCTGTTCCAGGGGCTGCCCAAGGCGGATAAAATGGAACTCATTATTCAAAAAGCAGTGGAACTGGGAGCTTTTCAGGTGATTCCTGTAGCAATGAAACGCTGCGTGGTGAAATTGGATGAGAAAAAAGCGGACAGCAAAATAAAGCGCTGGCAGGGAATTGCGGAAGCAGCCGCCAAGCAGAGCAAACGAGGTGTGATCCCGACGGTGGCACCTGTAATGAGCTATGCACAGGCAGTGAAAATGGCATCAGAAATGGATCTGAAGCTGGTGCCCTACGAACTGGCAGAGGGGATGGAACAGACGAAACAGCTGATCGAAAGTGTAAAGCCGGGTCAACGGATCGCTATTTTCATCGGTCCGGAAGGCGGCTTTGATCCGGAGGAGATCCGGACCGCCACAGAGGCCGGAATCCACCCCATTACGCTGGGCAAGAGGATTCTTCGTACAGAGACAGCCGGATTTACGACTATCGCATGGCTGATGTATCAGTTGGAAAATTAGCGGATGGGCGGCACAGAGTATCTGCCTTTGGCATATTTTAATCATAAGAAGAATATAGTAACTATTCAGAGTAAACGCAAAGTTTTGAAAGAGCGATCCGGCGAATGGACTTTGAGTAGCTGCTACACAGATAGATAGCAAGGAGAAGAAGAGAATGGAAGTCTATTTGGACAATTCCGCTACGACCAGAACTTTTCCGGAAGTAGCCGAATTGATGACAAAGATCATGTGTGAAGATTACGGAAATCCCTCCAGCCTGCATATGAAGGGAGTGGAGGCGGAGAAGTACCTCCGCTATGCCAAGGAGACTCTGGCGCGGATACTGAAGGTGGAGGAGAGAGAGCTTTTATTTACTTCCGGGGGAACAGAATCCGATAATATGGCGTTGATCGGCTGCGCTCTGGCGAATTGCCGTAGAGGCAATCATCTGATCACGACGCAGATCGAACATCCCGCTATCCTGCAGACCATGCGTTATCTGGAGAGCCAGGGGTATCGCGTCACTTATCTGCCGGTGGATCCTTGCGGACGTATCCGGCTGGAAGACTTAAGGAAAGCTATGACGCCGGAGACCATTCTGGTATCTATCATGCACACGAATAACGAGGTCGGAGCCCTGCAGCCCATTGAGGAAGCAGGAGCTCTGATCAAACAGATGAACCCGGATACGCTGTTCCATGTGGATGCGGTACAGGGATTTGGCAAATCCAGGATCTATCCGAAAAAGATGCACATCGACCTATTGTCGGTCAGCGGACACAAGATCCATGGACCGAAGGGTGTCGGACTTTTATATGTGGGAGACAAGGTCAAGATCCAACCCATTGTATTCGGAGGCGGACAGCAGCAGAATCTTCGTTCCGGTACGGAAAATGTACCGGGGATTGCAGGACTGGCAAAAGCAGCGGAAATGCTGTACAGTCGTTTTGATGAGGATCATGCGAGACTTTGTGCCTGCAAGAGACGATTTATCGAGGGCGTAAGAGAACTGGATCAGGTGACGGTCAACGGACTTCTGCCGGATGCACCGTACGGTGAGGGAACGGCGGCACACATTGTCAGCGTATCTTTTGCCGGCGTCAGAAGTGAAGTGCTCCTGCATGCACTGGAGGACAAGGGAATCTATGTATCGGCGGGAAGTGCCTGCTCCGCACACAAACCGCAGCCTTCCGCTACGCTGAAAGCTATCGGAGTGGATAAAGCCCTGCTGGATTCCACTATACGCTTCAGCTTTTCGGTATTTACCACGGAAGAAGAGATTGACGTATGTCTCCGGGCATTGTACAATATAGTACCTATGTTACGCAGATACAGCCGTAGATAAAACAAGAAAGGAAAAGAACGTGTTTACATCATTTTTGATAAAATATGCCGAGATCGGCATTAAGGGAAAAAACCGTTATTTGTTCGAGGATGCTCTGGTACGCCAGATCAAATACGCACTGAAAAAATGTGAAGGAGAATTCCTGGTGCACAAGACGCAGGGACGTATCTTCGTGGATGCAGAGTCGGAATTCGACTATGATGAAGTGGTAGCGCACCTGCAGAGAGTCTTCGGCATTTCCGGGATCTGTCCGGTGGTGCACGTACAGGATGAGGGCTTCGAGAAGCTGTGTGAGACCGTGATCGATTACATTGCAAAGGTATATCCGGACTGTAACCAGACGTTCAAGGTGGCAGCGAGACGTGCCCGGAAAAATTACCCCAAGGATTCCATGACTATCAACATGGATATGGGAGAAGCTATCCTGAAGGCTTATCCCAATATGAAGGTGGATGTACATCATCCCGATATCATGCTGAACATTGAGATCCGTGAAGAAATCTATATCTATTCCGTGATCCTGCCCGGCCCCGGAGGAATGCCCGTAGGTACCGGCGGCAAAGGTATGCTGTTATTGTCCGGCGGTATTGATTCTCCTGTGGCAGGCTATATGATCGCCAAGAGAGGCGTCAAGATCGATGCGGTATATTTCCATGCACCGCCTTACACCAGCGAACGTGCGAAGCAGAAAGTAGTGGATCTGGCGAAGATCGTTGCCCGTTATACCGGACCGATCTACCTGCATGTGATCAACTTTACCGATATTCAGTTATATATTTACGAGAAATGTCCGCATGAGGAACTGACCATCATCATGCGCCGTTATATGATGCGGATCGCGGAACAGATCGCGAAAGAGACGGAATGTCTGGGTCTGATCACCGGAGAGAGTATAGGGCAGGTGGCATCCCAGACGATGAATTCCCTGATCGCTACCAATGAAGTATGTGAACTACCGGTATACCGTCCTCTGATCGGATTTGACAAGCAGGAGATCGTAGAGGTATCCGAGAAGATCGGCACTTACGAGACTTCCATTCTGCCCTATGAAGATTGTTGTACCATCTTCGTGGCAAAACATCCCGTGACGAAGCCGAATGTAAAGGTGATCCGCAGACATGAACACAATCTGGATGAGAAAATCGACGAACTGGTGAAGACCGCATTAGAGACCAAAGAACTGATCATTGCGGAAGCATAAGTGCGAATGCAGAGTAACTATTCAGAACCGGGGAAACAGAGGTACTGAATAGTTACTTTTTTGGAATGGCATATAAAAAACACCTCAAGAGGATTGCGTCTCTCAAGGTGTTCTCTGTTTTACTATGTATTCGGACTTCCGAATCGGTAACTTATACCAGATAAGGCTTTAATACTTCCAGAACCTCATCAGCGCCATCCTCTGCATGGATGTTCAGGTCGATAGGCTTGGAAAGATCCAGACTGAAGATACCCATGATGGACTTTGCATCAATTACGTATCTGCCGGATACAAGATCGAAATCATAATCGAACTTAGTAATATCGTTTACGAAAGATTTTACCTTATCAATAGAATTTAAAGAAATCTGAACTGTCTTCATGTTGACTACCTCCTTAATGTGTGTCATACCTTCTGACTTCATATTAATGGCTGAACGACCAAAAGTCAAGACGAAAACAATACAAAAAAAGTGAGGAATCCTATGAAAAGTGTAGCATTACACAACCTTGGATGTAAGGTTAATTCCTATGAAATAGAAGTAATGCAACAAATGTTACAAGAAAAAGGTTATACTATTGTACCATTTGATGAAATCGCGGATATTTACATTGTAAATACCTGCACAGTTACCAATATTGCAGACCGGAAAAGCCGACAGATGCTTCATCGTGCGAAGCAGAAAAATCCGGCGGCACTGGTAGTGGCAGTGGGTTGCTATGTGCAGACCGGAAG
>ERZ1034669.600-NODE-600-length-11784-cov-8.153210_pt1 | contig 11784 bp, 20 predicted proteins | sample MGYA00520705_ERZ1034669 | MGnify/ENA primary metagenome ERZ1034669 (study PRJEB33766, sample SAMN09781766) | gut metagenome | biome: gut microbiome | host: Homo sapiens | place: Madagascar | study: EMG produced TPA metagenomics assembly of the PRJNA485056 data set... | reverse complement strand
CCGTGACGGCGACCGTGGCGAAGAAGATCGTGAAGGTCTCGCGCGGCGTCGCCACGTACAGCTACGAGGTCGGCAGCGAGACAACAACGAAGACCAGCAGCAGCGGCACCGCCGAAAGCAGCGGAGGCGGGCACGCGTACCTGGCGGGCAAGGGCCTGACGCTGAGCAACTACACGTTCTCGGCGGAGGTTGACGCGGATGCGCTCGCTGAGGTGCGCGGCACCGCCGAGGACGCCCGCAGGGACGCGGCCGACGCCGTGCAGACGTGGGCCGGGGCCTCGATGGAGGTCGGCGCAGTCAAGACGCTGCCGCCGGGCAGCGAGGCGACGGCTGCGCTCTCAGGCGAGGGGCTGCGCAAGACGCTCTCGCTCGGCATCCCGCGCGGCGAGAAGGGCGAGCGCGGGGAGCGGGGAGAGCAGGGGCCGCCCGGCACCGCGTCGGCGGTGACCGTTAGGGAGATGTTCGAGGCCTCGCACCCGGTAGGCACCTACATGGAGACGAGCGGCTACGACCCGTCGGACTACGGCGGCGAATGGCAGATGGCGCCGAGCGTGGGCCCGTACACGTGGCTAAGGACAAGATAGGAGAAGGACATGGCGAAGACAGACGGAATCACCCACTACGTCTGCGACAGATGCGGCTCGGACGCGTACCTGGCCGCGAACAGCGCCGCGACGGCGGACTGGCGCGAGGTCGAGCGGTTCGACCAGTACGGCAGCAGGGCGAGCAGGCTCCTGTGCAAGTCCTGCACTGACAAGTACAAGCAGCTCGCCGCGAAGCAGGACGCGGAATTCCAGCAGTTCATGGCGCGCAAGGAGCAGCGATGAACCAAACCATCAAGCTCGACGCGAAGAAGCGCGAGGGCTCGTTCTGCAAGGAGAGGATATACCCGCTTCGCCGCGGCGAGCGGAACAACGTGACGCTCACCGTAGCCGTGCGCCGAGACCGCAGGCCCTACGACCTCGCGGGCATGACCGCGCACCTCGTCTGGCAAGCGGCGGACGGCAAGCTCGTTGGACCCGTCCCCATGGAGGTGGCCGACCAAGCCGCAGGCACCGTCCGCTGCACGCTGCCCAACGCCTGCTACGCCGCCGTGGGCACGGCGCGCGCATACATTGAAATCCGCAGGGGCGCGGAGCTGGTGGACACCACCGACGAGATGCTCATCGAGGTGCTCGACTGCATCGACGCCGATGCTGAGCAAGCAGAGGAATACAAGCCCCTCATCGCCGAGGTGAGGGAAGCGACCGATGCGGCTATCAAGGCGGCTGCAAAGGCCGTGAGCGACACCCAGGCCGCCATTGCCGATGTGAAGGCCACGGAAGCCAAGCTGTACCCAGCGGCGGAGAACATCCTCGTAGGGAGCGAGACTGGCACGGTCGCGCACGTGGAGGACGCATTCTCGGGCGCATCCCTGCGCGAAATCACGGTGGAGGGAGCAGCCAAGCAGGACGGAATCCCAAGCCCTGACGCGCCTAAGCCAATCAGTGTGATTGAGAATCCTACGGTGAAGGTGGTGGGGAGGAACCTGTGGCCTTTCGCTAGCTCGTATACGTCTATCGAGGGGCATCAGAACGAGTTCGTGAACGACAAAACGTCATTCACTATTCTTCCTGGCGCATACACGTTCTCAGCCGCAGGTTCGCTCGGGAACGCGGATGCGCCGCTATTCGGATACACGGCTACGGGCAAGCGTATCCAGCTCTTTCGAATCATGCGTAATGTCACAAACCCGAAATACAGCTTTACCGTCACGGAGCCTATCGCCTCGATCTACTTCGTCTCGAACGCGGCAGACTCCAGCACAGGAACCATTTCCAGCATTCAGCTAGAGCGCAATTCAACCGCGACGGAATACGAGCCGCACGCATCTCAAACGCTAACCTTCGCCCTTCCCGCAGAGCATCCCTACCTCGCCAAGCTTCCTGACGGCACGGCGGACGAAATCGTGGTGGACGAAGAGGGGAACGTCGAGCTTGTGGCGCGAGTGTCTAAAGCAATCCCAAAAGATAGTGACCGCCTCGATTTTGGTGCGGGCACGGACACAGTTGTGCCGTATGTCTCATTCCCTGTTAGCGAAATCGCAAACAAGATGGGCATCTTGTGCAACAGCTACCAGACAAGCTATTGGATCAACAAGAGCGGCTATATCTACTGCCCTAACGGCCTGGACATTGCGATTCGAGACAGCCGATTCACGTCCAAAGAAAAGGCAATCGAATTGCTGAACGGCGTAGTCGTGTATATCGCGGTGGAGCCGACCCGTTACAGCCTAGGGAAAATCGAGATGCCCAAAGCTCAAGACAGCATCTTCAATGCATGGACGGACGCGGAGGTAACGCCGAACACGGGCATCAGGTACGTGCGCGACGTGAACATCGTCGTCGCGAATCTGGAAGCAGCAATCGCATCCATCACCGAAGGTTAGGAGAAGAAAATGGCAGTTAAGAGCAAAGCACGGCACGACCTCACTCTGCGCAGCATCAAGCGCGAGATTCAGGCTGGCCGCGACGTGGCGTACTGGTTGGATAAGGCGTACGCGCACCTGGACAGCGGGCTTTTCGAAGAGGCCGACATCGCGGAGGTCGAGGAGCTCGCGGCGGCGTACTACGACGCGCTCGACCGCGCTGATGAGCCGACCGATCAGGAAGGGGGGCAGTAATGGCATTCGAGATCGTGGACGGCATGACCGGCACCAAACACATCAGCTCGGACGACCTGGCCGCGCTCAACACCGCGGCAGTCGGCAAGGCGGACTGCGTGTTGGAGTACGGCGACGACTTCGCGCTCACGATGGCCTCGGCCAACAGCGCGACGCTCGGCACGGGCGTCGGCATGGTAGGCGGCAAGCGCTTCTGGAACCAGGCGGCTACAAGCTTGACCGTCCAGTCGGGCACGCAGGGGCAGAAGCGCAACGACCTGATTGTGGCGCGGTACGCCAAGACCAGTGCGGGCATCGAAAGCATCACTCCCGTGGTAATCAAGGGCACGCCCTCTGCGGACACGGCGGCCGACCCAGAGGTGACGGCCAACGACCTCAAGCTCTGGCGCATCCCGCTCGACGGCATCAACGCGGGGGCGCCCGTCAGGCTATTCAAGGCGGTCGCGCCGCTCGCCTCGCTCGGGCAGACGAGCTACGCCGTCAGCTCGTCCGACGGGCGCATCTCGGTCGACGTGTGCACGGCATGCGGCGGGCTCGTGTTCATGGCGGGGCGCATCAACGCCTACGAGGGAGGTTGGCTTAACGCGACCCTGACGGGGTGCCCCTTGCCCGTCTACGAGACCGGCGTGACCTACGGGCGCAACTCCGTCTGGGCTGGCCCGTCCATCACCGGCACGCTCACCACGAACGGCGTCATGCTAGTCCAGGTCACCGATGCCGTGTCGAACAACGAGCACTGGTCAATCGTCTACCTCAGGGCCTAGGCGGTGCGCGTGATAGAACTTGAGATGTCAACGCTAGTAATACCCATCGCTTCGGCGGTGATGTCCGCGGTGCTCGCGGCGTGCGGCGTTTACGTGGCCATAAGCAACCGCCTGTCGGTGCTTGAGACCAAGATGGACGGCCTCTCTACCAAGGTCGAGAAGCACAACAGCGTCATCGAGCGCACGTACCGCCTGGAGACCGACGCCGCGACCGCCTGGAAGCGGCACGACGAGCTGGCTGAGAGAGTGGAGAGACTGGAAGACATGAAAATCGGAGGTACGCAATGAGCATCAATTGGAAGGTCCGAGTGAAGAACAAGGCATTCTGGGTAGCGCTGATTCCCGCGCTGCTGCTCCTCGTCCAGCAGGTGTGCGCCGTCTTCGGCGTGGCGTTGGACTTCGGGGAGCTGCAAACCCAACTGGTGGCGATCGTGGGCACCGTCTTTACCCTGCTCGCAATCCTGGGCATCGTGGCCGACCCGACCACGGCAGGCGTGGGAGACAGCGAGCAGGCGATGACATACACCGAGCCGAAGGAGGGCTAGCGATGGACGAGCTGACCGATGAGAGAAAGCGGCTCATCGAGTCGCAGGACTCGCACGACGAGCCCGACTTCGAGCCGAAGGAGGGCGGAGATGGGGACGATTAGCGACGTGCTCTACTGCGCGCGGGACTGGATTGGCTACTCGCGCTGGACTGACCCCGAGGAGGGCACGGTCTTCGGGCGCTGGTTCGCCGAGCAGACGGGCGAGCCGTACTTCGGCACGTCGGGCGTCCCCTACTGCGCGATGTTCACCTCCTACTGCCTGGACTGGGCTGGCGTCACCTGCGCGGGCATGCCGAGCGCATACTGCCCCGACATCGTCAACGCGGGTCGCGAGGCGGGGTGCACCCCGTACAACGAGGACGCCGAGCCTGGCGACCTCGTGCTGTTCGACTGGGGCGGCGACGGCCTGGCAGACCATATCGGCATCGTCGAGGAGAACCACCCTGACGATGGGTACATGACGACTATCGAGGGCAACACGTCGAGCGGGAGCGCGGGGTCGCAGTCGAACGGTGGCGTCGTTGCGCGCCGTCAGCGCGGCTACGGCTCCATCTGCTGCGTCGTGCGGCCTAGCTACGACGGAGTTTCCACCGCGCCCATCGAGGGAGGCTCTGGCGACAACGGCGGCTCGGAAGCAAGCGATAGCGGTTCAAGCGCGGGGCTTGACGTGGACGGCGTGTGGGGGCCCGCTACAACGCGCGCGGTACAGTCGGCGCTGGGAACGCCCGTAGACGGCATCGTGAGCGGACAATCGACCTCGCTCGACGCGTGCAACCGGGGCGGGCTTTCCTCCGAGTCGTGGCAGCACGGCGGCGGCGGCTCGTACATGGTGGAGGCGCTTCAATCGAAGATCGGCGTCGATGCGGACGGCTACTTCGGCCCTGACACTTGCAGGGCGCTGCAAAGCTACCTCGGCACTTACGCCGACGGATACGTCGACTACCCGTCCAACATGGTCAGGGAGCTTCAGCGTAGGCTCAACGACAACGCCTTCTAGTCAGGGCAAACTAGAGCCTGGACTAAACAAGCTCGGATAAACTCGGATAAACTCGGATAAACCGGGATAGGTACTCGAACCTACTCTGACAAGCTCCGACAGGCTATGACATAGACCAGAGCCTGGACTAGGCTAGTCTGCAACCAAAACCAACAAGCCCCGCGCGCCATGGGATTTTGATTCCAGGCGTGCGGGGCTCTTTTTATGTGTCCTAATCCCTCGTCAACATGATCGCGCTCGTGAGCGCCGCGTTGACGGGCTGTGAACTTCCTCCCATCGGCGTTGCCCAGGCGTAACCGCGCCGAAGCCGACGACGGCTTCTCGCTGGCTACCATAGTCCCATGAGACCAGAGCGAAAGGGCGCTCGGGACGCCCTGAAGGCAATCCCGACGAAGGCGGAGCTCGCCGCGAGGCTGGAAGCCTCTACCCTCACCGACCAGCAGCGGCAGGCGGTGTGGCTCGTCTACGGCGAGGGCATGACGCGCGTGAAGGCCGCGGCCGTCATGAGCGCGAGCCTGTCGTCGGTCAACAAGGCCATAGCGTCGAGCTGGGACAAGCTCGGGCGATAAGCGGGTGAAAACGGGGCGAAATCCGAAGCCCCCTGCGTGGGACGATTCCATCGAAGGATTCTATCAGGCAGGGGGCTTTCTCATGTTCGGGAACTACTACCAGCCGCAGGGCTTATATCAGCCGAACCCGTACGAGCGGCAGCTCGCGCAGATGCGCGGGCAGATGCCGCCGCAGCAGGTCACGCGGGTGTCGGGCATCGAATCGGCGAGGCAGATACCGCTCGCGCCGAACTCGACGATGCTGGCGCTCGACTACGACGACCGCCACGTGTACGCCGTGTACTCCGACGGGGCGGGGACGGTCACGGCCAAGCCGTACGTAATGACGCCGTGCGAGGACGAGCAGCCGCGGGGCGGCTACGTCACGATGGAGCAGTTCGAGAAATGGAAGGCGGAGGTAGATGAGCATCTTTCCAAGCTTCGGCCAGCCGACGCAGCCGGATCTGGCCCAGATTAGGCGGGCTCTTGGCGAGACCGACCCGGCGCAGGCGAGGAGCCGCGTCGAGGCCATGTTGAAGAGCGGCGAGGTGTCCATGGAGCGGTTCAACGAGGTGGGGAGGCAGGCGTGCGAGATCATGCGCTCGCTTGGCATAAGGTAGCCAATCCGGCCGGTTGGTCGTAAGACAGATACAGAAAGAAGGAGGAACCTCATGGACAACATGAGCCTTTCGGACATCGCCGCCGTGGCGCGCGGCGAGAACGGCGACGGGTGGGGCAGCGGGTCCTGGTGGATCATCGTGCTCTTCCTCTTCGCCTTCATGAACGGCGGCTTCGGCCTAGGGAACCGAGGCCCGAACGGCGAGCCCGTCACCGAGGCGGGGCTTTGCAACGCGATGAACTTCAACGACCTCCAGAACGCCGTGGGTCGGCTCTCCGACAAGGAGGACATGCACATGATGCAGCTCTCCCAGGGTCTGGCCTCGGTCGGCTACGAGAACCTGCGCAACTTCGCGGATGCGCAGGCGGCGATCAAGGACGGGAACTACGCCCTTGCGAGCCAGCTCGCGGACTGCTGCTGCACGACGCAGCGCGCCATCGACGGCGTGAACTACAACGGCGCGATGAACACCGCCGCCATCAACGCGAACGTCACGGCGCAGACGCAGAAGGTCCTCGACGCCATCCAGCAGAACAAGATCGAGGAGCTCCAGGCCAAGGTCTCCACGCTCGAGACGCAGCAGATGTTCTGCGGCGTGCCGCGCGTGAGCCCCTACGGCTACGGCGTGGTGCCGCAGTTCGCCCAGCAGTGCGGGTGCGGGGCCACCTTCTAAAACCGTCAATCTTCGGTGCGGGGGCCTAGCGCCCCCGCTGTTCTAAGGAGCGGAAAATGGGATGCAAGACAGTGGGGCGCTTCGTCTACGACAGCGCAACGCCCCAGGCGGTCGCGGCGGGCGGCAACCTCGTGTTCGCCAACGCCACGACGTCGAACGACTGCACGGCGAGCGCGGGCGGCGGAGTGGTGCGGATACAGCGCCCGGGCCTGTACAACGTCTTCTTCAACGCCACGATCGAGGCCACTGCGGCGGGCGCGGTCGAGGTGCAGATGCGCCACAACGGCGCAGCGGTGCCAGGCGCCTCCGCGGCGGTGACGCTAGCGGCTGCGGGCGACCTGGCCAACGTGGCCTTCTCGACCCCGGTCACGGTGCGCTGCTGCGCAAACGACACGGTGGCCTTCGCCGTCGACGCGGCAACGAGCGCCACGGTCGCCGTCTGCGTGGTCGAGAAGGTGGCGTAGATGGAGCGCATCGGCGAGCTGGTGGACGGGATCTACGACGAAATCGACGGAGCCAAGAGGTACGCCAAGCGCGCGCTCAAGGCCAAGACAGACGGCGAGATAGCCTACGCCAAGACGTACGCCGAGATGGCCAACCAGGAGCTCGGGCACGCCGACAGGCTGCACGACATGGCGGTGAGCGAGATAAAGCTCGCCGAGCAGCAGGGCCGCGAAGCCCCCGACGGCATGCGGAAGGTGTGGGACTGGGAGCACGGGAGGATCGTCGACAAGACGGCCGCCGTGCGCAACCTGCTGATGATGCTCAACGGGTAAAGGTACCATTTGAGGTACCGGCAAAGGTACCGAGAAGAAACGAGGTCAGGTGACATGCTCCCTGACCTCGTGTTTCGTTCTGGCGGAGGAAGTAGGATTTGAACCCACGGAACCTGTCCATTAGGCGGCATCCTATGGTACGATGCGGACATCTTTCGGCACCTGGCCTGGTGTTTCGCGGTATTCTTCGGTACTTTGCGGCACGTTGCGCGCATCGCTAAAGGTACCGCATCGGGTACCGCCAAGGGTACCGGACGAGAAGCGGCTCCCGAGCATCCCGACGGCGGCCGCGTTCGCCTCCATATCGTCGTGGACGTACACGCTCGCCATCTCGATGCTGGACCATCCTGCTATGGACCTCAGGGACGCGGCGCTCGCCCCGCTGTTGGCGAGCATCGTCAGGAAGGTGTGGCGCAGCTCGTGCGGGCGGCAGTCGACCCCGATCTCCGACATGTGGCGCTTCCACCACCTGGCGAGGTTCTGGGCGCGCATGCGCGTGCCCACGGCGCTCGTGACCACGGGGGTCTCGGGGGCCTGCTCGATGCCGATGAGCGACAGCTGGGACGCCTGCGCGACCCTCCACGCCTCGAGGCTCGACGCGAGCTGCGGGAGCATCGGAACGGCTCGGACGCCCGCCGCCGTCTTCGGCTCCTTGACCTCGCCAGTGCGCTCCGCGACCGAGCGGGACACGAAGATCATCCCGCCGCGCACGTCGCGCCACTCCAGGCCCACGGCCTCGCTGCGCCTCAGCCCCGCGAGCAGCATCAGGCGCACGGCGACCGTGTGGGCGTCGAGCGGCATCGATTCGAGCATGGCCAGGGCGCGCCGCACCTGGTCGAACGGGAGGGCCCGCTTCTCGGGCGTGTCTCGCTTCGGCGGCCTCACGAGGTCGAGGGGGTTCGACCCTATCAGGCCGTCCATAGCCGCCTCCCGCATGACCATCCTCATCGTGGCGAAGGTCTTCGACATGGTGGTGCCCGACAGCGTCCTGCCCGACGGGTTGGCCCCGCCCTTGATGGAGGCCAGGCCGTCGACGACGCGGGCGCGGTCTATCGCGCACAGTGGCAGGTCGCCGAACTCCATCCGCAGGCGCCTCAGCTCGACCTCGTTCTCCGAGAGCGTCTGCCCCGATATCTCGCCGCCGCGCCTGCGCCGATCGAGCCACCGCTGGGAGTAGGCGCCGAACGTCTCGTCCGACATCGGGGAGGCCAGCTCGGCCTTGAAGCGGCGCATGGCTGCCTCCGCCTGCGAGTACGTGCCGTGGAAGCGCCTGTAGCGCGTCTTCCCGCCCCAGTCGGCCGCCTTCAGCCGCCACAGGCGGCAATTCGCCTTCGGCTTGTCCTCGAGGCGCGTTATGCCGCCCTCGCCCTTGCTGCGGGCCATGGCTATATCAGGTTGGGGATGGCGTACACGTCCACGGAGTCGTGCTCGGGAATGCCATCGAAGGCGTAGGAGATCTCAAAGGCCGACTTCTTGCCGTCTGGGCACGGGTTCGAGTAATCGATGCTCTGTGAATACCCGGCGATCTCGCCCCCGCTTCTGAAGACAGCAAACACTGAAACTCCACGGTCGAAGTCGCATCCTGTGCCGTTCGTGAACTCCCCTGTTACCTTTTTCCCCGTGTCCGTGACGCCCGACACGGGCAAGTCCGCCAACGTGTAGTCGTTGCCCGGCTTGCTTCCATCTTTGAAAGAGAAATCGACCGTCACTTCGTAGGGCTTTTCCTGAAGATCAGAAAGGATGCCGCCGACGGGCATAACGTCGTTGGGGGCTACCCATGCAGCGTAGAACGTCGAGTTTGCGAGGACCGTCCCGTTCTCTGACCTCGCCGTGACGTTTAGAGGCATCCCGACGTAGCAGTTTACTGGGTCGGGGTTCGAGACGATGGCGCAGAACCTGATATATCCGCTGTCGGAGTAAGACCACCCGCTCTCCTTCACGTGAGGTTCGCTCGGTTCGCTCGCATCCTGCTGAGGCGCGCTTGCGGTCGCCTGCTGTTCCTCGGCAGAATCTGCTTGCGTAGCGCTGCTGTTATTGTTATCTGCCGTTCCCGAAGAGCACCCCGCCAATGACACAGCGAGAATGCCCGAAACAAACGCAGCGGCTGCTTTTGCTCTCATCATTTCGCTTCCCCTTCCTGCTTAGGCTTCGCCTTCTGCTTCTCGGCGCGCTCTATCTTCTTAACTGCCTTCGCCGTCTCGTCGTCGTTCAGCTCGTTGCGGAACAGGCGCTTGACGAGCGCGTCGGCTATCTCTGAGTTCTTGAGCATCTGACCCGTCTCGCTCTTGAGGTCGATGCGGATGCGGTTCAGCACTCCGTCCGACAGCACGTGGTTGGCGAGGTTTCGGGCCGACAGCGCCACGCGACGCTGGTAATAGTCCTCTATGTCCTTCTTGCGGTTCGCCTCCTCGCTGAGCAGGTAGAAGAGACGCGCTTTATCGGCGGGCCTCATGTCCCTGTCGGAGATGCGCACCGTGAACACGTGGCGGGTTACTGGTATCTTGCCCTCAAGCTCGGTGCGGTACGCCTGCCACTCGTCGCCGTTGGTGAGGATGCACCAGTCTATTCCCTCGTCGACGGCGTACTGGCGCGCCTGGTTGAGGTGGCTCTCCTTGAGCTTGAGGCCTATCTGCTTCACCTCGACCACGAACACCTCCTCGTCGTCGGTCTTGACCACGTAGTCTGCGTATCGCGAGTTGATCATCTGCTCGGCGGTGACGTTCTCGAACTTGTCCCAGCCGAGCAGCTCGCAGAGCATATCGGACACGATCTTGCGGGTATCGGCCTCCTTGTAGTCGTCGCGCATGGCGCGCTCGACGATGCCCGTCATGCGGCGCAGCCCCTTGCGGATGCGCTCGACGGCCTTCTCTTGGTAGACGTACGCCATGGGCTACTCCATCTCCTTCTTAGCTTGGTACCAGACGACCGTGCCGACCAGGCTCACGGTGCGCCCGTCCCCTTGCTGCACCACGATGTCGGCGTGCTCGGGGTTGCTCGACTCGGGCGAGAGCATCATGCTCGTCGCGCCCATGTGGAGGCGCCTCATGACGTACTCGGTCCCGTCGAGGCTCACGGCGGCTATCGAGCCGTCGGCGGGCGCCCTGTCGGGGTCGACGAGGATATAGCATCCCTCGGGGTAGACCCTGTCCATGCAGTCGCCCTCGACTTCGAGGAAGTACGCGTGCGGGTGGTTCGCCGCCACGCTCGCGGGAAGCTCGACCGTGCCGTCCAGGTTCTCGGGGTCCGTCGGGTCGCCTGCGTGGACGCGGCCGCGCAGCGGCAGGAAGGCAGAAACCGAGCCAGTGGGCGAGATAGCGCCCGCCGGTGCCTCGGTGAGGCCGTGAAGCTTGGCGTATAGACCGTTGTCGGAGAAAAGGTCCTCGCTTGTAAGATTAAAGTGCGAGGTTATCGCCTCGATGACTTCGTCGTTCCTGATTGTCTTGCGCTTCCCGCGCTCCCAGTCGACTACCGCTTGTCTCGTCACTCCAGCAACATCCGCGAGCTGCTGCTGCGTTATGTCGAACTTCTCGCGCAGAGCTTTGATGTTTCGCGAGAGACGGCGATTCTCAACGTCACCAGCCATGACTCTCCTTTCGTTGGGTAAAGTTTAACTGCGTTTATTGGTAAAGTATAGAAAAGTTAAAGATGACTATTTACAAATGATTAGGTAAAGTTTAAGATTACAGATATCGAAAGGGAAACCGTTCGAGGCACCTTGAGAACCGAAGATAGAGACGCGACGTAGCGACCGAGCAAATCCTCGGCGTGAATCGCGTGAAATGTTTCGAATATTAAACAAGGATACGGAGGTGAGGCCAATGGCAGCAAGCCTGGTGGCGAAGGCTAGGATGACCTCGCTTAAGAGCCAGGAAGATTTCGCTCCGCTTCTTGGTGTAAGCGTCGTCACCCTGTGCAAGTACGAGAAGAATCCCGACAAGTGGATGACGCCCGAGCGGCTGCGTGTCTACTACGACAACGTCGGGGCCGACGGCAAGCAACTTCTGAGGAAGTATGCCGCCTCTTTTTTTACTTCGTAATGTCGTGTTTAACACGACATTACTTGGAAAGATAGAAGGAGAAAACAGGGCCGAGCTGGTTCGGGCCGTAACCAAGCCGTAACCCGCCCGAGTCGGGCGTTACCTCGCCTGCATCGGCGCGTAACCGACCGCAGCGTAGGCTTCTGGGCATCGGGAAGGAG
>ERZ1034669.593-NODE-593-length-11858-cov-8.508684_pt1 | contig 11858 bp, 24 predicted proteins | sample MGYA00520705_ERZ1034669 | MGnify/ENA primary metagenome ERZ1034669 (study PRJEB33766, sample SAMN09781766) | gut metagenome | biome: gut microbiome | host: Homo sapiens | place: Madagascar | study: EMG produced TPA metagenomics assembly of the PRJNA485056 data set... | reverse complement strand
GCGTAGCAGATAGATTGATATTACTAGATTTATTACTAGATTTATTACTCGTGGAAATTTTTTCCCTACCCTGAGGGAAATTTTTTCCCCGGTCTGAGGGAAAATTTTTCACCGGGGAAATTTTTTCACTAGGGAAATTTTTTCCCCGGTCTGAGGGTTCTTTGGGCTCGGTCAAAATCAGAGTTTCGACATCCGGGACGGTTCGGTAGATGTTGTGAGCGACATTGCCAACCATCTCTTTTTTCATCTCCAAAATTCCCTTGCTGACAAAATCGGAAAGGTAATTTTTGGCCGATTTTTGGGAAATGTGAAGCCGTGCAGCGATGTATGCGGAGCCGCCCCTGTACCAGCTTTCGCCGTCCTGTGAAAAGCCATAGATAACGGCCAGAGCGTTCGCCTGTGCACAGTTAAAGCCGAAATTGTCATACATCCAATCCATGACAACGACGTATGGTGTTCGTTTCTTTTTTTCTACCATGCTTTTTCTCTCCCTTAAAACGGCAGATCGTCATCATCGGAGATCACCGCAAAGTCGTCCGCGCTGCCCTGCGAGTAGGCGGGAGCGGGTTCCCGGTAGTCCTTGGGCGGTGCTTCGCCGCCGTCGTCCACAGGCTGCCCGCCGGGCTTCTTGGGCCCCGCAAAATTGATCTGTCGCGCCACCACTTCCACCGCAGTGCGGTTGTTTCCGTTCTTGTCCTGATACTGGCGGCTTTGCAGGGAGCCTTCCACGGCAACAAGACTGCCTTTCTGGAAGTACTTCGTCACGAACTCCGCCGACTGCCGCCACGCGACGACGTCGATAAAGTCCGCTTGCCGTTCCTGCCCCTGCTGGACGAAATTCCGGTCACACGCGACGCGGAAGCTGCACACATTGGTACCGTTCCCGGTGGTGCGCAGTTCCGGGTCTGCAACGAGCCGCCCCATGATTGCTACAACGTTGAGCATTTCAGATAATCCTTTCCCGTTTCTCTCATCCAGCGGTCGTGCCCATACAGCGCCTCAAAATCCCGCTGGGCCTGTTTCTTCAGGTCGAGCCGGAGGTGGTGGTCGAAATGGGCACTGTACCCCGGCTCGTTGTGGTGGCGGTGGCACAGCCAGACCTTCAGGCCGTACCGCTCCGCCATGGGCCGCAGCGGGCCGTTGAGCACATGGTGCTCTTCCAGCCCGGCCACCGTGGCCACGTTGTACTTTTCCCGGCAGACGTAACACTCCCGCCGGGTCTGCATGATAGATGCGCTCATTTCCTCGGCACCTCCTGCCATTCCTGCCAATATTGTGTTAAATTCGGATCGTTGACGCCCATTTCGGCCAGACGGTCGAAAATGCCGTCAATAAAGGCCGACATCTGGGCGCTGGTAAAGCTGCTGGAACCCATCGACGCCTTGACAGTGCAGCGGTCGTTGTCCAGCAGCTCCACAATATGCACAAGCCTGTAGGCATTGCGCAGGATGGGAACGGCGGCCACCGGAAGCTCCAGAAAGTCATATTCGAGGCCGTATTCCTCCAGCATCTCGATATAACAGGATTCCGGGGTCGTGCCGCCCGCCTTTCCGGCGTTGTAGTGGTCGGCCATGATGGTGAGTAGCGCCCACATCATGCGGTTCTGCTCCAGACTCCGCCTTTTTCGCTGCTGCTCCACGGTAATGGTCAGCCGCAGCGGGGAACCGTGGGCGAGGTCGTCTAATTTCTGGCGTATCTGCGTTTTAACAAATTCCGCCGAGTTTTCCACAACGATCTTTTGCTTTGTGGGGTCATAGACGACCGGAAGCTTGCCGATCACGTCGCTTCGGGCCATAAAATCTTTTTCCCCTCCGTGGTGGCGAACTGCACCATGGTGATCCTGCCGACGTCGTCCCGCGCGAAGCGATCCACCCGCAGCGCAGTGCCGAGCATCCAACGCTTTTTGTCTGTGCTCTCCACAATGGGCACCTGCGCGGCCTTGAGCAGCAGCTTGCCGACATCCAGCACGTCCGACCCGGCGCCCCAGAGCGCCGCAGCGGCCAGAAAGCTCGTGATCTCCTGCATCTTTGCCGGGTTATTGGCCGGAACAGACATGGCGGCGGCGTCCTTGTAGACGTACTCACCGGTATCGGGCGAGTAAACGCCGACCTGACACCAGAGCTGACTCCCGGCATAATACCGGCGCATACACCAGCCCGCCGGGCCGTAGGCATCATCCAGCAGCTTGCGGACAGCGGCGTCATCCGGGAGCAGCATCACGCGGGCCGCGTCCTTGTCTACCGCCAAAGTGATAACGTGACAGCCTTCCGGGACCGTCTGCGCAGGTTTCGGTACTTCGACCGGAAAACATACCGGCTTCGCCGAAACGCCGTCAGAAACGCCCGCAGACGGCGCACGCCGCCGGGTGCTATTTTTTGTGGGCATCCAATCATCCTTTCTTTTTTCGGTTTTGCGCTCTCGCGCTCTGGCAGCGGCTCTTGTTTAACCACCTGCCGCTATTGGTGTAAAACCGGAAAGTTAGCTCTGAAGCCCTTCCTGTATAGCCGTTTCCAAAAGACGCCGGAGATCTTCCAGAACGTCCACGTAGATCTTTTTCTCCCGGCCGGAGATGCGCTCATCTTCCCACCGGCACTGATACTTGCCTATCAGATAGCAAATCTGCCCGCGGGTCGGTGCGCCACGGTCTGCGCTGTCCTTGACCATTTGGGCCGCCCCTTCCGGGGCAATCGGTAAGCTCTCCGAGGCAGTCCAGAAATCCTTCGATTTCTCATCCCATTCGTCGATGTTCCGTGCGCGCATCGCGCTATCACTTTCTGCCATGATGCAATTCCTCTCTTACTCTTCCGTAACATCCGAAATCTTGTCATCTTTGAGGATATAGCGGTTGTGAGCCGCCGCAATCCAATACACGATCATTGCGATGTGGCTTTGGTGGGTGCTTTTGACGGCCGCAAAGCCAAACGGCTTTTCGACTTCCAGCATATCGGCGGCTACATCGTCCTCGACGTCAAAATAGGCCACAGATTTCAACGATTCCGGCGAGGAAAGATTTTCGTGGTATGTGTAAGTAGCAGCGATTGTTTTCATTGTGAGCCTCCAAAGATTCAGTATGTTCCAAACTCCTGATCCAGCAGGGTATCCAGCCGAATGGTGTTCCCACGGCCCTTGCCCTCATCGCCCGACATATTGGCCCAGCCGTCCGGGTAGCGCTTGCGCACATACCGGGCCGGGATCCCCATGCACACGCTGACCTGTTCCAGCGTCAGCCGGATGCAGCCGGTTTTTTCAAAAATGGCCTTATAACTGTCGTGCCATGCGTCGTTACGGTTAGATTTCGCCACGGTCTTTCAACTCCTTCTGTCTGCGTTCAAACTCTACTTGCTGGCCGTAGGTGCGGCCCGCCGCATTGGCGCGGGCCAATACCGCGCCGAGGCTGTTGTCTTGAGTGGGCTTCTTAGGGTGCGGAAAGGCCTTGCGGGCCTTTTCTTCCAGCGCCTCCCGCTCCATCTTCTCCCTCATTTTCTGTTCGCGAAGGAGCTTTTTCTTCAAAACCAGCGCCGCCGCCGCACGCTTGCCGAGGCACGCCGGGCAGTATTGCCGCGTGGGGCCTACATTGTGCATCTCTGCCCCGCAGGTCACACAGGTGCGGGTGTATCTCGCCGTCGTTGTTTGTGCCATCACCGCGCCGTCCTTTCCATCCGCCGCCGGAAAGCGGCACGCCGCCGGGCGTTATCTTCCCGCTTGAACTTGTCCCACTGGGCCAGCAGATACGGCCCGCCGATCACCAGCGGGGTCAGCAGGAACACCAGCAGCAGCGTCTCGGTGACATGGGCGTGGTAGGCGTCCCGGCCAAACAGAACCATCAGGTCGGCAAATATGTAACAGGTCATAAGATCAACGCACCTCCGATCTTGTACGCCAGCATGAAAACGATGAGCAGATAGGCGGCCCACAGCGAAAACACGTTGCGGCTGGGCCTCGATGCGGCGATGATTACCAGCGTGCTCAGGCAGCCGCCCGCCAGAAAGCACATCATACAAGCAAAAATTGCGCTCCTTGTCATCCGCTCACCCCATCCCCAAGGCCCGATCGATCAGTGACCGGGGATTATCGTTCGAATAATTGCCGCTCATATACCGGTTGATGACGCTTCTGCTGAGCCCGGTCTCGCGGGCAAGGTCGTTATATGTCCAGCCGCGCAAAGCAAGCTGTTTGACGGCCTCCGCCTTCCATGTGACGCTGAAACTTGTCTGCAACGTTTTCCACCTCGCTTGTGTAAAATGTTTCCCAAAAAGGCTAATAAAACATTGCCAAGCGAGCGGAAACGGACTATAATAGACTTGCGGAAATCTAATTATGTCTGTTTCGGCTTGGCAACGCTGTTTCCTTTCCCACGGTCAAAATGGGAAAGGCTGCAAAAAGCGCTGTACGATAGCGTTTTTTGCTGGCCGGGCTCATGGCTGAAGCCCGCCCGCGCGGTAGGGTAATCCAGTATGTGTGCAAAGCAGCTTTCTAGGAGAAACCCGTGCGTGTACCGCAAGAGGTCTGAGATGGGGGTCTCGCTCTTGAGTACGGTATTATTATAACTCTCCAAAACTCCCAAGTAAAGAGAAAAAAGAGAGTTTTAGAGAGTTTTGGAGATGTGCACAAAAAAGGAGGTGATATTTTGTTTTATGAAAACTATGTAATGTACTGCAAAAAAATTGGAAAATCAAAAACCGACGTTGCGAAGCAAATAGGAAAAACTTCGAAGTCGGTCACAGGATGGAAAAACGGAGCCGTCCCAAGAAATGATACCCTTAAAAAATTGGCCGACTATTTCGGCATCACCGTCGAGGAGTTGATGGGCACAAAAAAAGAGCCCGCCGGGGATGGCGGACTCGATGAGGATATGAAAGAGTTTGTAGAATTGGCCAAAAAGATGACGCCTGAAGAAAGAAGCGCGATTTTGACGCTGATGAAATCCAAAGAGAAAAATTCAGGCAACGGCTGAATCTTTTTTAGTTTGGATTTCCCTCATAAGCTTCAGGGCCTCTTGGATTAGTTCCGGGTGATCTTGAAAATAAGCTAAGAATTCTTCAACCGTCATCTGCAACACTCCTTTTTGTTGTATTTCTTGGTTTTATATTACAACTGTATTTGAGAAAAAGCAAGGGCTTCAACGTAACCTTGTAGAAAATGGCAAATCAGCCCTTGCCGTTTTGTGCATATTTGTGAAAGAAGGGATTTCAATGGGGTTCAGTTTTCGCAAATCGCTCCGTCTGGGCAAGCATGGGCGCGTAAACGTCAGCAAGTCCGGCGTGGGCTTTAGCTGGGGCATCCCCGGCTTGCGTTTTACAAAAACCGCAAAGGGACAGGATCGCGTAACGTTTTCCATCCCCGGCACCGGCCTCCGCTGGACGAAAACCAGCGGCAAAAAGAAAAGATAAAGGAGAATTTTTATGAGAATCCAAAAAATCCGCGTTGCCGCCGCCGCTCTGGCGCTGGCCCTCACCGTCATGTCCTGCCCGATTGCAATGGCTGCCACCGACGTCAAGACTTATCAGACCGTCGCTTATGCTCAGGCCAATGAACAGCCCGCCGGGCAGAAACTCACCATTACCGGCAAGCCCAACTATACCGCCGTCACCACGACCAAAGAGGGCAATCTGTACGGCTTTGACACTGCCGATGGTGTGTATTACATCCAAATCGGCAAAACCACCGTTGCCGCTATCCAAGCAGCAGCTCCGGCCCAGCAGATGACGTTATACGGCACCTACTCCGGCAAGCTGGCCGGGAACGGTATGCCGATCCTCGACATCCAGTCGGGTGCTGTCAAAATCGGCGACAAGCTCAACGAGTTTGCTGATCTGAGCGCCGCCGGGCAGAAAGCACTTGCTGCATCCAGTTCCGCCCAGACTGCCGCCGCCCCTGCCGCACCGACCACCAGTGAAAAGGTCTGGATTCCCACCAACGGCGGCAAGAAATATCACAGCAATTCTTCTTGCAGCGGCATGAAGGACCCGAAAGAGGTCGATCTTGCGCAAGCAGAAGCAGAGGGTTATACCCCCTGCAAAAAGTGCCATTGATGGAATGTGTCCACAGTGGACACATGAAAACCCCGCCGCCGGGTGACGACGGGGCGCGGGTCAGAGTTCGACGATCTGGCCGTTGATATCGGCCAGCCGATTCGCCGGATCACGTCCGGCATCGAGGTCATCGCGGGCTTGCTGTGCAAGGCGCAGAATCTCATCGTAAGCCTCGGCGTCGGCTCCATAATTGGCCAGCGTATAGATGAGATTCAGGGTGCGGTTGCGGGTGTACCCCAGTATCATAGTATCGGTCGGCATAATCAATCCTCCCATGGGGCCCGGACGTGTGCCGGGTCTTTTGGTTTTGATGCGGGCATCCCGTCGATGATCTCCATATCGTCGGGGCAAGTAAAATCAGCAACCATTATTTTTTTACCTCCTATGCTGGTTATTTTTGACAGCTTTGTTATAACATAGGCTGCTGTAAAATATCCAATACAGATTTTTGTAAAATCCTGTGAAGGAGAAATTGTCGAAAGAGGGGTGAGAATTATGAATGAATATGACGAACGAGTTGCCAAAGCTCTGGAAATGGCGCGGGCAAAGGCAGGAATCAGTCAAGAAAGGCTTGCCAAGCGGATGGGCGTAAGCCGCCCGACCATTGCGGGCAAAGAGCAGGGAACATCCCCTGTCACGCTGGCCGACATTATCAATTGGTGCGTTTCGTGTGGAGTCCCGGCCAAGCGGTACACAGACGCCTGTATCCATCCGGGCCTGTTGGAGTATCTGGAGGACGACATCACCACCGAGGAAAAGCGCCAGATACTGCACGCCGTTGTGGATGAGATGTCCAACTATGAGGTGGATGGCTGGCTATACCTCTACTATGGAGATCATGGATCTGACCCGCTGGGCGTCTTGACCGAGGTGCTTGCGAACCTGCACACGCCTCTGCGTGACCGCGTGACCATTGTCAACGCGATCATCGGCCATTACCGGATGGCCCGCTCGACGGACACAGACCCAGACCCCAACGGGATACAGCCGGTCATGCCGATCGTGCAGCAAGCCAGCGACTGCGGCACCGAGGCAGCCCGCCGGGGCGATGATGCGTATTCGGTGAGGGAGGTGGATAGAGATGCCGAGAAAAAGTAAGGGGATGCGCCCAGATGGGCGCTGTCAGATCAAGCGAAAGATGCCGGATGGAAAATACCGGTTTTTTTACGGAAAAACAAAATCTGAAGCAGAGGCAAAATACAAAGAAGCACTAATCCAAAAAGCGGAGGCCGAAAGTAAGGCAGAGCTTTTTGAAATTGTTGCTGCTGATTATTGGGACAAGTTGCTCAAACGCATCAAAGACGGGACGGATTCAACATATAAGTCGAACTATGACCGTTGCGTCCAATTTTTTGGGGGCAAGCGGATGGATGAAATTACGCCGGTCATGATCGTAAGTTTTGGGCAGTCTCTCAAAGATGAGGGATTATCAACAAGCACGATTCAAAACGCAGTCAGCATATTGCGAGGGATTTTCCGAGGCTGGCGGCTTGCAAGCGGATCATCTTACAATCCGATGCAGGATATCAAGTCCCCCGCCGGGAAACCGGCTGTCATACGCGAGCCGCCGACAGACCGGGAACTCGCATTGTTTCGGGCCCACCCGGAAGGATTTGGGCTATGTGCATGGATGTTGATGTATACAGGGTGCCGTTTGGGCGAGCTGATCGCACTCAGATGGGACGATATCGATTTTGAGACCAACAAAATATATATCAACAAAAAAGTATCATGGGCTGGTGGCGGCACCAGAATCCAATCGCCCAAAACAGCCAACGGCGTGCGCGTCGTGCCGCTTATGCCGAAACTCAAGCGGCAAATAGAACCCCGCAAGGGGACTCCGTTGGAGTATGTTATAGGAGGCCTGACAAGGCCGCTGACAGATGCAGAATATCACAGCCGGTGGCTTGCATATTGCACGGAGCTGGGACTTGTTCAGCCGAGTGAGAGCAAGACAAGATACAGAGATAGCCGCCGAGGCCCAAAAGCGGCTAAAAATCCATTGCCGCCTGTAATGGAGCCCACCGTTACGGCTCACCAGTTCCGGCACTCGTTCGCGTCGGACTTATACGATGCCGGTGTTGGAGTGCTGGAGGCAAAAAAGATCATGGGTCACGCGGACATTTCGACAACGTACAAAATATATACTCATATCCGAGAGCGCAAGCTAAAAGATGCCACTGAAAAGATGATTAAATTTTATGATGATGAGGATAAATAAAAGTAGTCAAGAAGTAGTCAAAAACAATAAAATAACGAAAAAGCGATGCGCGCAAAAGGTTCGACTCCTGCTGGCGCAACTATAGGGAAAAGCGCATGATTGCTGAATTTTTAGCAGTCATGCGCTTTTTTGTATCGATTTTGAGTTGCAGATACTAACAGATACTAACGTATAGTTACGGCTTTTAACGTGCAAAAAGTAGTCAAAAAGTAGTCAAAAAGTAGTCAGAACACTTCAGCCGCCCGCGATAGTCTCCCAATACTCCACGATCTTGCCGGACACGGCGTCCTTGTCCGTCAGAAAGGCGGCGGCGAGGTCTGCGTAAAAGTTCGCGGTGTCGATGCCGTAGGACTTAGCAACCATGCAGTAATCGGAGTACATCATGTTCATGGCCGCGTAAAAGTCGGCTTTGTCGTAGGACAGCCCACGCTGAGACATCACAGCGCTGGTCTGATCCGGCGTCCAGTGGGAGCCGGTGGTGCCGTCGGCGTTTTGCATTTTGGACGTCCAGCGCTTCGCGTCCTCTAAGGTGAGGTGCGCCGGATGGGCGGCGTGCTCAACGTGGGCGGCTTCGTGCTTGTCTGCCTTGTGGTGCTCTTCAGCGGGGGCAGACATGGCATCAAGCCCATTGATGCCGTTAATCAGGTCGAGGGCGTCCGTAAGATCACTGCGGCAAAATGTCCCCCGCTCCTCGATATCACGAAGCTCCTTGCACATGCGTGCACGCAGATCATCGTAACACATGGCAGTTACCTCCTCACAGCTTGGTGACGGTCACGGCCAGATTGGAGACCGTGGAATCAGCGCCGCCCAGTGCAAAGGACAGGATGGAGCTGCCACAGCCGATATTTCGAACGATGAAATCCAGCGACAGGTTTGCCGATGCGGCGGCTGCGGACGTAGTGGCGGACGCGGTGGCACCGATCACAGCGACGCCGTCCTTTTGGCCGGTAACGGAGACCGTACCGGCTGCCGTCGGTGCGACGGTGACCGAGGCGTTGACCAGATAGTAGCCGGGCCCGGACAGCGTGATGGTGTTGCCGTCCTGATTGATGCACTTGCCGAAACGGCGCACCGTGGTGCCCACAGGGATGATGTTGCCGACCGCAATCGCGGTGGGCGTAGTGTTAGCGGTATAGATAGCAGACCTAGACATAGTCATATCCTCCTTAAAAATAAGCGGAGCAGCCTTTGCCGCCCCGCCAATCCTCGCCTAAAGGGCGTATGTGTTAGATGTTGCCGCAGCCATTGCAGCCGCAGAAGGGCGACGGCCCTGCGTTGTAGGTGTACCCGTTGGGATACCGCACAACATTGGTCATCTGGCTCTGGAGTTCCAACTGGTTGATGCGCTGGGCCTGTGCCGCGATGGTCTGCTCAAGCTGATTCTTCTGCAGCTCGGCAAACTTTGCATCGATGTTGGAGTTGATCGCGCAGGTCTGCTTGTCCATCTGGGCGGCCAGATTGGCCGTTGCCAGCCGGTTGTCGCAGCAGCACTGTGCGAGCTGGCTCTGGATGTTGTTGCCGGTCTGGAGGATGGTGGTGTTGGTACCAGCCTGTGCCAGAGCAACTTCCTTGCCGAGCTGGCCGATGTTGCCCTGCATCTCGTAGCCCAGATTGCAGATGCCGTTGCCGATGTTGGTCAGGCGGTCGTTGATCTGGCCGAACTGCTGGCCGAAGAGGATCTCCTGCTGGCTGGCAGCAGTGGCGTACTGGCCGAACTCGCCCATGCGGTTGCCCCACAGGCCACCGCCGCCCATCATGGCCATAAAGAAGAACAGAATCAGGATATCCATGATCCAGTTACTCGCATTCATGCCGTCGTTGTTTCCTCTGGTGACGGCGGCGATGTCGCTAAGATTCATATTGTCCATATTGATTTCCTTTCTTGCAAATTGTGAATATATTTCAAGTTGTGCGCACAACTCTCCGACTACTTGAGGAAGGGCATGATCTGCTTGGCCATTGCCTCCAGTTGCTGATACTGAGCATCCGACATCTGACCGGACTTCCGCAGCATCTCCACCTGTTGCTTCGGGTCGCCCTTAAAGGCGGCCCGGAACTGCTGGAACTGCTGCAAAATCTGCGCAATATTGCCCAGAGGGCCGGGCATCCCGGACGGCGCACCGCCGCCCATGAACTGCATTAACGGGTTGCTCATTGTTATGCCTCCTTAGTCCGGGTGGATTTTGCGGCAGGGGCGGGCTGTAACTGACTCATCGCCTGAGAGATCGCGGCGTTGATTCGCTCTTCCATCTGCTGCTCGGTCACATAATTGCAGCCCGGTGCCGGTGTCTGCATGGCTGCCGGGTCGAACTTTGACAGTCGGTAGTACTCCGTGGTCGCGTAGCCCACCGCACTGGCCGTTTTGACCGCGATGACCGCATCGTTTTGCACCATGATCCAGCGCGTCTCCCCCGCTTGGGCGACCACCTTTTCCACGTCGGCGATGGTCGGCACCATCAGAAACGGGTTTTGCGCCACCTGCGGCTGCTGCATCTGGTTGTATGCGTTGTACGGCTGGCGGTTGTACTGGTTAGGCTGGCCCCAGTTGTCATACATGCCCATATCGCAATCCTCCCTTGCTTTTGTGGCCTAAGTGTAGCAGTATGGCCGGATGCGAGTGCGCAGGGAGTGCGCAACGAAAGAAACAAAAAAGCGCCCATGCAAAAAATGCACAGGCGCTGAAAAAAAGCCGTATAACAAAAAATCCCCCGATGTCCACTGTGGACACCGGGGGATTTTCGCATCGTCAGAAAAGACGCTTTATTTTGTCCAGCCGGTAGCACACGGCTCTTCGGCTGTAATGTGTCTGTGCCGCAATGTCCGGCAGCGGGAGCCGCTCAACGTACCGCAGTAAGGCTATCTTACGGTCTACCCTCCCAAGCGGTGCGCTTTTGATGGCGGCGGTCATCTGCTGTCGGTCAAGTCCTTGCAGCGCAGCGGGCAGCACCACGCGAGCCGCCGCCACAGGCAGCACCGAGCCAGAAAGGCTGCGGCAACTGTCCGGCGTTGCGCACCATTACGGGGACGTTACCGAGATGGTATGTTTTCGTGAGGTCACGAAAACGTGCACAGACCATTTTCGTGACGTGCCGAAATTGCTCTCGTGCGGCGTACATCTCGGTGACGTTACCGGGATGCTCGTATGTAGTGCTTGCCATGATATCCTCCTTACTCCTTACCCTGCATCTGGTTGAGCAGATGGTCGGCACGAATAGCCTCCTGCGTGAAACTGTTGTTCTGCCACCACGCGATCAGCGCGGTAATGGTGGTGATGCCAGCCGTGACGAGCTGCTCCACGGTAGCGCTCTCAATGGGCAAGACGGGCTTTCCAAGCGCGGACAGTACCTGATTGGTCAGTGCCAGCAGCAGACAGACGGTGCGGGCGATGGTGGCGGTGGAAATCTTCTCTTTCTGGATCATTGTTAGTCCTCCTTGATGGGTAATGCCTTGGCGCGGTTGTACAGCTCTGTGCCGGTGCCGTTGCCGCCAAGGGTATGATAGCTCTTATACAGGTACTCAATATTTTTGAGCCCTGCCGTGTCGATGCAGCCCTGCTTGATGTAATACTGACACGCCTGATAGATACGATCATGCAGGATGGC
>ERZ1034669.591-NODE-591-length-11899-cov-4.074637_pt1 | contig 11899 bp, 22 predicted proteins | sample MGYA00520705_ERZ1034669 | MGnify/ENA primary metagenome ERZ1034669 (study PRJEB33766, sample SAMN09781766) | gut metagenome | biome: gut microbiome | host: Homo sapiens | place: Madagascar | study: EMG produced TPA metagenomics assembly of the PRJNA485056 data set... | reverse complement strand
GACGCGGCGCTCTATGCGGCGACTCGCGCCGAGAACAAAATCCTTCGCGATGAACTGATGGGCTTTATCCGCCCGCTGTCGGCCGAGTCCGCGGCGAACCGCGAGAGGATCGCCGTCCTCGAGACGAACGTGGCGAAGAACGCCGAGATCGCGGACCTGCGCGAGAAGCTCGTCCGCTCCGAGCTCGGCGCGCGAATCGACACGGTCGCGCAGACTTGTGCCTGCGGCATCGCGCAGAACACGGCCGCGATCACGGCGCTTCAGGACACGGTGGCGGGCATCACGCGGACGGTCATCCCGCGCACTGCCATCTGCCCCGAAGTCATGGAGCGCTGGAACTCTTGGACCGCGCCGACGGCGACGGCCCCGGCCGTGCAGCCGGTGACGGGCACGATCGACGTCCAGAAGGGGTAAACGATGAAACTGCCGCTCGGGAACTTGCAACCGGTTGTGCTTGAGTACCTCGAGTCGGTCGTCCTGCCCGCGGCATCCGTCGCGGGCGGGGCGGCGCCCTTCCTCGTTGGGATGGCCGGAGGGCTGATCGCTCGCCGCGTCCCGGCGATGGCGGAGCAGTACGCGCCGACGCTTCGCGCGCTCGGCGTGCTCGACAACGAGAACCGGCTCGACATCGACCTGCTACACACAGAAGCTTGCGCTTCGCTCGAGAAGCACCCGATCGTCGTCGCGGGCTACAAGCCCGACCGGGGCGACCTGGACAAGTTGAAGTCCATCATGGAAAGACACGGAGGCTGAACATGGACACGAAGGAAGTGACGCGCATGCGCTGCGCGCAGACCGAGGAGGCGCTCCTCAAGAAGATCGACCGCGTCCTGGACGAGGCAGAGGACGACCACTATCTTTCGCATGAGGATGTCTGCTTGATCGAGAAGGCGTGGAAGGCGATCTGGTACGCGAAGCAGTGCGCGAAGGAAGCGTAAGATCTAGCCACGACATGAAGAAAAAGCCCCACGCGGAAGACCGCCGGGGCTCTTTTTTTTGCGCTTGTCTTATGGCGACGCTTGTGGCGATCTTGTCAATCGCTCGAGAAGCGCGCTCGCGCTGGTGTTTTTGGCGGAAGGATAAATCGCAACCTGAGGAGAAGACCGATGAAAGTCTGAACGCTGAACAGAATTGAGAATGATGCCAAGGAGTTGGCGCTCCTTGGCATCTGAGAGTAGTCCTCGCGGGTACTGCTCGTGAGCGGTAATCTAGCCCACCTTCAGTATAAGGCGGGATCGCTCATTTCTGGCCCTTCTGTAAGTGGTGCGCATGCGCTGCGCGAGTGGCTGAAATGAAAAACCCCGGCGCTCGCGTGAGCGTCGGGGTTGTTCGTTCAGGTCTGTAGCTCAGAGCTCGACCGGCTCGAGGCCGTCTCCGGCATATTTGAAGAGATGCGCGCAGTATGCGGGCCCATTTTCTAGCGCGGCGTTCGCCAGGATCTTTTCGGCCTTCGCGTCGTCGAGCGCCTGCCGCATCTCCGCGGCGTTGTGCGCGTCCGCGTCGGCTGCAAAGAGGCCGATATCAAATGAGTCTTCGTAGCAGTCGATCAGCCTCCTCTCGAGAGACTCGTCACCATAGTCAAAAGGATCGGCGTCCTTGATTGCGTCTTCGACGCAGTAAAGAGAAAGTCCCGTCTCTGCGTTGATCGACGCGATGTACTCGCGAGCTGCTTCGATCGAAGTTTCGTCCGCTTTGACGCCCCCGAGGGCGTCAAGAGCCGCGCCGCGAGTGAGCGGCCCATCGCTGAAGATCTCGAAAATGATGGACTTTGCGCGCCGCGTGAGATTTTCGAACTTCGTCATTTTGGTTTCCTCTTCGTTGATTTTTTGCCTGAGCCACATCGTGCCGCCAAGGCACTGAAAAAGGACTCTTTGATGTTCGGTCAACCGGACTTTTACCGGGGCCGTACCTGCGCAGGGTCGACCTGCGCCTTCGCGTTTTCCGCCTCGTGGCATTTCGTTCTCCCTGTTGATTGAATTATGGCACCCAACAATCAAAGTGTCATGAGCAAAAAAAATCCCCCTGGCGCCTTTCGACGTCAGGGGTGTTGTCAGGCCTTGGCGGGAGCAAGTCCGACGAAGCGCTCGAGGTCGATACGCCGGATGCGGTAGCCTCCCGGGACCTTGATCGCGGGAAGCTTGCGTTGGTCGGGGTATGCGACAGTCTTGCCCTTTGAGTAGTAGATGCCGGCGATCCACGCGCGGATCGTGTGGGCCGTGACGCCCACGTGCGCGGCGGCTTGCTTTGTGGTCAGGAGCTCCGCGATCATGTCTCACCTCACTGTGCTTCTGTTTCCGGTTCCGGACCGGGGGTGGCCTCTTCGGCGCGGGCCTTGAGTTTGTCTTTCAGGCTGAGCGCCTTTTTGGTCTCGTCGGGCTTTTCCGCTTCCTCGGGCTCAAACCAGTCGAGGGTGCTGCTCATGCCGTCCTTGAGCGAGACGTAGATCTTTCTGAGCTGAAGCACCTGGGCGGGGCGGATCGCCTCGGCTCGGCACTGGCAGCGCTTCTCGATCTGAGCCTTCGTGACGCCGACGGCGGCGAAGGCGTCGCAGAGTTTCTTGATGCCTTCGGGCGTGACGTCTGCGGTTGCGTTGAGCGTGGCCGAGCACTGAGCGACAGCTGCCTCGATGACGTCGCCGGGGATGACGGCGAGTAGGCAGGCGCGCAGGCGGCGGGCGCCTTGGTTTGCGATGAGCTCATAGATGTCGCGGGGGTCTTCGAGCTTGTATCCTCCGGTCTTAGTGCTTCGCCAATGCCGTACTGAGAAGGTGACCTCGCGGCGAGTGTTGGTCTCGACGTCCCACGCGAATGCCTGGACTTCGGACTTGCCTCCCGCGTTGCTGAGCTCGCGGATGCCGAACTGGATGTTTCCCCACTGCTGAGCGACGGCCTCGGCGAGACGGATGCTCGGGCCTTCGATCTGAGAACCCCCACGCGCGTAGGCGTAGATGGCCTTCTCCGCAAGAGTCTTGCGCGTGCATGCGTTGAGGATGCGGTCCATCGCGGCGCGCTGGTCGCGAGGATTCATACGGGCGATCATCAGAGCTGCCTGCACCTCAGCGACGGCTCGCGACGAGTCGGCGGCCTGCGAAGCGGGGGCTGTGGCTGCGGAGGGCGCCGCGGCACCGAAGGGGTTGACGGCGACGATTGTGTGTTCGGTCATGATGTGCTGTCCAAGTTAAGCGGCCTTGGCGGCCTTGAGCGTGAAGCGGCGGCTCGGTGCGCCGAGCTTGAGGTACTGCTGATAGATGTCCGGCATGGCGGTCTTGAGCGCGGCGGTGTCGAGGCGGGCGACGGGCTTGGTGGGCTTCCACGTCACGGCCGTGGCGCCGCCGATGGTGAGGGTGTCGGCGTCGGCCATGTAGGCGCAGATCCTCGCCTGCACTTCATCTGCTTCCTCCTTCGACTCCTTGATCCTGCGCAGCAGGGTCTCGAGACAGACGACGTCCCGGGCGATCTCAGCGGAGGCTTCCACCTTGCCGCCGGCCGGGACGGCGTAGACGCGCTGGACTTCCGCGAGAGTGCGGGGCGCCGGGGGCGTGCGGTCCTGCACCAGCGTCCAAAACTTGCGTTCCTCCTCGATGAGGAGCTTCTGCAGTTCAAGGTCAGCCGGGACCGTATAGATCCTGAAGTCGCTCGCGCCGATGAGGACGGCGACGTCGGCGGCCGGGAGTCCGGAGATGGCGAGATAGTGCTGAACCTGCGTGAGGTAGTACTCGGGGATCTCGTCGGTACCCTCGTCTCCCCACCCGACTGCCGAGCGGGCGGTCTTGATCTCGAGGACCTTGGTCGGCATGCCGTCGGCGCCCAAGACGAGGCCGTCGTAGTTGGCGATCATGAACTCCATGCCTTCGCCGCCGCGATAGGTGTCCTCCGGCTTGATGACGACCGTGCCGGTGGCTTCAGCGTACTTTTCCCGGATGACCGGTTCGAGACGACGCCCCCACTCCATAGACGCGGTGTCCGGGATTTCGATCGGCTCGTCGGCAGTCTTGTCCATGTAGACGTCGAGCGGCGAGCGCCACTTGGAGAGGCCGAGGATCGCAGCGACGTCGCTGCCGCCGATCCCGGTCTGGCGAGTGCGGAGCCAGGCCTCATGTGAGGCTGTCATGGGATCCACCATTTCTCGAAAAGAATCTTGAGCTGAGCAAAAAGGCCCGCGCTTTGCTTCGCACGGGCCTTCGGTTCGGTTTTGGTTTTCGTCTCTCGCCTGCGCGCGTCGCGCTGCTTGAGCTGGCGCCGGAGCGACGCGTTAATTGTCTTATTCGGTCTCATCTTTCTTCTCGTCTGACTTGGTTGGCTCTGCGAGCAAGTCCAGTAGAGCCTGGCGTCGTATGACTCATGCCGCCTCCCGGTCGTGCTTCCACATATAGACCAGCTCGTCGGCGATCAGGTTGAGGAGCTCGGGCGCGTCGCAGCTGTCTGCATGAAAGCGCGCTTTCTCATCGAGCTCCTCATCCGTGAGCGGGCGGCACAAGCGCTTCTCGTCGTCGGCGACTTCTTCGCAGAAGCACTCATAGACGACGTCGAAGTTGGGCAGCGCCTGGATGTCATCGCTCGTGGCTTCCCACACGCCATCGAAGTTCTGGATCATGATCCTCCCTCCTCTTCCGCTTCCTCCTGCGCGTTGTGCTCGTCAAGGAGCTTCCGTGCGCGGTAGACCATCTCGAGGATGCGCCGTTGCTTGATCTCGAGGCGCACCTCGGCGCTGAGGCTCTTGTCTTCGACGTCGAGCATTTCCATGAGCAGGTCGTAGCCGTGCGCTTCTCGGACGTAGCGGCGCACGCCCTGGATGGCCTCGAGGTCGCTCTTGATGAGCCGGTCGGCGAGCCCCGGCTCTGCGACGTCTGGTTCGCTGATCTCTGTGCAGTAGAGCAGCGTTTCGAAGAGATCTCGCACAGGCTCGGGCTGCCGCATGATCATCGGCGGCAGCCAACCGGATCCATATTCCATAGTGTGCTCCTTAAAAGACGCCAGTCGCGTACCAGCGAAGCAAGCGAGCAAAAATGTAGGGGATGCCGAAAGCGGCCGCGACGGTCAGGATCGCGGGGATGATCGCGGCGACCTGCGCGCGGCGCTCTGAGAAGCTGTCCTCCGCGGGGCGGCCGCAGAGGAGGTTGAGCAGGGCTTTCATCGTGTGCTCCTGATCTTCCGAGCGAGCGCGGCGCCTGCCGCGAACTCGATGCCGGCGCGCGCCTCGAGCTTCTCGTCGATCTCGAGCTCCGCTCGGCGCTGCTTTTCCAGCAGCTGATCAAGCTGAGCGTCGGGCGTGTAGTAAGCACGGTGGATGACGCTGCGGAAGCCGCGGCGCGCGTCTGCGAGTCCGGACGGATCCATCAGACGAAAGTCGATGACGCACTCGTACATGTCGAGCTCCGAAAGAAAACCCCGGCGCTTTGCAGCGTCGGGGCGTGGTTGTTGGGTGTGGCGCGAGTGGATCAGAAGGTGATCGACTCGCTTATCCGCAAGGGGAAGGCCTCCTGCGCGGGGTTGTCCACGCGCAGGACGGAGCCGTCGAGATAGACGTACTCCACCGTCGGGTCGATGGATCCGACGCCGAGCGGCAAGCGGCCCCCCACCGCCTCCCGGCGGATCATGTTCATCAGCGGGCGGTAGTCGCCCATCACAAAGCCGTACTCGTCGCGATTCAAGCGGCTGGCCATGTGCTCGAAACGCTTGGCGATGGTCGTGTTCTTGTTCGTGTTCATATTTGCTCCAAAAAAAAGGGCCCGGTGCCGAAGCACCGAGCCAAACCCGGGCGCGCGACTCAAAAGCGCCCGAGAGTCCGAGGAAAAAAGTTGCGGCGGAGGAGGTGGCGCAGCACGCGCCGTTAGGGGATTCCCCCGCCTCCTTTGAGATCCGGGTCTTCGCACCCGGGCCGGCGTCGCTTCCGGTTTTGCCGCCACGGTGAAGCGTCCGGTTGTAGTTCCCCATATCCGAGGAAGAATGGGATCCGGGCGCTTCACCCTGGGGGCAGGGTGAAGGTGGCGGAGCCGTGGTTGCAACACGGCCCCGCCTGTCTTCACGCTTTCGTAAAGGAGAACAAGCATGAAGAACGAAACTTCTTACGCCGCCGCGGGCTCGCTGTCCGCGTACGCCTTGATGATGTCGTAAGTTTCTTCGAGGTCATCGTCGCATGCGATGCCCATCGCCTCGAGCGTGTCCTCGTGAGCGAGGAGCTCGAGGGCCGCTTCGGCGTCCCAGTTGCAGACCTCTAGGAGAAACTCGGCGTTGATTCGTGATGTGCAGTTCATGCTCGTCTCCCGTCAAGACGGGGGAGCTGTTTGCATCCACCTTTACTTCCTTCAGTAATAAACCGAACGGCGATCCGCTCACCGGACCTGAATCTCTGTTCGGACCTGATTGCCTCGTCTAGACAGTCGGACAAGAACGCGCCGACGTCGTCCCATTCATCCTTGAGCCGAGCGCCGGGGTGAGCGATCTTTATCGTCATCTCGGCGCCGTCGTCGTCGACGGTGATCCTGTACTCCATGATTCTCTCCAAATAGTGGTGCGGGCCGCCGCCTTTTTACACGTCGCCACGACCGTGGCATTTGCTCAGCGGCCCGCATGATCGGTCAGTGCGCGGCGCGCTCCATCAGCGCGTCGTAGGCGTCCTCGACGGCCTGCTGGTCGTCGGCGCCGATGGCGGCGAGATAGGCGCCGTCTTCGAGGGCGGCGAGCGCGGACCTGATGTCGAGGATGCTGTCGGTTGAGCAATCGGCGATGACGCGGGCGAGGATCTGAGTCGAGTTCATGATGTGTCTCCGGTTTGTTGACTTTGATGAGCCATCTGCGCGCCCGGAAGGATGAAGATCGGCGCACCGGTGGCTCGTCAAAGTCCCCTCATCGAGGGGACCTTTGGCCTAGAGGCCAGGCGATGCTCTGAAGCGTCTCCCGCGCTGCCTCTCTCCGGAGCCCGTCCGCTGTGCCGCGCTGGAGCTTGGCTGGCTGTCGTCCGGGTCGCCCGCTTCCTGCGGGAGGTAAAAGAACTACGAACCGCCGCATTGCTGCATGTGCTCTCGCGAGCGGCTGGGCGGTTTTTACGCTTCGGAGAAGAATTCTTACGAAGTTCTTCTTCGTTTGCGTTAACGGCATTCTACCTCATTTGCGTAAGAAGTAAAGGCAGAAATTCTTCTGTTCTTCTACCTTTGATTTAGATCAATTCTTACCCTGTAGGCAACAAAAAACCCCGCCAGAGCGGGGTTGTTGGTTATGAAGTTGTGGAGCGCTACCTTCAGACGATGTTTGCGTGCCAGATCATGCAGACCCTGCCCACTATCTTGATGGGGAGACGCTCTAGCGTCGCGACATCATCTGGCCTGCTGTCGGCGCATACTGCATGAGTGCCGTCGAGCTTGAAGACAATGCGCCGCAGCAAAAGGCCCGCATTCGTCTCGACGCAGTAGATGCCGTCGGTCGAAAAGTCTGACGACGGCTTGATAAGCACCCGATCTCCTGGCGTCACGGTCGGCGCCATTGAGCTCTCGGTCGCGATTGCGGCTACAAAGTCCGCACGCGAATGTCCGGGGAAATATCTCTTAAAGAGATCATCGTCCAGATAGACAGTCTCCTTTGACATGGTATCGGCTCCGCTTAGCGCAATAGTCTTCATTGGGAAGACCGGCAACGCTTCGCCTTCGAGGAACGTAACGCCCGCAGCATGGTCTTCGTCCATGTAGCCGTCAGGCAAGGCTAACCGCCGCTCGATTTCTCGCGCTAGCGCACTGCCCATTCTGCGGGGGCGTCCCAGTGTTTTGCCTGACTCATTCTTAATCTGCGTCACGGTCGGACTATATCTGTCGCGCCCAATGGCGACGTTGAAATCGGCAATGGAGGGGTAGCTTTTTAGTAGCTCGACGAGATTTTCTCGTCGGACATCTGCAAGAGTTCGCACTAGTGCCTCCTGATTTTGAGACTCCTTCAATCTTACGCTATTGCGCAAGAACACTTGCGTAAGTACAATTCTTGCGCACATCCGGTAGAACTGGTAGAATTTTAGCCGTAAGGAGGCAGAAGTGACCCTTCAGGAATATTTATCAATCGCGCCTCGTGGGGAGGCGGCTCGTCTTGCGCGGGCACTTGGATGCTCCGAGTCGCGCATCACCGAGTACAAGCGCGGACGTAGATCTCCGCGGCCAGATAGAGCTGCGGAGATCTCGCGGCTTACGTGCGGGCGAGTTTCGATCGCCGAGCTCTGCCCGCGCGAAGATTGGAAGAAGGTTCGTGCGGCACTTCGTCTTCGTTGAGCTGGAGAGCATCATGGCTAGATACCGGAAGATTGATCCGAGAATCTGGAATGACGCGAAGTTTTCGGCGCTTTCGCACGAAGCTCAGCGCGCTTTCTTTTTTGTGCTGACGCACCCGGCGATGACTGCGCTAGGCGCGTTCCGCATTACACGAGAGGGCATGGCGGCCGAACTCGGTCTGGCGGGGAAAGGGTTTGTGGAACCCTTTGGCGAACTCTTGGAAAAGGGTCTCGTCAAGTACGACGAAAGCGCTTTCCTGCTTTTCGTCCCGAACTTCCTGAAGTACAACCCGCCCGAAAACCCCAACGTCATCAAGAGTTGGGAAGGGTCCATCGACTACCTGCCTGAGTGCCCACTTCTGGCGGAAGTTTTGGCTAAAGCAAGTGCGTGCGCGGCCAATACTGATGCCGGTTCTAAGGCTTTTGCAAAGACCCTCGGAAGGGTTTACGAAACCCTTTCCGAAAGGTACTCGAAACCCCTGCCAAAGGGTATGCCAAAACAGGAGCAGGAACAGGAGCATGGACAGGAAAGGACTACTACTGCGTCCACTTTTGCGGCTGACGCCGCCGAGGACCCTGCCCTGCAGGCTCCTCCGGACCTGCCTGCTGAGGAGCTTTGGGGAGATGAGTACCCCGTCCCCGCTGACGCGGAAGCGCCCGCCGCGGAGAAGCCCAAGCTCGCCTATCCGCGGTGTGAGTACGAAAAGGTCGTGGCGCTCTATCACGAAAAGTGCCCGGGCCTGCAGAGGGTGATGGCTAACTCGGACGCTCGTCGACGGACGGTCGGAGCGCGTTGGAAGGACTTCTGCCGTGAAGACGGCTACAAGACGACCGCCGAAGTGCTCGATGCCTTTAGCTGGTACTTCGACCGCGTCGCGGCTTCGCCCTTCCTCATGGGCCAGTTAGCTCCGGGCTTCGGTCGGGACCGCGCTTTCGTCGCGGACTTCGACTGGCTCATGAAGCCCGCCAATTTCATCAAAGTTTGCGAAGGTAAGTACACGCATGTCGCTCAGAAATGAAAGGGCCGCGCAGTCCGACTGCGGCCGGCAGATCACCGATCCCGCGAAGCTCGCGCCCATGGATCAGTACGGCGCACGCCGGTGCGTCGATGAGATCGAGCGCAACCGCCACGGCGCACGCTTCTGCTCGTGCGAGGGCTGCGGGCTCGTCTCGGACATGCAGATTGGCGGCGAGGAGCTCTGCGTCTTCCACTGCGCCGCGAAGCAATCCCGCGACGAGATGACAGACGTCCTTCACAAGTACAGGCCGCTCGTCATTCTCGCCAAGGCATACACGCGCATCTCGCCGCTCGACCAGCAGTCCCGCGCCGCGATCATGGGCGAGTTCATCTCCGTCGTGCGGGAGTCCAAGTTCAACCGCTACCAGGTCGCGACTGAGGCCGGGCCGCAGTGGGTCGAGGCTGAGCTTCCGAAGACCAAGGCCGAGGTCGGCGCCCGCCGCTTCGTCACGCCCATCGATTACTTCACGACGCTCGCCGTCGCGCACGCGGACTTCGCCGCATCCATGCGCCCGCGTGGGCCGAAGCCCGCCCGCAGAGACCTCGCCGGGGAAGTCCTCGCCAAAGTCCGCTCGCTCGGCGCTTCCTGGCGAAACGCCCCCGCGCGCCGCGTACCCAACTACTTCGATCCCTCTGAGGCTTTCTGATGACGCTCGACGAAATGACCCCCTTCACTTCAGACACCGATCCCCGAATCCTCAAGATTCTCGAGCACTACGGCTTCTTCGAGCAGGTCCTCAAGCTCTCCGAAGAGGGGGCCGAGCTCTCCGCGGCCGGCATCCGCTACCACGTCCACAACTGCGACCTCCGCAATGAGGGCCAGTGGCTCGCCGCTTTCGCCGAGGAGCTCGCTGATACCTCCCTCGTCATGGAGCAGCTCCTGCAGGACGAGGAGCTCGCGCAGCTCGTCCGAGAAGCGCGCGAGAGGAAGCTCGATCGTCAGATCGCGCGCATACGCGTCGAAAAAGCTCAGGAGGAGAAGACATACAGGGAGGCCCAAAAGGCGCTGTCTGCCGCGCGCTCCGTGGCCGCGGAGGGCATCTACGACGCGTCAGCTCGGATCTACGAGGGGGCCGCGCGATGATGGAAATTCTCCTCGCGCTCTCCGCGCTCATCATCTTCGTCGCGATCATCCTGGTCGTGATCGACTTTTCAGAGTGGTGGTGATCATGCACGACTGTCTCGACTGCATCCACATCGCGCCCCTCGAGCCGCTCCCGAAGAGCTCGCCCCTGCGAATACAGCGTGGCCAGTGGGGCATGCTCGCCCGACGGCTCGCGTACTGCCGCCTCGACAAGTGCGACACCGCGATCATCCACGCCCTCGGCGTCGGCGCCTGCCCGCGCTTCGAGCTCGAGCCCGATGAGAAACGCCGCGCCGCGCGGCATAAGACCGCGCAAATTATCCAACTCGCTTTCGATGAATGGAGGAAAACGCTATGAGCTTCTCTTTTTTCGCATCTCCGAAACAGCGCCTCTACGCGAAAGGGCGTCTCAAGTCCGGCGAGATGAACCGCACCGAGAAGGCCTACGCAGGCTACCTCGAGGCTGAGAAGCAGGCCGGCCGCGTCGCTGGCTTTTGGTTCGAGTCGATCAAGCTGAAGGTCGCTGACGGCGCGTGCTTCTACACGCCCGATTTCCTCGTCCTCCTCGCCGACGGCACGGTCGAGCTCCATGAGGTAAAGGGCTCACCGAGGATCTTTCTCGACGACGCCAAGGTCAAGTGCAAGTGCGTCGCGACTCAGTATCCGTTTCCTCTAAAAGTCGTCTACCCCCGAAAGGGCGGCGGCTGGGACGTGCAGGAGGTGTGATGTGCGTGACGCTGAACTCCAGCCCGATACAGCTGACTCTCTTCCCGGAGATAAGTCTGAGCCTCTTGGCGTATCAGGCTTCCTCCCTAAGCTCGCGGCGCTCACGCTCGTCCGAGCGGCTGAGCACGCAAGGACTCTGCCAGACGGCTCCCTCGCACGCGCGAAGGTCGTCTCAGAAGCTATCCGCAAAGTCAAGGCGGCTCATGGGGCTTACTTTGTGCAAAGAGACGATAACCTGCAATGACAACGGAAGAGCTATCGGCGAGAGTCATTGGCATGCACGCTACCTCGATGAGGACGTCGCCCGCGCTCAGGACCTGCGCGCTCAGGGCTACTCCTACGCTGAGATCAGCCGCATGCTCGACATGCCGATCAGAACAATCCGGGGCTACATCGACGGCTCCCGGCGCTGTCAGTCTGTCGCCGGTTGGAAGGTGGTGAAGAGATGGAAGAAAGTAGACTGAACTCTCGACAGGAGGCCTTCGTCCGTGCCTTCGTCTCCGCAGGCTGCACGAACGCGAAGGCGGCCGCGGTCAAGGCCGGCTACGCTGAGTCGTGTGCCGAAGTGACGGGCTCAAAGCTACTAAGCTTGGCTAAGGTGCAGGCCGCGATCGCAGCGCTCCGGCGCCCCGCCCAGGAGGCCGCGATCGTCGACGCCGCCTACGTCTTCACCAAGCTCCGCACGATCGTCGAGTACGGGACTGATACGAGGGTCGACGGGGAGACGGGCGAGACGGTCCTCGTCAATCCCAAGGAAGCGAACGCTGCGTTGCGCACGCTCGCCTCGGCGCTCGGGCTCGGCCGCGAGAAGGTCGACAAGGATC
>ERZ1034669.589-NODE-589-length-11935-cov-4.474916_pt1 | contig 11935 bp, 12 predicted proteins | sample MGYA00520705_ERZ1034669 | MGnify/ENA primary metagenome ERZ1034669 (study PRJEB33766, sample SAMN09781766) | gut metagenome | biome: gut microbiome | host: Homo sapiens | place: Madagascar | study: EMG produced TPA metagenomics assembly of the PRJNA485056 data set... | reverse complement strand
GGGGCGAACCTCCGGAATATCTGCAAACGTGCCGGAGTTACTACCGGGGCTTTTTATTTCTCTTTTGAAAATAAAGAGGCTCTGTTGGGGGCAATCCTGGATCCCCTGATTGCCGAGTATCAGAAAATGATGCAGCAAATAGCCAAAAGAGAGCAGGAACATCCTGAGACCGCAGAGCAGAATGAACGCGAGATCATGGAATATATCTGTGCGCACAGGCAGGAATGTGAGCTGGTACTGGAGAAATGCTCCGGCAGCAAATACGAATCCTTCCGGGATGTAGTCTTTCATAATATGTTCACCGCCTTTCAGAGCTATTACGAAAAGCAACTAGGCTATGTGCCCGATAAAGAATTACTACGGATTCTGACATCCATGAGGTTACACGGATTTCTGGAATTGATCAAAGGAGATTATGATATGGAACACCGCCTGTTCCTGACGAAAGCCATCGGTATTCACGCCGATGCCGGAACGCAGAGTTTAATTACATATTTCAAGAGTAAGAAGGATGCTCACCGTTAATGCGGTGGGCATTTTCTTTTATAAAAAATAACAAATATAACTTTTGTTATATTCAGAAAACAAGTAGGAGGATTAGTTATGAACAAAAACGTGAACTACGGAAACTGGGTACCTGAAAAAATGTTGGCGCTGTGCTATGTTGCTGCTGCCGTACTCGGCATTGCCGCCTGTGTGACCGGGCCGGTGCTGCATCTTGCCATTCCGGCATGGATTCTGGGCATTTTGGCTGCGATCTGCCTGGTCTATGGCATCTACATGCATATCTGTCATGAATTGTTTGCCTTCGGGAAGGGCAACATGATGGCGAAAGTCCATCAGCACCTCGTAGATCATCTGGAATGGGACGGTGAAGGTACGCTGCTCGACATCGGATGTGGTGCTGCTGCACTGACGATCCGCTGCGCCAAAGCTTTCCCCAAGGCAAAACTCGTCGGTATGGACTACTGGGGTGCCGAGTGGAACTATGCCAAAGAGCAATGTGAAGCCAATGCGAAAGCGGAGGGTGTTGCCGACCGGATCACCTTCCACAAAGGAGATGCCGCCCATCTGGAAGATCCAGATGAAACCTTCGATGCCGCTGTCAGCAACTTTGTCTTCCATGAAGTCCGTTCCGCCAAGGATAAACGGGATGTGGTCAGAGAAGCCCTGCGTGTAGTCAAAAAGGGCGGCGCCTTCTCCTTTCAGGACATGTTCTCCCAGAAAGCACTCTACGGTGACATGGAAGAATTTGTCGAAAAACTGAAAGAAGAAGGGATCACAGATATCCACTACATCGGCAATCTTGAGAAGAAACTGGATTTTATCCCCGGATATGCCGCTGCTCCCTGGATGATCTCCGGAATGGGAATCCTGTACGGTCGGAAATAATCACGAAAATCAAAAATGTTTCTATATAAAATCATCCCGGACACTATGTCTGTCTCACAAGCACAGTATCCGGGATGTCAAATTTCTTCTTATATGTCCACCCTATAATGTAATATTGATCACCGGCACAGGCGCCGCCGATACACCTATGCCGACAGCATCTGCGGAAAATGAAGTCCCGGTGGGAATGACCATGTTGTCTTTCATTTTCTCTAGGTGGTCGAAGACTGCCTTGAGGTACTCCGCATCGGCCTTGACGATGTCTTTCATCTCTTTGTTGCGGTGTTTGATCTTCATCATCTTGAGGTCCGCGGGATCCATCTCCCTGTTCACAGAGACCGCAGTATCTGATAATCCATCCAGCCCCATCTCTTCCATCAGGTCACGCAGGCTGTCAGACATTTCCTGCATCATCTCCGAGGTGAAATCGCTCATTTCCGACATAAAGTCTCCTGTCTGCGCATAGAATTCATCCATGCCAAGATCAATATAGTCGGATATATCATAGCTATCCCCTGCATACGCCTCATTGCCTGCATACTCATATGCGGAGAGATCCCTTGACATTTCATCCCCAGAACTTTCCGCAGACATTTCTTCCGCATTCCGCGCGTTTTCAGATTCTGCGTCCTGCGCATCCTTCGTTTCTTCTTCGCTGATCCGGTCTCCCTGGCAGATTCCACCGGCGGCCTTCACCATTTCCTCTTCTTCGAGATGTTTTGCTTTCTTTTTCGCCACACGTTCCATAGCCTGTGCATGAGCGATTGCTGCGTCGATCTCTTCACTGTCGCTGTCACTGTTCTGCTTCTGCCGTTTCAGGCGCAGGACTTCTCTCCGCGCCTGCCCGGCTGCCTGCTTTGCCGCCTGGGAAGTCTTGCTCCGCAGTATCTTCGATGAAATACTTTTAAACTGGTACTTCAGTTTTTTCAGGGCTAATGTTGTATTTTTTGTCTGCTGTCTCTGATTGCGCAGCGATTCACTGTAACTTAAAGTACTCGTCACAATAGAATCCTGTCCCCAGCTGTTCGCCGCCTGTGTCTGCGCACTTTGACTGTCTCTGGACAGCATTCTACGAATGTCGGTGACAGAACTTTTATTTTTTGCTCCGAAGATACTCTTCTGATTGTTCTGCGTCTTTCTTCCTCCGGAAAATGCCTGCGGCAAACCGGTATTGCCGCTCCCGTAAACACCTCCGGACTTCCCCATAGAAATCATGCAACCTCACCTTACCCTCTGAAGTCAAAGTTCTGGCCGACCTGCCGTTCGCCTGCGGTCTGCACACTGTCACTCCGTGTGTTGAAATTGTAGGTTTCTATCTTAGACAACAGTTCTTCTATGGAACCGGCGCTGATCGTTACCGTATCCGACTTCTTGTCTTTTAGCCGTTCTTCCTTTTCTTTCTTAGCTGCCTTCTTCTCCGCAGCTTTTTTCTCTGCTCTCTTCTGCTCGCCTTTTTTCTCGATTCTTGCCTTCTGATCTGCGCTTGACTTCTTCAGCACTGCAAAAAATGACAATGTACCGCCATCATTTACCTGCATTCCAAAGCCCTTGACATTCGCACCGGAACTCTGCAGGCTGGTCTTTAACTGCTGTATCTGTGCAGCGGCACCGCTCAGGATTCCCTCATACTGTTTGCGGAATTTCTCATCCGTCGCCATCTGTTCGATCTTATCTTCATCAATGAGGACGACCGTCTTATAGCCGTTGGCATATTTTGCAGCATTGGCTTTTGCATTCTCCTTCTGATCTCTGCTGACCAGAATAAAATCATAATTTCCGTACTTCTTCTTCAGCTGCTCATAGTATTTCGCAGCCTTCTCCGACAACTCCGGCTGACCGATGGTCCTGCCGTAATTCCCAGTCGTTCCCTTCGTCTGTTTCGCTTCAGAAGTGCCGGCCGTGCCTGCAGCACTCGTCGTATCCTTCATTGTCTTGTTCTTTGTATTCTTGCTGTAATCACTCTGCGCAGCATATGCACCGATGCTGCTTATTCCTACCTCTGTCATACTTCTCCTCCTTGAAAATAGATGCCAAATCCGTTTGTTTTCACAGTTATCTTACTATGTATATCGTCTTCTTTTCTGAATACATTGATAGTAATAATGCCAAAAGACCACATTTCCGATCCTTTTCATCAATCAGAAATGCGGTCTTTCTATTATATTTTTTCTTACTGATTCAAATTGTTGATCGTATGAGATAACTGTCCGAGAATCTTCTTGATCGCTTCACTGGAGGTCGCCATATCTCTCGCCAGCTTCTGGACCTCCGTTGCTACCACCGCAAAGCCCTTGCCCTGATCTCCGGCTCTTGCTGCCTCAATCGAAGCATTCAGTGCCAAAATCTGCTGTCTCTTGCTATACCCGTCGATTTCCTTCGTTCTGTCTTCCGCTTCTGCGATCTGCTGTGCAGCATCCGCAATACCGCCTTTTAATTCTCCTACCAGATTTGTATTTCTACGATGAGCATAGCTTGATCTCACAAACATGTTGATCACATCTCCCAGCAGATTTGCAGATGCATCTATTTGCTCCTTAGTCTTCACATTTACCTTTTTCAGGGCCTTAATATATTTATCCTCGTCAATACCCAGCTCTCTCGCTGTCTGACGGAACTTCTCCTCATCCGGATTCTCCGGCAGCACCTGTCCTCCGATAATACTGCCCAGCACGGTTCCGTCCTCCAGTGTGATCGGAATACCAAAATCCACAAGTCCCGCATGGCAGGGATACACACCATGGCCTTCTCTGTCACACTGCTCGCAGCGCTTTTTCCCCTCTGCGCTTCCTCTCGTCAGATCAATACAGAACTCCGTAAAATTATAACAGTCACTGATGTATTTTCCGTCTGCACCCACAGCCACGGTTGCCAGTCCCGTGCTGTTTGCCCAATTCTTCATGATCTGCTCGAATTTGTTCATGTCACAAAAATCCTGAATTTTCATATAACTTCCTACTTTCCCGGTTATCTTAACCGCCGAACGCATCAAAGCCGGTAATTTTTGATCCCGGCATCATCTTACATTTACATAAAAATTATACCACAAACCGCAATATTTTTCGCCCTTTTTACCATTTTTACCAATATTTTCACAACATTTTCTATCTATACTTCCTTCCTGCTTTCTTCCCTCCAAACGCTGTAAAATAGATGCAATGCGATGCCATCTATAGTATAATTATCTGGATGCAGATATGAGTGCTGATCTTGGAAAAAGGAGGTGCCGTTAATTGAAGAAAACGAAGATATTCTTCCGCTGGTCCTTCCGATGGAGCAGAAAAATACGTTGTCCTGATCGGCGAAGATTCTGAAATCATAGAAAAGCTTTCTGACATTGATCTGCTTGTCATAGATGCGGAATATTTTTCCAAAAACGACATTGCCCGTTTAAGAGAAAATGGTATCCGCGAAATCTACTCCTATATCAATATCGGATCGATCGAGAGCTTCCGATCCTATGATACAGACTTTGAGAAATATACTCTGGGTGCCTATGAGAACTGGCCGGAGGAAAAATGGATCGATGTCTCAGCTCCGGAATGGCAGGCATGTACAGCTTCCAGAGTAGACGCCCTGGTACAGAAGGGTGTGGACGGCTTTTTTGTCGATAACACGGATGTATACTATAACTATCCGCAGGAATCCATCTATGACGGAATCCTTACGATTCTGGACTATATGAACCATACAGGCAGAAAGATCATGATCAACGGTGGGGACTGTTTTGTAAAAAAATATCTTACAACAGAAAAAAACGTTCTCATCGATGGGGTAAACCAGGAGAACGTTTTTACTGCGTATGATTTTTCAAAGGATGTCTATACTAAAAATGATCAAAGCACGCGTGAATACTATACTGAATATCTAGATCTGGCTATGTCACACGGCTGTACCGCTTACACCCTGGAATACGCAATGGATCCCACCATCCGCAGACAGGCAGCCGCCTACGCCGGGAAGCATGGGTACATCTGCTATATTTCTGATAATATCGGGTTATGTCTGGGAAGATAACATATTCCTCTCAAGCGCCATCACAGAAATGTTGTCGCACAGGTATCCAGATGCTTATTTTTCACACTATCATTATCACTTAGACACTCATCACAATAATAATAGATATTGTATCCCCCCTTCCCTCGTGTGTCCTCTGTCACCGAGAAATATCCGGCCTGCATTTTGGCTGTCGATCCGTTCAGAAAATGAATTTCACGCTGCTTCAGCGAATCCGGTCTATCCGAAGACATGCTATATATCGCCGGGTTATACTTTCCTGTAGTAATATAATCCAGCTGGATCTCCGTAAAATAGTTCTTCAGATTCGCCTGATCTGCAGCGGCCTTTGCCTTATGTATATAAGCCAGATACTGCGGTGCCAATACTCCCACCAGCACTGCCATGATAGCTATTACAATGATCAGCTCTACTAATGAAAATCCCCCGTTTCCCCTCTTTCCTGTTGATTTTTTCATGACTTTTCTCTCCATTACATTACAATACATCCCGCAGGCATTGGGCCTGCGTATAAGAAAGACCCGCATGGTCTCCCAGGCAGGTCTTTCTTCCAGTCATATATTCAGTTTTATCAGTGCTTTATTATTCGCAAAGCTTGGAAAATGCATCCGCTACGAACTGAACCTTAGGTCCGATGATTACCTGTACGGAGGTCTTACCGGGTTTGATGACACCGGCTACGCCTGCAGATTTGATCACCTTATCATTCACTGCGGTAATGTCTTTTACTTCCAGTCTCAGTCTTGTGATGCAGTTGTCAATGCTTGCAATGTTGTCCTTGCCGCCGCAGCCTTCCAGAATGGTTGCTGCGATTGCTGCGAAATCATCATTTGCCAGCTCGATCTTCTTCTCTGCTTCTACATCATCATCTTCTCTACCGGGGGTCTTCAGATCCCATTTCTTGATAGCGAAGAGGAATACGAAGTAGAATACAACAAATGCTGCGATGCCCAGAGGGATGATCAGCCAGATTCTGGCTGCTGCAGGCAGGCGGGATGAGAACAGCAGATCCATCGCACCTGCGGAGAAGCTGAAGCCTGCACGGAAGCCAAGAGCAACAGTGATCATGGTGAAGATGCCGTACAGTGCTGCGTAGATCACATACAGTCCGGGAGCTAAGAACATGAATGCAAACTCAAAGGGCTCGGTAACGCCGCAGATGAAGGAACAGATTGCTGCGGAAGCTACCAGACCGATCGCTGCCTTTTTCTTGGCGGGCTTTGCACATTTTACCATCGCCAGAGCCGCACCGGGGATACCGAACATCATACAAGGGAAGAAGCCGGACATATACATTCCAAGGCTCCAGGATACATCAGCGCTTGTCTCACCTTTCCAGAAGTGCTGCAGATCTCCCAGTCCGATGGTATCGAACCAGAATACGTTGTTCAGTGCGTGATGTAATCCGGTAGGGATCAACAGACGGTTCAGGAAAGCATAAATACCTGCGCCGACTACATCCAGACCTACAATGGCTTCACCGAGAGCTACCAGACCGCCGAACAGTAAAGGCCATACGAACAGCAGTACAACAGATGCCAGAATAGATACCACACCTGCTACGATAGCTACGCAGCGCTTACCACTGAAGAAGGACAGCCAGTCGGGAAGCTTGGTATCCTTGAACTTGTTGTAGCACATGGAACCGATAATACCGGCAATAATACCGATAAAGGGATTCGCAATCTTATTGAATGCCAGTGTCTTGGTAGCATCCTCAGCGATGGAGGGCATAATGGTCGTAACAAATCCGGTAGACAGAAGTGTTGTGAGCATCAGCCAGGAAGCCAGCGCTGCGATGGCTCCGGTACCGTCATTTTTCTCTGACATACCGACACCTACACCAATTGCGAACAGGATCGCCATGTTGTCGATCAAAGCACCACCTGCTTTTACGAGGAACAGACCGATCAGATTTGCTACACCCTGGATCTCACCACCCTGCATTGTTGCCGGGCACAACCAGTAGCCAATACCCATGAGGATACCGCAGATCGGCAGAACCGCTACGGGAAGCATTAACGCTTTACCCAGTTTTTGAAGAAACTTCATACATTTCTCCTCCTTTACATTATACTAAACCGGAACAGTTCCGGTCAGTTTCGTTAGTTGATACGGACGTACCGCTCTTAAGATATCTGGAGCACGTCCTCGCCGGGAGATACCTCTCCCTCTTTCAGAATACTGATCTTGTTATATTCATCGGTATTGCATACCAAGACCGGTGTGATGATATGCAGTCCGGCTTCCTGAATCTTTTCCAGATCCGCATCCAGCAGAAGATCGCCCTTTTTGACATGGTCTCCGGCAGCAACATGTGCCGTGAAAGGGGCTCCCTTGAGTGTCACGGTATCCAATCCGATGTGGATCAGAAGCTCCACTCCCTGATCCGTTGTCATGGTGATCGCATGGAGCGTATCAAATACCACGGTCACCTCTCCGTCTGCGGGAGCATATATTTTTCCCTCAGAGGGGATCACTGCAAATCCGTCTCCCAGTATTTTCTCGGAAAATGTAGGATCCGGTACCTCTGTAAGAGCAACTGCCTTCCCCTTACAGGGAGATCCGATACAATTCCCTTTTCGCTTACCTTTCAAAAAATCTAACATGTGAACTCCTTTCCGTCGATATATACCGCTGCAATGTTCAGTTCCTGATCCAGGAGTACGAAATCTGCCCTCTTACCAACGGATATACTGCCCACTTCATTGAAAATGCCGATCTCCTTCGCCGGATTTTCCGTGGCACACATCACTGCCGTCTCTAACGGCAGACCGACTGTTTTTACTACAAACCGCATACAATCCATCAGATTCGTCGCTGATCCGGCGATCGTGCCGTCATGCAGGGTAGCCAGATTGCCTCTGACAGTAACCGGCTGTCCTCCCAGCGTATATTCACCATCCTCCAGGCCCGTTGCACGCATACTGTCACTGATCAGGATCATGCGGTCAGCACCAAACATCGCAAATGTTGCACGGATCACTGACGGATGAATGTGTACACCATCACAGATCAGCTCCGGATGACATTTCTCTGAATCTCTCACTGCTCCGATCACGCCGGGCTCCCTGTGGTTCAGCGGCGGCATTGCATTATACAAATGCGTCGCATGAGATGCTCCATGTTCAATGGCTTCCCTTGCTGTATCATAGTCGGAAGCTGTATGCGCCAGTGAAATGACCACTTCTCCTTTGGCTCTGTCGATAAATTCCATTGCTCCCGGCTCTTCCGGTGCGATATCTACCAGCTTGATCAGCCCGTTCGCTGCTTTCTGCAGCCTGCAGAAATATTCATAATCGCAGTGCATGATATTTTCTGCAGCCTGAGCACCCTTTTTCGCCGGACTGATAAAAGGTCCTTCCATATTGATGCCCACCAGGTGGGATCCACCGGAATACTCATAGCTGCCGGCATTTTTCATGACCTCCAGCAGTTCATCCTTAGGTATCGTCATGGTAGCCGGGCAGACACTTGTCACACCGACAGAGGCTTCATATGATGTGATGACATCCAGTGCTTCCTTCGTACCGTCACACATATCCGCGCCCTTACAACCATGGAAATGAATATCCACCAGTCCCGGTATCAGATACATGCCTTTGGCATCCACAACAGCTTCCTCACCTGCCGGATCCCCGGTACAGCTTACGAGCCTGCCGTTCTCCACGGCTACATCTCCTCTGACAAACCGATGCTCCTCTGTATATATATTTGCATTTCTGATTCTCATGATCTATCAGCTTCCCCTTTCTTATTCAGAAAGCTTACTGAGCGCTGCTTCGTCTGCCACCAGTGTCACATCATTATGAAGCTGTAATACCGATGCCGGCACCTGCGGTGTAATGGGGCCGAAGAAAGCTTTCTGTACGATCTCCGCCTTGTCTTCGCCGCTGGCTACGATCAATATTTTCTTCGCCTGCATAATGGTCTTGATCCCCATGGTATATGCCTGCTTCGGGACATCCTCCGCCGATGCGAAGAATCTCTTGTTGGCTTCGATCGTAGACTCTGTCAGGTTCACACAATGTACCTGCTTGTCAAAACTCTCTCCCGGTTCGTTGAAGCCGATGTGCCCGTTATGTCCAATTCCCAAAAGCTGCAGGTCCACGCCGCCCAGTGACTGGATCAGTTCCGCATATCTATGGCATTCTTTCTCCGAATCCGGCTCCATTCCGTTTGGCAGATGTGTATTTTCCACTGGGATATTCACATGGTCAAACAGATTCTGGTGCATAAAATAGTAATAACTCTGATCGTTTTCCCGGCTCAGGCCTTTATATTCATCCAGGTTCACCGTCATAACCTCAGAAAAGTCCAGGTCTCCCTTGCGGAACCATTCCACCAGCTGTTTATACAGACCGATGGGTGTGGATCCCGTAGCCAGTCCGAGAACACAGTTCGGTTTCATGATAACCTGTGCCGATACAATATTTGCAGCCTTTCTGCTCATATCTGCATAATCTTTCGCTTTGTATATTCTCATGAATCTCTCACTCCATTTCGCATATTTTACTACGGACATTCAGTACCATGGACGGTGCCACACTGAGTTCATCAATTCCCATCTGTACAAATCGTGTGGTCAGTGTTGTATCCGCTCCCAGCTCTCCGCAGATGCCGACCCATTTTCCATGCTTATGTGCTCCGTCAACAGTCATCTGTATCATACGCAGGACTGCCTCATGATGTGGATTATAGAATCTGTCCAGTCTGTTGTTCTGCCTGTCGATAGCCAGAGTATACTGTGTCAGATCATTCGTGCCGATACTGAAGAAATCAACATGCTCCGCCAGCTCCTCACTCATCATGACAGCTGCAGGAGTCTCGATCATAATTCCCTGTTCCGGAATTGCGTAAGGAAGCTTTTCTTCCTCCAGCTCCTTAGCCACCTCAGCCACGATTTTCTGAATATCCAGCACTTCCTCCACGGAAATGATCATCGGATACATAATAGCCAATGTTCCGTATTTTGCCGCCCTGAGAAGTGCTCTCAGCTGGGTCTTGAAGATCTCCGGCTGCTCCAGACAGATCCGGATCGCACGGTATCCCATGGCAGGATTATCTTCCTTGCCCAGTCCAAGGTAATCTACATTTTTGTCTGCACCGATATCAAGGGTACGGATGATGACCTTTTTCCCTGCCATCATCTGCAGCACCTGACGGTAAGCATTGAACTGTTCTGTCTCATCCGGAAGAGAGTCCCTTCCGAGATATAAGAATTCACTGCGGAACAGACCGATACCCTCCGCATCATTCTCCAGTACATATGCCACATCCGATACGCTGCCGATATTTGCATATACATTGACCTTGCGTCCGCTCTTTGTCACGGATTCCCGTCCCTTGTATTCTGCCAGCAGGCTTCTTAGTCTCTGTTCCGTCTGCTGTGCCGCTTCTGCCTGCCGGATCTGCTCTTCCTCCGGATCCAGGTAAAATACCGCTTCCCTGCCGTCCACAATAGCGCGGGTTCCGTTATGGATTTTCTCCAGTTCCAATGGTACCCCTATCAGTGCCGGAATATTCATCATACGTGCCAGGATCGCAGTATGGGAATTCGTCGAACCATGTACTGTGACAAAGGCCAGGATCTTGCTCTTATCCATCTGTACCGTCTCACTGGGAGTCAGATCATCTGCCACAATGATCGACGGCTCCATGGTACTCCAGTCAATCTGCTCCTCCCCGGACAGATTGCGGACGAGCCGGTTGGAGATATCCCTGACATCCGCAGAGCGGGCCTGCATATATTCATCATCCATGTTGGCGAACATCTCTGCAAAATTATCACCGGTCACTGCCACCGCATACTCTGCATTCACTTCTTCGTTCTGAATCATGCTGTGAATGGCATCCTGATAATCGTCATCCTCGAGCATCATCTGATGCACCTCGAAAATGGCTGCGTTGACTTCTCCGACCTCCTGCAAAGCCTTATCGTATAACTGTCCCAGCTGCGTCATCGTACGTTCCTTAGCCGCATCCAGTCGTTTCAGTTCTTCCTCTGTGTTGTCGATATGGATCCTCTTAACGAGGCTGTCCTTTTTCTTCAAAACACTCACAGGTCCGATCGCTGTTCCCTTATATACGGATTTTCCAATATATTTTTCCATTTTCTACCTTCCAAACTCTGTCGTGCAGGTCTTCTCCTAGAGGTTCTCACGGAAAAACTTCTGAAGCTCTGCTGCGGCGGTATCTTCATCCGCTCCTTCTATCGTGACTTCCACGTTGTCTCCGTGCTTCACGCCCATTCCCATGATCGCCATCAGCTTGCTTGCTGCAGCTGATTTCCCCTTACAGGAAAGTGTCACTGTACTCTGATACTTTTTCGCTTCCTTTGCGAGCAGTCCCGCAGGACGTGCATGCAGACCGATTTCATCCTTAATGATATAGCTGAACTGTTTCATCGGTAACATTCCTCCCTATTTTATATTTCTTGCTTTAATTATGTGGCATATTGTACATACTTTTTGCCTGTCGAGCTTATTATATATACATATTACCCACTTTTTTATTGTTTGTCTACATC
>ERZ1034669.588-NODE-588-length-11938-cov-486.811159_pt1 | contig 11938 bp, 8 predicted proteins | sample MGYA00520705_ERZ1034669 | MGnify/ENA primary metagenome ERZ1034669 (study PRJEB33766, sample SAMN09781766) | gut metagenome | biome: gut microbiome | host: Homo sapiens | place: Madagascar | study: EMG produced TPA metagenomics assembly of the PRJNA485056 data... | reverse complement strand
GACCCGGCAGCACTGAATCAGGCCCGTGCAGAGCTTGAGGCAGCAGGAAAACCGTTCACGGAACAGGATGTGGCACAGCGGACCTACAATAACGGTATGGCAGCCTCCGGTTTTGGAACGGGAGGCAAATACCAGCAGGCGATACAGGCCGCGACCGCAGCAGTACAGGGACTGGCCGGCGGTAATCTGAGTGCAGCCCTGGCAGGTGGTGCAGCACCGTATCTGGCTGAAGTAGTGAAAACCATGACCACAGACCCGGTTACAGGTGAGGTGAATAAGGCTGCAAATGTGGCCGCCCATGCCGTGGTGAATGCCGCACTGGCGGTGGCACAGGGAAATAATGCTCTTGCCGGTGCTGCAGGTGCAGCCGCCGGCGAGGTGGTGGGAATGATTGCCACACAGATGTACGGTAAGCCGGTGAGTGAGCTGAGCGAGACAGAGAAGCAGACGGTCTCCACGCTGGCAACGGTTGCTGCCGGTCTGGCCGGAGGTCTGGTGGGAGACTCGGGGGCTTCAGCGGTAGCCGGCGCACAGTCAGGTAAGACGACTGTTGAAAACAATATGCTGAACGTGATAGCCACTGAAACAGCAGCTAATACGGCAGCAGCAATAGCTGGTGCTACAGGTAATGCCAGTAAGGATACCGGGAATGATAATGGCTGGGATATTGGTGGTGGTTGTGAAGGCTCACGGGAACAGTGTGCTGTACGTGACCCGAGTCGCGATGGTAGCCGGGGGCCGGGGCATGTGCTGAATGGTGACAATACAGACGAAAACAAACAGCCTAATCTGGGCAAGGACGTGGCGAGCGCTACGGACAAGGAGAAAGCTGAGCTTGGTGGTGCAGGTGCTGGAACACCGGGGGGATGGGGACCGGATAATGAAGAAAAAGCTCGCCATCAGGAGGTTCAGCAACAACGATTTGATGAACTGAGTAAAATATATGATAAAAGTCATCCGGTTGGAGAGTTAACGGTGGATGGGCAGACTATCAGGCAGAGTTCGGTAAGTAACCGTTATGGTACGACGAAAGTGTTTGAAAGCCAGAATCTGACGGATAAACAGATCCACAATTACGCACAACAACTGGCAGGAGATACACCGCTGAAAGAGGTAAAATCGGGAATCTACACGTCTAAACTATCAGATGGTTCGGTAATAACACTTAGAAATATATCTACATCAGAAGGCCAGACAGGCGCTCGTTGGACTATAGATATTCGTAATAACCAAAAGCTTACTGAACTGGGGAATAAATATTCACGTGTGGAGATTAAGTTCAAATGATTACTGAGTTAAGTGAAAGAGAATACCAGGAGTTGGCGGATGCTGCAGAGGGACAGACTCTTGATGCTATTTTGTGTTATTCAGTTCCTGATATTTACCCTGCAGAGTTTAGTTTTGCAGATAGAAGAGAAATCTTTTTTTGGGCATTGACCCGCCTTCTGAAAGAAGGACGCATCAAACTCGCCAAGCACGGTAAGTTTCTGGAAGGAAGTGTTGACGAGCAGGTTGAGCGTTTTCGACAAGCGTTTCCGAAAACAGAAGAAGAGATGGAAGACGGTATCTGGTTTTTTGATGAGAGTTGCCCGGGGGGAGCTGTCTGGGTGCTTGAAGATGGCTCTCTCGAATGGACCTGATAAGCAGACTAGCTGGCTGGTGCAAATCATGAAGGCCATGCGGACAGTACCATGCAGTCGGCAGTGTCTGCCGGGAATATCACCATCCGGGATACGCAGAGTCAGAAACAGGATGTGGCAGACCTGAACCGTGACGCTGCACATGCAAATCAGACGCTGTCCCCCATCTTTGACAGGGAAAAAGAGCAGCAGCGACTGCAGCAGGCGCAACTCATTGGTGAGATTGGTAACCAGGTGGCAGATATTGCCAGAACGGAAGGACAGATAGCCGGTGAGAAAGCGAAGCGGGACCCGGCAGCACTGAATCAGGCCCGTGCAGAGCTTGAGGCAGCAGGAAAACCGTTCACGGAACAGGATGTGGCACAGCGGACCTACAATAACGGTATGGCAGCCTCCGGTTTTGGAACGGGAGGCAAATACCAGCAGGCGATACAGGCCGCGACCGCAGCAGTACAGGAACTGCCGGCGGTAATCTGAGTGCAGCCCTGGCAGGTGGTGCAGCGCCGTATATTGCTGAAATTATCAAACAGACCACTCCGCGGGGCGTGTGGCAGCCCATGCTGTGGTGAATGCCGCGCTGGCGGTTGCATAGGGAAATAATGCCCTTGCCGGTGCCGCAGGTGCAGCCACCGGCGAGGTGGTGGGAATGATAGCTACACAGATGTACGGTAAGCCGGTGAGTGAACTGAGTGAGACAGAGAACAGACGGTCTCCACGCTGGCAACGGTTGTTGTCGGCCTGGCCGGTGCTCTGGTGGGAGACTCGGGGGCTTCAGCGGTAGCCGGCGCACAGTCGGGTAAGACAACGGTTGAGAATAATGCGCTCAGTCTGCCATCAGGAATGGTGAGTTATGGTCAGGCGGTTGCCTCCTGGCATCAGCATGCTGATGCCAATAATCTCATCCAGGAACAGGAGGAGGTTAGGCTGAATATATTGAGAGCATGGCATCTATTAGGATGTTGTTCTCCATGTATTGACGAAACAGAATGCAAGGTTACCTGTGCATGAATCTGATGCTGATCAAGAGTAGAGTAAGAAAGAGAGTGAGCAAGATCTACTGTTCTATCTCAAGAACCACCTCGTCTCTTTGCTTACATAGAGTGATGAGTTGGAGTGCTGGGTGCGGCAGAACGACGACAGCGGTATTCGTGTCGGGAATGATGATGGTTTGCAGGTGCGTATTTTCATGGAAAGGAATCACCCAATCACCGTTACTCACCGATCTCCTGAAGGTGGATATGGTTGGCTGTTTGCCTGAGTCAGTGGTAAACGAAGTGACCTCAGATAGTCTGCTTTATCCGAATCGGACAACATCTTGTGTTCATGGCAGGAGGTGAATCCTAATTACCACCGCGGCTTCGTGAAGCTGTACAAAGAGATGATATGCGATATTCATTTATATCGCAATGGTGTGTTTGAAACATGTGTTGGGTGGTAACAGTATAGATGAAAACAAATAGTCTGATCCGGGGAAGTAACTGGTTGATGTGATGGGCAAAGGGATTAAAGTATAGGTATTGAAAAAGATACTATATGATAGTACCTAATTTTGTTTATTGGTGCATTTTTCTCTCTTATATGTTAAAATTAAAGAGGTTTCTAATGGAGGGAGTATGGGAGATTGTGTAAAGGATATATTTAAGAAAAGCTGTAAATTAGCTTGCGTTATTTTGTTATGTATTCTTATTGTGTCCATTGTGTTATTTCTGTTTTTGTATTTTTTTAAAAATCCTTTGAAAGAATATTTCAATGCAGGAAAATTTTTTTTGTTTAGTGATAACCTGACATCAATTTCTTTAAAAGATAAAAAGTTATTGTTAAACTTAATGTCGAAAGGTTATATATTTAGTAGCAATGATCTATTCGAGAGGATTGGTAATTATTATACTAATACTATTACAATATTGATTTTTTTCTGTACTTTTGCATGTGTGTTCGCAGTATTCTATATAAAAATGAATACAGATGAACGGTTTGATCAAACAATTAAAGAAAAAGTTCATTACTTCTTTAATAATGATCGAGGATTCTCCGAAGAAATGATTAGGATATCTAACTCTTCAGCAACGGATGCTGTTAGCTCAGAGTTAGAATCGATGATGTTAGATGATTCTATTGAGCAAGTGAAGATTGAAATGAGGGAAAAAATAGAGTCTTTATCGAATCAAATCCAAAGTTTACAAGAGGCAGTGTCATTATTATCGCCAGAAAGTGATCCTGAATTAGATACTAATATTGACGAGATTACACAAGCCCATATAAACTCAGAGCGTAAGGGATAATATGGCTATATTAAGAAGAAAAAATGTGAATCCAAAAGATGTTAAGTCTATTGCTGCGGCAAATTTAACAAATCCAGAATCTGTAATCCGTTTGGCAAATAGTATGGGAATAACGATAGTTCCTTTTGATTTAGAGATGTTTATCGCTAAGCTAGGGATTATATTGAATAAAATAATTATGGAAAATGATATTTCTGGGAAGCTTGAGAAAAATGAAAATGGTGTTTGGGAAATAAGTGTTAATGCACTTCATCACCCAAGAAGACAGAGATTTACCTTAGCGCATGAATTAGGGCATTATTTTCTGCATCGTAATCAAAGTAATATTTTTAAGGATAAGTCTTTATACCGTGGAAAAGAGATGACATCAATGGAGTATGAAGCAAATAATTTTGCAGGAGCTATTCTAATGCCTAGAGATGAGTTGGTTTCTTTTTTGGGAAAATCAAGTGATATTGATAGTATCGCTGATTATTTTAATGTATCTGCTCTTGCTGCTAAGATCCGAGTGGAAATGATAAAAAGGGATTGTCATGTCGAATAATTATTATCCAATATTAAAGACAACAATTGCTGAAATGCGAGCTTTGAAAAAGTTAGATTTTGTTGCTTGGAGAAATATTACGCCGATTTTAGAACTGACTAAATCAAGAAAAAGTAAAAACAATCAAGAGAGTTGTGTTTATAGAAAAATTGATGAAATCAAAGAAATAGTCGGAGATAATGAATTTATCTTAGATCTGACAAACATTGAGTCATTATCGAATGAACAGATTGAATCATTTCAATCAGATAGAAACGGTTTTGAAAACTGGTGTAGTTTTATTTCTGAAGTACGTGAGAGCAATTTAAATGTTATACCTATGCTTATTGCTTATCCTGATAATACGATTGATGATTTGGTTCTTGAAATGCAGCAATTATGTGCGATAACACAAAAAATTGCTGTCAGAATTCCGATATGTGAGCCTGATTTGGATGAGTTGTTTATTATCCTCCGTCAGATTCTGTGTCAGAATTATGCAGGTATAGGCTATATTATATTTGATGGCGGATATATTCATGATGAGATTATTGATCCTTTACCTCTTGTGAATATTATTTCGAGTTTTTGTTCAGAATTGCCAGATTCTTTTTCTGGTAAAGTAGTGTTTGCCTCATCTTCATTTCCTGCTTCAGCTATAGAAAGGGTTTCTGGTAATAAATTTAATAATAGTTTTTATCTTCAAACATTACCTCTTTTTAAACGGGTTGTTGATGGGCTAAGAGATAATGGAGTTAAGAAGGATATCTTTTTTGGTGATTATGCCTGTATTCATCCAAACAGGAATGAAAGTAAGGCTTATAATTGGATCCCCCGAATAGACTATCCGACGGTAGATAAAATTTATTTTTCCCGCAGTCGCCGCGAAGAAGGAGGGTACATTGAGTGTGCTAAAATGATAAGTTCGCTTAGTTGTTTTAAAAATGATAGCCTACAATGTTGGGGGATGGTTGAAATAAGAAGAACAAGCGCTGGTTCCCCCGGAGGAAAAAGCCCTTCTTATTGGATATCTGTTCGTTCGAATATTCATATGTCGCGTATGGCATTAATTAATGGATAATCTAGTGCTTTTAAGTGTAAGGAGAGCTATATCTTCTTGGGTTATATGCTTTCCTTTTTCTTTTAGAAAAATCTTATGAATAGGAGATAATTTGTTTTTTAGTGTTGTATAGTAAATTTTTTGTATCTCAGTTTGAGAATATGTAATTAATATCAATTCTATTAATTCTTGCTTGGTTGGCATTTTTATACCGATTACCTTTTCTAGCGAGGTTTTATCCAGCATATCTAAAATCATGCGTGTGTTTAGTGTTTTTTTAAATTTTGCTTTCCTAACTATTTTTATTTCGTTATTATTTATATAAATAATTCCAAACCTACCTTTTATACGCTTTATTTCATTGATGTATTTATCACCACATGCAACATAGACGGTATTAAATGCCTGATAATAAGAAAAGAGTTGCTCTTTTAGATTGGTTAGTTTATCAATGTTGCTTTTTATTTCAATTGCAGTTACGCTATCATTTTCTACAATTAGCACATCGCATCTTCTTTTATTATAGTCAAAAGGATATTCGAAATTGATTATTTTAGCCGGGGTTTCATTGAAATAGTTTACTATTTTTAATTTGAAGCTTAGCTCATCCATTTTTACTTTTCCAGAATTGGGTTTTATTCATTGTAACATGTATGCATGCATAGTGCGAGATTTTATTATGCTTGAATATGCAATATGTATCATGGCTTTTGTTTTTATTTTATTGATTCTTTGAGTTTCTGTGTGACTCACCTTTGTGAGTAGTCTGTTCGTTATAAATTGATATAGTCAGGAAGCTGAGTAACAGATGGATGGTAATTACTGTCTGACGACAGTAAAGGTGTTATTTTTAGAGGGGGGAGGACATAATGGCACTATAATATATTTACCGCTTTTTTGCTTAGTAGTGTGCATAAACATATATAGTGGCATTTTGTCTGATGTTTTTGAGGTTTTTCTGCAGGTCTGCGGTCAATTCCGGCGCGGCGTCCTTCCGGTTGTTGTCATCTGTTGATGATGCGACCTGTTGAAAGCGTTGACGATAATTGATTATTTTTCTCTTCTGAAAAATTTACAGAATACAAAAAAGAGTTATTTGTTCACGGTCTGTTGCTTTCTGACGATATTCCCTGCTTCATTTGCTGAAGCAGGAGAATATTGATGGTAAAAACAAATCCATCTTCTGTAAGACGTGCCGCAGTTTATGGACTGGCCGGATTGCAGTTCTTTTTTCAGGTTACCCCGGCATTTGCCGGTGTCTTTCAGGCTGATGAACAGTCTGTGGCACAGACTGCGATGGAGGCCGGACGTGTATTGCAGGGCAGCAACAGTGGTGATGCTGCTCGCCAGCTGCTGACCAGCCAGGCTTCCGGGCAGGCAGCAGATGCGGTCACACAGTGGCTGAACCAGTTCGGTACGGCGAAAACGCAGCTGAGCGTGGACAGTGATTTCTCCCTGAAAGGCTCGTCGCTCGATGTGCTGCTGCCGTTTTACAACACCCCGAAAAACGTGCTGTTCACCCAGCTCGGGATGCGGGATAACGACGGGCGATTCACCACCAATGCCGGACTTGGCCACCGTTATTTCACGGATAACGGCTGGATGCTGGGATACAACGTGTTTTATGACGTGGACTGGCGCAACACCAACCGCCGCTACGGAATTGGCGTGGAAGCCTGGGGTGATTACCTGAAGCTGTCCGCCAACGGATACAAACGTCTGTCTGACTGGCGGCAGTCCCCGACCGTTACCGATTATGACGAACGTCCGGCTGACGGCTGGGATATCCGTGCCGAAGGCTGGCTGCCTGCGTACCCGCAACTGGGCGGTAAGCTGGTTTACGAGCAGTATTACGGGAATGAAGTGGCGCTGTTCGGTGAGTCTGAACGCCAGAAAAATCCTCACGCTATCACTGCCGGTGTCACCTGGACGCCGTTTCCGCTGCTGACCACTGGCGTCGATTACCGCAGGGGCAAAAACGGGGCTGACGACACCCGCCTGAACCTCGGCCTGACATACCGTATCGGTGAACCGCTGGCGCATCAGCTGGACAGCAGCCGGGTGGGTGCGCAACGCTCACTGGCCGCTAACCGCCTGGAACTGGTGAACCGTAACAATGATGTGGTGCTGGAATACCGCAAACAGACGCTGATTGCCCTGCAGCTACCGCCGGATGTGTATGGCGCAGAACTGACGACCGTCACCCTGACGCCACAGGTGAATGCAAAATACGGGCTGTCCCGTATCGAGCTTGACGATGCAGAACTGCGTCAGGCCGGCGGGAAGATTATCAGCAACACCGGCAACCAGATTACGCTGCAGTTACCCGCCTGGTCATCCGACCGTCAGAGTGTCACGCTCTCCGGCAGGGCACGGGATACCCGTGGCAATCTCTCTGATATTGCCCGTACCCGTATTCTGGTGTCCCCGGCAGTACAGCAGCAGCTGGCTGTCAGCACGGATAAAACCACGGCCACTGCAGACGGTGCGGACAGTGTGCGCTACACCCTGACCGTCACGGGCAGTGACGGAAAACCGGTCAGCGGACAGGCTGTACGCTGGGAACACAACGGCGGCACGCTGAATGGTGAGAACACCACGAACGCTGACGGTGTGGCCACAGCCACCCTGACCAGTCAGACCGCCGGTATTATCCGGGTTACGGCCACCACCCGTAACCAGACGGCAAAAGCGGCTGATGTGACCTTCGTTGCCGCCATACAGGGAGAACTGCTGGCTGACCGTACTCAGGCACTGGCCGATGGTCAGGAGGCGGTCAGCTACACTCTGACGCTGAAAACCACTGACGGTAAGCCCCTTTCAGGGAAAAACGTCACATTCACCACCACGGCCGGGCAACTGAGCCGGACACAGGGCACCACCGACCAGAACGGCCAGCTGTCTGTGCAACTGACCAGCACCCGTGCCGGACAGGCGGTGGTGAATGCCTCCATGGACGGCACCACCATCAGTGCCGCCCCGGTGACGTTTGAAAACCGCCTGGATTCCGCCATTGTGGTGAACAAAACCACCGCCGTTGCTGACGGACAGGACAGCATCATTCTGACTGCTGTCATCCGGGATGCCGCAGGCAATCCGGTCGCCGGGCAGGCTGTCACCTGGCACACAGACAACGGGCAGTTCACACAGCAGGATGCAGTGACAAATGCAGCCGGTGCCGCTTCTGCCACCCTGACCAGTACACAGGCCGGTAATGCACAGGTATCGCTTTCCCTGAACGGTACGACCACCACAGTAAGTGCGCCCCGCGTCAGCTTCACGCAACAGTTGTACCTCACCCTGCAGGCCGGCAGGACCACCGCTGTGGCAGACGGAAACGACGCCATCACATACACCCTGAACGTGCGTGACGCGGCAGGTCAGCCCGTGAAGGACAAGGCCGTGCAGTGGAGCACCGACCTGGGCACACTTTCAGCCCAACAGGGCACAACCAGTGCACAGGGCGAAGCCACTGTGACGCTGGCCAGCACGCAGGCCGGACAGGCCGTGGTTAATGCCACCGTGGACGGTAAACAAATCAGCGCACAGTCTGTCACCTTCACCCGTACCGTCCGTGGTGTCATCACGGTTGAAAAAGAGCGTGTTTATCCGGGAAGCAGACAGACGGTCACCCTGACGCTGACGGATGCCGCAGGCAACCCTGTCAGTGGCGAACGCGTGGACTGGCATGTTGACAGCGGTAATCTCTGGCAGACACAGGGCACAACGGATGCACAGGGCCGTACCACCACGACGTGGGAAAGTACCACGCCCGGAACGGCCACCATTACCGCTGACGCGTATGGTCAGCAGTACACAGCCCCTGTCATCACGGTCATGCCTGCCCTGACGGTCAGCAGCGTCACCGGCATCGATGCCACTGGCGCAGACGGCAAAAACTTTGGCAAGCGTGTCCCCAACAGCACCTGGCCGGGCGCGAAATTCCGCATCGATACGGAGAATGCTGCCGGCACGGTCACCTGGACCGCATCCTCACCGGCCGTAAGCATCAATGGCAATGTCATGACCGTGAAGAGCAATCCGGCAGGCGTCACCCTGACCGGCACGGATGCAGACGGACAGACCGTGACCCTGAACATGGGCGGCAACTGGTTTGCGCAGAGTGCCACAAAATGGGAGTGGCTGAACGGTGACTACGACGGAACAGCGATTTACTCCTGTCGCCAGTTGGGTGCACAGGTGGCGTCATCCGGTGCCCTTCAGGGCGTTATCAGTGAATGGGGTGAACTGGAAACCTACGAAGGCTGGACCAACCTGAAAAATAACTGGCTGTACTCCAGTACAACCGTTGTCAGTGGTAATGGCGTGAAAAGTACCATTGCGTATCTCTTCCCCGGCGGTAAGGAAGGTCTGTTGACGGGCATCCGTGGTTATTACGCCTGCCGTTAATCAGTCTGGTGGCAGATACGTACCGGACAGAATAATTTCCCGACACCAGTAAAGAGTTAATGATGGTGTGCACGTTCTGCAGTGATGCAGAGTGTGCGCACCTTTTTTTCTTTACAGGGGCCTGTATGTCACTGACACCCACCGATGAACAGTCTGCCATTATCCACTGGCAGGGACAGAAGCTGGTTGTGAACGCCTTTGCCGGGACAGGAAAGACCAGCACTCTGGTTCAGTATGCACTGGCAAACCCCGACAGCAGAATGCTGTATCTGGCTTATAACCGTTCTGTACGCGATGAGGCAGAGCGTAAATTTCCGTTTAATGTGGAGTGCAAAACCTCCCACCAACTGGCCTGGTCGCGCTTCGGCAGACATTACCGGAATCGTCTGGTTGCCAGTCTGCGTATCACGGATGTGGCCAGAAAGCTGAACACCCGTCACTGGCTGCTGGTTCGTCTTGCACTCAGCAGTCTGAATCAGTTTCTGTGCAGTGCTGACAAAGAGCCGGGGCTGCAGCATTTGCCGGATGAGGACGCCCGGGCCGGTACAGATGTCTCAGCCATCCTGCAGGCAGTACAGGTGCTCTGGCATGAGATGAGCCGGCCTGATGGCACATTCCCTGTCACGCATGATACCTACCTGAAGCTGTTCCAGTTGTCATCCCCGGACCTGTCCCGGCGCTGGGACATCATTCTGTTTGATGAGGCACAGGACGCCAATCCGGTGACGTCTGCACTGGTGCTCAGTCAGCCCTGCAGGGTAATCCTGGTGGGCGACCGTTACCAGCAGATTTACCGTTTTCGTGGTGCAGATAATGCGCTTTCTCATCCTGTTCTGAACGATGCAGACCGTCTGTGGCTGACACAGAGCTTCCGCTTTGGCCCGTCAGTGGCCCGGATGGCGAATCTGCTTTTACAGCGTGCCGGTGAGACACGACAGGTGACCGGCAGTGGCGGGGAAGATGAGGTACTGATGAGCCGCACCGGCGCGGATAAACCGGAAGGGCACCGGACGGTACTGAGCCGGACGGTGGCAGGGGTGATATGCACGGCGCTGATGGCCAGTCTGAGCGGCAGGAAGGTGTACTGGGTGGGCGGTATTGAAGGTTACCGGACTGAGGCACTGGAGGACCTGTACTGGTTTTCAGCTGATATGCCGGAAAAGATGCAGTCTGATGCACTGCGGCGGGATTACCGCGATTTTGATGAATACTGCCGGATAGCCAAATCCACCCGGGATGTGGAGATGAATCAGGCCATTCGTCTGCTGGATATCTGTTTCACGTTGCCGGTGAAACTGAAGCTTCTGCGGGAGCATACCGTCACGTGTGAGAAGGATGCGGATATTACCGTGTCAACGGCCCACCGCAGTAAGGGGCTGGAATGGCCGGTGGTGATACTGGATGAGGATTTTGCGGATATCACCGACCCGCTGATGCCAGAAGATGAACGGAGGGACGAAACTAACCTGTTGTACGTTGCAGTCACTCGTGCCCGTAAAACCCTGGTACTGAACAGTCTGATGCGCCAGCTGGCAGAAGAGGCTGGCAGAGATGAACAAAGCCAGAAAGCAACAGAGGCATCACCGTCAGAAAACGGGGAAAACGATGCCGTATACGGGCAGGAGGGTGAAAATGCTTAATCGCCTGAAAAAACTGCTTCCCGGTAACAGCAATACCAGCAGTACTGAGACAACCACCCCGAAAACCGCACGCCAGCCGGAACATCTGCCGGAAGGTTTTTATATACCCCGGACTGCAGAGGAGCTGACGTCCACACCACGCAGGAAACAGTGCCTGAAACAGCTGTGGGAAAACAGCAGTATGCCATTCGACGTGTATCAGCAGTTCTGTCTGACACCGGTACAAAAACTCCTGATGGCGGCGCAGAACGCTCCCGCCGCCAGAGATGGGCGGTGGGCCGATGCCGGCGGTTTTGGCGACCTGACGCTGCAGTTCACCACCTATGCCGTTCGTCTGGCCAGAGGATATATGTTTCCGCCCGGTGCCACACCGGAAGAGCAGG
>ERZ1034669.585-NODE-585-length-11999-cov-7.386721_pt1 | contig 11999 bp, 11 predicted proteins | sample MGYA00520705_ERZ1034669 | MGnify/ENA primary metagenome ERZ1034669 (study PRJEB33766, sample SAMN09781766) | gut metagenome | biome: gut microbiome | host: Homo sapiens | place: Madagascar | study: EMG produced TPA metagenomics assembly of the PRJNA485056 data set... | reverse complement strand
GAGCTTTCCCTTCCATAGACATACCGTTTGCACGGATACGCCTATCTGATGTGCGACCTGATGAAAGAGAACGCCATCTGAAAGCATGGAAACCATGCGCTTTATTTGAACAGGATTTAACTTGGACGAATTCAGAACCATTCCTTTTCTTGACGAAAAGGATCTGTGGCATTCCTTGCAGTACCATCTCTGGTGATGATGTTCCTTTCCGTTCTTCTTTATGTTGTGTGAGTGGCAAAACGGACATTCATCAACGGCTTTCATAGTCATGTTACGGCAATCGAAAAAGCCCATATCGGAATCCTTTCCGAATATTCAGAGGCCATTTCCGAGGGAAATTGCTGCATTAACCCAGAAACAGGCCTCTGAATATTCTTAATGCAGCATCACTGTTCTACCGCTTTAGGCCTTTTTGGGATTATCCAGCAACACAATTGTTTATCCTTCTCAATCGTAAAAACGGAAGCAACAATATCAACTTTTGCCCCAGATTTCATTTCCTGCTTTATATCATCTCCCAGCAGTCTAGATTTGTTATCGATAATCTCCGCCATCGATCATTCCCCTTTGCCGGAAAAGCGAGAGGAAAAAGCCATAACCTTATCTGCAAAACGATAAGAGTGTTCGTTTCCCTGAAGCCTATCTCCAATTTCCATATAACTAAAATACATTCTGAGACTAAATTCTCAACGAAAACCTATGAAGTCGGTACTATCAGCCCTAATGTAGGGAAGTCCTGTGATAAAATAAGGATAAGATTAAAAAGGAGGAACTTATATGCCATCTACTTTTGAACAACTGAAAAGAGCCGTTTTAGAAAAGTCCTATTCTAAAAATTGGACAACTGCAGTCTTAGAATGGGAGATTACAGATACGGATGAAGATGAGTCCTGTTCTTCGTCGTGTGTCTGTGGGAAAGAAAATATTCGTTACCTCTATACCATTGAAAATACGAAGACCAAAGAAACGCTGTTTCCAATAGGAAGCTCTTGCATCCGAAAATTCAATCGAAGTGACCTAAACAATCAGACTTCTCTAATTGAGCAGCTGTTCAGACTTTATCATGCAGTGGAAGAAAATAAATTCATTAGCTTGAGCAATGAACTATTTAGCCGAAAACTTTTGAAATACTTATATGATGAAGGAGCTTTTCTTTCAGATAACGAAGATTACGACGAAGAGGAGAACTATGAGTTCCTCCTTAAAATGTTCAACAAGAGAGATAAAGAAGCAATTACTCAAGGTCAAGATAGAAAGATTAAAGCTATTATTCTCAACAACATAAAACCGTTCGTTCAGAAAAGACTAAAATCTAAAGTCAAGCATTCCCTTGACAAGCCTGAAGAAAAATAAGGACTATTCTTTCTCTCTTAATAACGTAGCAATCAAAAGCGACTCATCGTTGTTCCAAACAATATTGACCAACTGCCATCCGGCAGAACCATATCTGTTAAGCGTGTACTCTAAGGTACGATGATCGGATTCAGTTAAAACCTTATACTCGTATTTGGTCATATAGAAAAAGACCTTCTTTATTTTCTTCGGAGTCTTCTTTCCTTACGTGCTCCATGATCGTAAGCAAATGGGGCAAAGCCCTTCTATCTGCTTAGATTATAGTTTCAAAGCAATGAATTTCAGGACTTACACGCTATTTTTTTCATTTTTCCAAAAACAAAAGCACATAGCTAAGCCTTCTAAATTTCATTTTTTCATCATTCCATTTTGTTGTTCCCCACCATACAACACAATGAGTTTGCATAATGTTTTGCAATCTTCAGGATTTACAGTCGGTTGGCCATAAAAACTTCGCCAATAATTATTCGGAACATCCTCTGATAAAGAATAATAAATAGTCTCGTTGAACGTCCAAGAATACTCCGCAACTCCGCTTCTATCCCATCGATAAAGCTGTTGAAACTCTTCCGGCGGATTTTCTCTGTCCAACCCCAAGTATTCCAATAAATAATCAACATATGGCATGTTTATTTTTTGTTCTTCTTGAGACAGATTCTCAAAGTCCTCTGAACGTTCAACTTGATTAGACAATACATCCTCTGCATCCAAAAAAGACGGAGCAATTATTCTACGGATGTACAGAGCCACCAGAACAAAGAAGACGTAATAAGGATTTTTCATTTTCTCCCATCCGAAGTCATTGCAAACATTCATTACACCATGATAATAACGGGTAATTTCTCTGTTATCGGCTTTATCCAGAACTCTTTCATCCCCATACAGCAAGCATTGATAGGCCAATTTTGCTGGAATTTCAGCTTTGTCTTTGGGCACGCCTATTTTAGTCAAGGCATTAACGTAATCATCCAACAGATTTTTAAAATATTCATTTGCAGATGTTCTTAGACTAAATGTGAATTCGAAGAACTTCTGAAGGTATTCATAGCCGTCTACCCCATAAATCGTTCTCACCGTTTGGGCAACAGAGTTCTGGTTCATCGTAACGAGGACAGCGCAGTTCTTTACGTCAAATAGATGATGGAGCCGTTCCAGTATTTTCAATTGCGTATCCGGCAAGCAGCGGTCAATTTCGTCAACGAGGATAATGAGTTTACTTTGATTTCCGCCATCCTCCGATAAGGTAATCTCATCTAAAAGTTCTTTTGTTTCATTCAAAAGTTTCTTGTACGATTTGAATTCCGCTAAGTTGGTCGTATCGATTTGGCACTGAAAACTCTTGATTACATTTATCAGTCCTTGAATAACTATTCCCAATTTATTGATCTTCGGGAATAATTCGGCCCCAGTGTCTATTACTGCCTTAGCTGCGTTTTTGATATTCTCCTTGCCAAATGGCAGATGTCTTTCATCTTCTATTCCATCTATTATGCAAGAAAGAATGGCTATAAGTGGATCCGAATAGAAAGAGTTCTCCCATGTATCGTATTTAATGACGATATTTTCTGCTTTTTGTGAAAGCTGCTCTTCAATCATTCCCAAAACAAATGATTTACCACTTCCCCAATCCCCATTGATGGCAATGCAGGTGCGATTGCCTTTTTTCAGAGAATCGACAAGCCCACATATTTTGCCAACAAACTCCTGTCTGCCTATCTTATCTTCCATGGCCATAGCGTCTGCTCCTTTCAATAAAATAACTCTTCCGTGCATGCAGCATAACACTTGATTGCTTTCAAATAACTGATCCAGCACCAAAACTATATGAAAACAAAAGGATTATTTTTGCTATCGATATTATACTAATGATTATAACAACAAAGGATTTTGCAATTAAAACCAATGCGTCCGTATGCCTTAAATAGAACACGATAGGATCCTATCCTGGCATCGAAAAAAGTTCAATGAAATCTTTGTTTTTTCCTATTGTATTCGAATTTTATTTCGTTATAATGCTTGCAGGAACGAAGGCGGTTCCGACTGGTGAAACACCATCACTTGGAAGGTCTCAAAAACAGGCTTGCCATGCCCGTCACACCAGAAAAAGCATCACCATTGTTTGGTGATGCTAGACTAGATAAAGTTTAAGATGTCTGTGTAGTCATTGCTTTATTCAGAACTCTTTTCTAAATATTTGCTAATAACAACACCCAAATTCGATCTTCGTTTTCCCACAAAGTCATCTTCATATGTAAACAATTGATATGAAACAGATTTGATAAGGCCCTTTGCAAGAAAATCAATAGATTTCGACTTCTTTTCTGAATTTTCTAAGCGACTACCGATAAATACTTCTTCAATGTCTCTGTTAAACCAGACAATATCACAATTACGGACAAGTTCTTTTTTGATTTTTTCATCATTCGCCTGATGATCAGGTGAAACAGAAAAATCATCTGTATCAAAACAATATATTACATGAGATTCGCCGGTTTTTTTGTAGCTTTTTTTCAAAAAAGTAATTTGATTATTAATCCCTTTATCTGAATAATTCATCTTTGAATCCATATAAACATAACTGATTTTATTAGTGCCAATTTTGAAATATCTCTTAATAAAAGAATCAATGTATCGATAATCACTTTTGCTTTCTTTGTTTGCCTCAACAGCAATAATCAATTGAATTGACATACCTATTTTTCCTCATATGAAAAGCAAGTAAGAAAATCATCACTTGAAATGTTAAACGGGGAACCTGGAGTCATACCAGACTTATACTGATTTAAAGGAGAATAATTACCATTAGATGTCCATGTATAAATTTCGTGATCACCATTTAGAATATCAATTGCGTATTTATGCTTGTTTAAAACATTCATCAGTTCTAAATTATGAGTGGTAAAAATCAATTGGCCAGCACCATATTCTTGGAAGAATTCAATCAACGCATTAAGATAGACACTATTAATAGAGCAATCCAACTCATCTATAAATACAATGGCACCAGAAGCAGCTCTTTCCAACAAATTAAAAATAGAAATTAATTTTTTAAGACCTGCTGATTCAAATTCAGAGGAAACTTCGTATTCATCATAAACAAAAGACTTTTCACACAAATAATATTTTTTATTCTGCTTTCTATAAATTTTTATTTCTTTTAATTCTGGTTTGAAAATCTTAATAAATTTCTCAAGTTTATGTACCTTTTCTAGATAGTTATCATAGTTTGTTTTTAATATTTCATCTGCAGAAAATGGAGCAAAAGCAAACGAAACACTAGTTTCATCGATAGGTAAATACTCCGCCATCTTCCTCATTTCATATTCAACTTTAGACTTCATTGTTTCAAGTGATTTTTCATGAAAATCTTCATTTAACAAAGATGTTTCAATATTGAATCCAAATAAATATGTAATTATAAAAACGAAAAGCCATCCCTCTGTTGGTGCAATATTGTTGTCATCATCTTTAGTAATTTTGAGTTTAGCTTTGTTTTTAATTAGTGCATCAAAAAACGCAGGAGCAAACAATGTCACAAAAGAGTTTGATGCCAAATCTCTAGTAGAAAAAGCGAATAATTTTTTATCATCTTCATCAATATCAAAATGAGGGATAAATTCCCCATGATTGTTTTCGGCCAACAAAGTGTAATTTGTCGGATCAGATAAACTCTTCTTCAGGGAATTTAAAACAAATAATTTTTCTTCAAAAACAGTAGGAATATCGTGAATCAATTTAATTGTTAATTCATGTTTTACAACTTGCAAATCAGAACCATCTTGTCCAAATCCAAAAACTAAAGAAATAGTGAATTTCTTCGTCTTGTAGTTAATTTCATTTTTTAAATTATAAATGACATTTTCTTGAAGTAAATAATTATCAGAACTTAGCATCTTCTGATAAATGTAAAAGGCAGTGATAATTGCCGTCTTGCCGGCACCATTGCAACCATAAATGCCTTTGACATTATTGTGGTGGAAATCAATCTTATCCTTAATAATATCAGGATAAAAGTCTAAATGAATAGGCGAATCGATATTCTTAATTCCACTAATCTCCGCTTTTAATAAATAATACAAAGCTTTTTGGTTTTTCATATGAATCACTCCTCCGTAATAAATTATACATCTTGTATGTATTTTTTCAAGGAATCAAACGTGAATTATATGAAGCCTCTTAATTTCATATAAGTCATTTATTTCTTATATAGTAAATGAAAATCGAGTAGAGAGCGAGAAGCGATAGCTTCTCCGTTGTCAACGCCTTAAGTTAATGACATTGCTATATTGGCAGGCACTTTTTTTGGTAAACTATCTATTAAAGAAAACAGGAGGCGATTTTTATCGCATTGAAACGATGAACTTCACAATCGAAATGAATTCCGACTATAAAGGCAAACGAAAGGATATTCTGAAGCTGAAGTCCTCTTCTTTCTTACGGACTATTGTTTTCGGAATCATCTTTATCTTTACCGGATTCTACATCTCTTTCATCAATTACAATAGAGTCATCAACGATATCGAGTTCATCCTCGGCATCATCGTCATGATCATTGGTGTCTTATTTTTGTTCTTTAGCCCATTTGTCTTCTTTTTCAAAGGGCTGAACAAAGGACTAAAAGGTAAAATCAGTTTTTCCTTTATGAAAGGGGAAGACAATAAATGGGCTTATACTCTTACTGCCACAAAGAAAGACAAGCTTTATCAGGAATCTGGTTTTATTACGATGGTCCAAAAGAAAAAGTGTTTCTTTGATCTCATCAATGATAAAGGAACGGAATACTATATTCCAATCAAAGTCCTTTCTGAAGAACAGATAGGAAACCTGACTTCATTGGCTCAGGACTTCATCGCCAAATGCACCAATAAAACTGATTGATGTTATTAGGACGCCGTGGGAACTCCCGTGCAGGTTCGATTCCTGTCGCCCGCACCATTGTAAACGAAAGCCTCCGAGTTCCTTAAATGGAATGAACGGAGGCATTTCGTTTTATCAGACAAAAATAAGAAAAATAAAAAGGAATAATCGTTCTAGACTTAAAGGTATTCCTGGTCAATCCAAATCCAATAAAAGCCTCAGAGATCATTTATAATCGCATCAGTTTCGCAAATCATAAATCTGCAAGTACTTGCAAAAATTTTAGTTAAGGAATTTATTCTTAAAAGTGCCGGCTTGTCAAACACTGAGAACTAACATAGATTTCTATTATTTTCCCTGATTCAAAAGCTTCTTCTATGCAAAAGCAAGAATACCAAAATTCATCTTAACCGGTTCCTTGTTGGGGGGAATCAGTTGCTTTTTCAATGCATTAAAACCAGTCTGGAAAAAGGAACTATAAGCCGGGGTTGTCTTTCAGGATTTCCATCAAGACTTTCTTGGCAGCATCTGCTTCTGCATGTTTCATTTTATAGTAATATCCTTCACACTGTTGGGTCTCATAGCCATCAACCGTGCAAGAGCATGCCCAAAGCTGTCTGTTATCATCATCGTAGATTTGATTCACTATTTCATAAACAGGTTCATCGATGATTCCTTTTGTATATAGCTTATTCAATGCACCCTTTGGGTTTTCACAGTCTTCTTCTTTAATAATAGAGTCCTCTTGAATGTTCCCAATATCACCTTCCTTATTTTGTTCTACCCTTTGATTTCTATTGTCCAACAAATATTGTCTGTTCTATATTACATATATATTTAACAGAGGAAGAGGGTAAAATAATGGCAAAAGCAAAATTCAATATCCGCTTAGACAGTGATTTAAAAAAGCGTGCTGAATCAATGTATGCTGAACTCGGTTTTGACCTAAATACAGCTATCATTGTTTTTCTGCAAAAATCATTAGAAGTCCGCGGCTTTCCCTTTGAAGTAAGACTTGAAGAACCAAATAAAGAAACACTACTCGCTTTACTAGATGCAGATAAGATATCCAAAGATAACAACACAAAAGGAATGGACATTGAGAAAGCTTTGATAGAACTCAAGAAATAGAAAAGAATAGACAACAATAGAGTGCTAATTACTGAACACTTTCCGCCTTCTAAAGGTCTTCCTAAAAACGAATTTCTTGTTTAATAGATAAACGACAGATATACGCAATCCCTATGTCCCTCATTCTTTCCAATTAGACCGCATTCATCGGCATTTCTAGGGGAAAGTTGATATATCATCCTGTTATGAGCTTTAAGACTACTTGGGTCTAACATAGTAGTTACACCACTTATGTTTGATAACAATACTATTGTTTGCGCTTTCAAAAGTCCTATAATATGAATAGATTCATTCTAAGTGCATTATGAATTTTTTCAAATAAAGGAGGAAAAGGAAAAAAATGAAACGCACAAAGCTGTCGTTGCTGTTTTTAAGCGCTATGCTTCTTACAGGCTGTAGAACCACAGACCCGAAAGATCCAAACATTGCAAGTGTTTATGAATCTTACAAATCCAATGGTGGAACATTGGATTACAACACATGGCTGGATTCCATCAAAGGCAAAGACGGAACGAACGGAAAAGATGGTGTCAATGGCAAGGACGGCAAAGACGGAACTTCTATTCTAACTGGAAAAGGTGCTCCTCTCGATACAAACGGAAAAGATGGAGATGTCTATATCGATACTGCCTCTTTTGATTTTTATTCAAAGAAAGATGGCAAATGGGTAAAGACAGGCAATATCAAAGGCGACAAAGGGGATAAGGGCGACACAGGCGCTACTGGTCTTCAAGGCGAAAAGGGAGAGAAGGGTGACACTGGAGCCACCGGATCTCAAGGTGAAAAAGGGGACAAAGGCGATACCGGTGCTACTGGACCTCAGGGTGACAAAGGCGATAAGGGTGATACCGGTGCTACCGGTCCTCAAGGCGAAAAAGGCGATAAAGGCGACACTGGAGCCACCGGACCTCAGGGTGAAAAAGGAGACAAGGGTGATACCGGTGCTACCGGTCCTCAAGGGGACAAAGGGGATAAGGGCGACACTGGAGCTACCGGTCCTCAGGGTGAAAAAGGGGACAAAGGTGATACCGGAGCTACCGGTCCTCAGGGTGAAAAAGGAGACAAAGGTGATACCGGTGCTACTGGTCCTCAAGGTGAAAAAGGCGATAAAGGCGATAAAGGTGATCCTGGACAAGATGCAATCACTTATGTCCCTGCCATATTCAATAACTATGATGGAACGAAACTATATGAGTTCTATTATGAAAAAGGATCGGATATTGTCTATGATGGTCCGACTCCTACTAGAGTTGAAAAGGATTCGTCTGGCAACGCTATAGAATATACTTTTATCGGCTGGGATAAGTCTCTTAAGAATATTCAAAAGCCGACGATCTTTACTGCTCAGTTTAAGAAGATAGCAACATACAATGTTACCTTCCTCAATTATGATGACTCTGTTCTTTATAAGACAAGTCTGCCTTTGGGAAGCACGCCGAAATATGTAGGTTCTGTACCGACCAAAGCATCTACGGAAAGCGGTGATGTTAGAACCGATTGGGAATTTGCAGGTTGGGATAAAGAGCTTGCTCCTGTCACAGGCGATACTATTTATAAAGCTCAGTTTAATTCTGTTGAGACTTATAAATGTACGTTTACAAATGAAGATGGAACAGTCTTAGGAACCTCTTATTGCAAAAACGGAGGAACAGCTACCTATTTCGGAAAAGAGCCGAAAAAAGATAGTGTCAACAATAATGGAGTAGTCACAGTCTATACGTTCGCAGATTGGGACAAACAGGTCACAAATATCAAGGCTCCTACTACGTTTGTTGCCCAGTACGAAGAGTCAACTGCCTATGAATGCAAGTTCGTAAATGATGATGGCTCACTTCTTTATTCAACAATTGCCCCTCAGGGTGGCAAGGCAATGTATTTGGGTGAACGTCCATTCAAGGAAGGCATTGTCAATGGAACATCCATCACTAAATATAAATTCAATGGCTGGGATAATGCACTTACAAACATAAATAAGCCTACAACTTTCAAGGCTCAGTATAGTGAAGAACATATCACTGGTTATAAGGTAACCTTCACGAATAGCGATGGTACAGAAATCTGCCATGACTATGTTACTACAGGTCAATCTGCAGTCTATCCTAAGAATTACAACAAGTTCAAATGGACTTATGATTCGAATTCTGTCACGAGGTTTGCGGGCTGGGATAAGGATCTTACCAATGTTACATCGGAAACAACATTCAAAGCCAAATATATTACGATTACTCGTCATCAGAACGGCGAATTCGGACAGACCTTAGTAGACGATGAGGCCCTGCATAATGCCCTGTTGAATACAACAGCAATGGATGAAACAGGATATTATGTCTATGGTGGAGAACGCTATGAAAAGCGTTTGGTAGTCATCGGTTACGATGACGAATATGATGAAATCTATGCTCCTCGCTTCTATAAGGTAGAACCAATCTGCTGGAGATATCTCTCCCAAGAAGGCAAAAAGGTTCAGTACAGGTCTGAAAATCTTCTCTGTGAACGGGAATGGAAAACCACTGATACCCTTGCGTCCGGACAAAAGCTTAACAATTACAAAGAATCTGACATTCGAAAATGGCTTAACGGGGAATTCCTCAATAAAGCATTCTATTACGACAGAGCTTTGATTGTGCCTACCGATGTTGATAACTCTGTCAGTTCTACCATGGATTATTCAAATTCGAATATTTGCAGCAATACAAACGATAGGGTTTACCTGCTCAGCAAAAAAGATATATACAATGAAAACTATGGCTTTGTCGATGATGAATCCAGACTTGCCTATTATAATGGCGAAGTCGATTATTGGTGGACACGTTCTCCAGATGCTAGCGCAAAAGCCAACGGAACTTATGGTGTTTCCGGTAGCGGAACTGCAACAACAGGTATGTATTGTGCCAACGAAAGGGGTATCCGTCCTGCTTTAACATTCCAGTTTGAAGCTTAATTGAAATTGCCACTTCGTTCAAACTCCTTTTTGGGATATAAAAGTTGTTTGGTCGTTAAAAACATCGAACAGAACTGACAAACAAACGATAGTTTGGTAGTCCGTTCTTGCAACACTTACTCTCTGGGAGGCTAGGCTCGCTGCTAGCCTTCCAGAGAGTTTTTCTTATGCTATCGCCCTCTTCTCTTTACACAAACTATTATTAACTACCGAATATTCCGAATTTGTCATTCGTTTTTCACAAAATTAATTATTTGTTAAGTTGCATATTGAGTTTTTTTCTCAATTTTAATACAATATCAAAAAAAGGGGGGCTTGATTCATGCTTTTACAGTTCAATTTTGAAAACTACGGTCCTTTTAAAGAAGAAGCGTCGTTAAACCTCGAAGCAACACCCTACGCTGAATACAAAGAGCAGATTCGAACGATTGGAAGCAAAAAGGTTCTTCCTGTCGCAGCTATCTATGGAGCAAATGCCAGTGGCAAGTCTTTTACCTATAATGCTTTTAATTATAGGAAGTTTAGGGTTCTTTTTTCTAGGAGCCTTGATTTGGAAAAAAGCAAAACGCCTCTGAATCCTTATCCAGAAGCCGTTCCTTTCCGACTAAATAAAGAAAGTGAAAACAGTCCTTCTTCCTTTGAGGTGATATTGACCTCTAAAGTCAACGAGAAGGAAGTCACTCTTCAATATGGATTCTCTGTATTTCAACGTCAGATTGTTAAAGAATGGCTTTATCAGCTCCCTCAACGTAACACTTCTGCTGTCAAAGAGTACCTTCTAAGAGATAGAGAAAATATCCGCATAAAGATTCCAAAACTTGGTGATTCCCTGGAAACAGCACTAGTAAAATCCACTCCTTCTTCAGCACTTGTCTTATCTTTCGGCGCTAGATTAAATATAGAGCCATTTAAAACTATTTATAATTTCTTCGATTTGTCCCTAGTTACCGACTTCGGCAATGTTTCCGAATGGCTTGTTCGTGATCATAGGCTTCCTAATGGAATAGCAAAAAACAAAGAGATTCTATCGGATTGTGTTTCTTTTCTTCAGAGTTTCGAACCTTCTATCAAGGATATTCGTTTAGAAGAAGTCAAGCAAGATAGTAATCAGAAGCAATATTTCGTCAATACAATACACAAAACAACTGATGGAAAAGAAGTAGAATTCCGAAGGGATAATGAATCTGCAGGAACTAAGAAAAGGTTCCAGTTCTATAGTTTTCTTCGACAAGCAATCCAAACAGGAAGCGTTCTTTTTGTCGATGAACTCAATTCACGTCTTCATCCTCTTCTTCTGAGAAACCTTCTTCTTGTCTTTCTTTCCACGGAAAAGAATCCAAACAATGCACAGCTTGTCTTCACTTGCCATGAACCCTGGTTATTAAGTGCAAAAATTCTACGCAGAGATGAAATCTACTTTACCAATAAAGATTCTAAGACACAGGCTTCTGAACTTTATTCCTTAGCAGAATTCAAAGATAACAAAGGCATGAAAATACGTTCCGACGAAGACTTTGAAAAGAATTACCTTCTTGGAAAATATGATGGCATTCCTGTTCTTTCGAACAGGGAAGTAAAAGGAGAATAGACAGATGGGACTTGGCAGAGCAGGAGGAAATCTCAGAAAGCAAGGGTGTCGGAGAGAGCTTTTTGAAAACATCTTAATTGTCACAGATGGCGAGAAAACAGAAACTAATTATTTTCAGGGGTTAAAAAA
>ERZ1034669.584-NODE-584-length-12004-cov-7.617123_pt1 | contig 12004 bp, 7 predicted proteins | sample MGYA00520705_ERZ1034669 | MGnify/ENA primary metagenome ERZ1034669 (study PRJEB33766, sample SAMN09781766) | gut metagenome | biome: gut microbiome | host: Homo sapiens | place: Madagascar | study: EMG produced TPA metagenomics assembly of the PRJNA485056 data set... | reverse complement strand
GTTTATCTTTTACGTTTATTGTCATATGAAATAAACTATGATTCATTGAATGATTTGTCTGTAGAATTTTCAACAGTTGAAAAAATATATAGAGGATATAGTGATGTTAAGTCCGTATTACAAAAAGCTTCTAGTATGGCAACAAGCTTCTCTTCTATCTCATCTCAAGTTGAAGAAAGTTCTAAAACTTCCGATGTAATAAATGATTGGACAAAGAATGGTATCACAGGTGATCAAGAGATTAAAGATTCTACAGATAAAAATCTTGTAATAGATAAAAATGGTATCTTGGCACGTTCAAAGAATGAGAATTCCAATGATTATGATCCGCATCAGTTAAAGATTCTTCATAGCGGATTATATACTACCAGTGACAATTGGAAAACTACTGATGCAGGTATTGGTAAATTTACATATAAAGATATAAATGGTAATACGATTGAAGACTATGGTATTATTGCTAAAACTGTAGTGGGTAATCTTATTATTGGTAAGAACTTACAAATCTTTAGTGAAGATAAGTCTGTTATTATAGATAGTTCAGGTTTAACTATTGACGGTGGTGTTTTAAAGATTATTGGAAAAGATGTCAGTGGTGAAGGTGTCACTATCTCTGAGGTCATAATTGATCTTAATACTGCAAAGAAGCTTGCTGAATTAGCGAAATCAACCGCTGATACTGCAAATAATACTGCTAACACAGCCAAGGATACTGCCGACAAAGCCGAAACAAAAGCGCAGCAATCTCTTGATCAGTTCTTATGGCTTGTAAAATCAGGTTCATCTTCTACTTCTCTTACTCTTACAGATTCAGCAATTACTGCAATTACAAAACAGTTCACTATTACATCACCTGATGGTACATCTACTATTATTGAAGGTGGAAAGCTTAAAACAGATGCCTTGAAGTCAAACAACTATGTAGCTGGTAACGATGGAACATATAGTTCATTTGGTACATTTATCGACTTAGAAAATGGTTCAATCCATACGCCCGGCTTTTATCTTGATAGGGTCGGAAATGCTTTCTACAAAGGTACAGTTAATGCTACCGCTGGTTATTTCGGCAGCGATGAGAATAACTGGTATATTGGAACAGCCGAGTTTAGTAATATAAGAAATAATAATGATGTACTTGTAAATAATGTAAATTATAGTGCATTAATTTCTAAGGGAAATGCTGCTTTGACCGCTGGTGATTGGTATTTAATGTCTCAGGAAAGTGGATTAGGAGTACAATCTGGTTGGACTACTATTAATGGTGGTAACTATGTTTTCGATAAAGAGACACAGAAATACTATGATATGGGTATGGTAGAACCTATCTTTGGTTCAAAGAATGAATGGGACGATAAATTCTTATATATTCGTAGAGTTAAAGATCCATCTTCTTCTCAGGCAACTTGGGAGTATCTTTTTAAGGTTGATAAAGATGGTACTATTTTTGAAAATGGCACAAAGCTTTCAGATAAATATGCTCGTAAGGATGCTGTAGGTAGTACATATCTTCCACTTACAGGAGGTACAGTCACAGGTAATTTAACTGTTAATGGTACTCTCACTGCTACGGCTAGTAAGGCTAATCAACTTAATCATACATTGAGTGTTAATGGAAAGTCATGGAATGGCTCTGCTGATTTGACAGTTGGAACTATGGGCGTTGCTTATGGTGGTACGGGCAAATCATCTTGGACAGCAAATGGTATTATATATGCAAGTGCAAGTGGTACATTATCGCAGTTATCTCTTGGAACTGTTGGTTATATATTACAAAGTGGAGGTACTTCTGCTCCATCATGGTTAAATCCATCAACTCTTAATGTAGCAAGCGCAACAAAAGCTACTCAGGATGAAAACGGCAATACAATTTCAGACACATACCTTAGAAAAGATTTTGACTCAGTTAGTCAGAACGTGTCATTTGGTGGTTCAGTAGACATTGATGATCTTACAACAGGAACACTTCTTGTTAGTGGCGCAGCTAGGTTTGCCAATGGTTTGATTGGTAACTTAAAAGGAACTGCATCTAATGTTCCTTGGAGTGGAATCACCGATAAACCAAGTACATTTGCACCATCTGCACACACACATATTATGGCTAATATATCTGATTGGGAAACTTATGTTTATAGTGCTCAAAGCACTCGAACAAAAAATACTGTACTTGCAGCTCCTAATGGATCAGATGGAAAGGCAACATTTAGAACACTTGTTGAAGCTGATATTCCTACATTGTCGAAATCTAAAGTTGGTCTTAGTAATGTAGATAATACGGCTGACTCAACAAAGAATGTTTTATCGGCAAGTAAGTTGACAACGGCTAGAAATATCACAATCGGTTTAGCTAAGAAGTCATTTGATGGCATATCAGACATATCATTTTCTCTCTCTGATATTGGAGTGTCTTCATCAAGTCATACACATAATTATGCTTCAAAGGTGACTCTTGCTGGTGTGGACTATTCGTGTACTAGCAACGTGATTACTATTACAAAGGCTAATCTTCAGACTGCAATAGGTTCAACTGGTCTTGGTCTTATGACCGCAGAGGAGCGTAGTAAACTGGATTCTATCAAGGTTTCTAGCGGTGGTACAATCGACTTTTCAGGTGTAACCGCAAGTGGAGCATTAGCTGCTACAGTAGGTGATGATAAGACAGTTGCGATTACACATAATACGAGTGGTGTTACTGCTGGTACATATAAATCTGTTACTGTTGACACCTATGGTCATGTAACGACTGGCACTAATCCCACTACGCTAAGTGGTTATGGTATTACAGACGCTTTGAGTTCTTCTACAAAATACGCTCTGAGTGATAGGGTTGGTGGCAATGCTTTAAAGGCTAATTTATTAGCTAATTTAGGTCGTCTTACCGATGCAAATGTTACTGTTACTGGCAGTGGTGGAGTAGCTACTTTTAAAGCATCAAGTTCTATGACTTCACATAAGCCACCGAAAGAAGGTCATGTTTTACACTTCTATTGGGATATCAAGAATAACTGGGATAGTCAAATGTGCATCTCGGCAGATTCTTCTCCCACTGTATATGTGCGAGGAATGACTGGACAAGCTAATACTTATGGTGATTGGAAAACATTATTAGACAGTACAAATTATACATCTTATACTGTCAATAAAGATGGCACGGGTGCGAGTGGCACATGGAGTATCGACATCACAGGCAATGCTGCTACCGCAACTAAGGCTACGTCTGCTGATTCTGCTACTAAAGCTACTCAAGACGGAAATGGTAATGTGATTAGTTCAACATATCTTCCAATAGCAGGTGGAGTTATTACAGGTGATTTAAAAGTTAATGGATATCTTCTTGGAGAAGCCAAATCTACAGGAGCTACTAATCATGCTATATTGCTTGGACACGCAAATCAGAATTATATGAACTTCTACGAGACGGGGGGATTATTCCAATTCTATAAAAGTATAGACGGTAAAAATACACTTCTTGGTAAAATAACATCTAAGGGTTGGGAAGGCAATGTAGTTGGCAATGTAACTGGTAATCTTTCTGGAAATGCTTCTTCAGCTACTAAAGCAACCCAAGATGGTGCAGGTAATGTAATTACATCTAAATATGTTACGATAGATACAACACAGACCATATCAGGGGCAAAAACCTTCTCAAAAGAAACAACGATTTCATCTACTACAGCTTCAACCAACAAGACTACTGGCGCACTGAAAGTAAAGGGCGGAATTGCTTCTGAGGGGCAAATAAGCGCAGATAAGGCAATGATTGGAGATGCGGTCACATTAGAATATAATGCCGAATTACAGTGTTTAAACTTCGTTTTTGCATAGGCATATATAGTATATTATGGAGAGTAGTACAGATCACTACTCTCCTATTTTTAAAGGAAGGAGTGTGATAGATTGTTATGTTTATGGTTGCCATTCACAGATGGAACAACGAAAAATCAAGGATTAACAAATATAGATGTAGTAGACTATGGAACTTTTGTATATGACCAAGGCAAACTTGGTAAATGTAGATCATTTGTTGGAAATGGATATTTACAGTTATCTAACGCTTTTGGAATTGAATTGGGAAAGGATTTTTCTTGTTGTTATTGGATAAAAGAAATAAGTAATAATATATTATCTCAATTTAGAGTTGTATATCAATGTGGTAATTTAATTATTGGACATTATGGTGACAAATTTAATATTTATAATAGCGTCAGTAGCAATGCACTTGATCTTGCTTATAATTGTGACACAACAGAATGGGTTCATTGTTGTATGACATACCAAAGTTCGAGCAATACTGTAACAATATATATAAATGGAGTTAAATGCTCGACATCACAACCTAAAAATTTAACTGGTTTATCAGATACAACAGCTCTTATTGGTAAAAGAAGTTCTGGAACTTATTTATTTGAGGGATATTTAAATGATTTCAGAATCTACAATACATGTCTTTCTCCACGCCAAGTTAAGGAAATATCAAAAGGATTAGTCTGCCATTATTCTCTCGGAGAAGTTGACGGAAAGATTGGTGGTAGGAATTTATTACAGCATTCATCCTTAGTTGGAGAACAATTAATATGCTACACAATAGATAGTATGAATAGTGTTACAACCAAATCATATGAAGAAGAAGGATACCATATTGTTACTCCATCTACAGGTAATGGTAATAATGGTGTTGGTTTTAAATACACAGATTTTACATCGTTGGGAATTAAACAGGGAGATACTATCGCCTTTAGTTGTGACATTAGAGGTACATCTGATACGCATTCTCCTTTTATAAAAATTCATTTTTCAGCCAAGGCAGCTAGTCATGTTTGGTGGGGGGTAGATTCTGTTAATAGTGTCGGTGTCGGCTTTATTCCCTTAAAAAATAAATGGCAAAGGATATCTGTCACATACACTATTCCTGATACTTCTGAATGGACAAGCAACAATATGTGGCTTGCTATTCATGGTAATTTCGAATCAGATTTATATATTAAAAATCTTAAATTAGAAAAATCTTCTACCGCTACACCTTGGACACCAGCTCATGAAGACGATTCTTCTTTTTATGATAATGTAATTTATGATACAAGTGGTTATTGTAATAATGGTAGTGTTTCTGGTGATATCTTATGGGATACTAATACTCCTAGATATAAAGGAGCTTATGATTTTAATGGGACTGGTTATATTTATAATGATAACTTAAATTTGACAACGACTGCATTTACAATATCATTTTGGATTAAAATACCTTCAGCTATTACTCATCAGCATTTTGACTTCGCTACTTTCAATAGTTGGACAAGTGAAGGTATTGGTATTTATTGGGATACAAGTGGACAAAAAATTTCTAGCGGTTTGATATTTGGTAAAGATTCAAATGGAGATAAAATTCTTGTAGAAGTTCAATGTAGAGGTAAATTAAATGAATGGACACATTTTGCTATTACATGGGACGGTACAAACGTGTATAGATATAGCAATGGTATAAAATTTTCTGAATCTGATTTTAAGGTAATATCTGTTTATCATCCTAGATTATGGTTAGGCAACAGCACATTTGGAAATAGAACATTAGAAAACAGTGAAAGTTGTATGTCTGATTTTAGATTTTATTCTACTGCTCTTTCCGATGCAGATATTTTGGATTTATATCAAGCATCAGCTTCAGTTGATAATAATGGAAACTTAATGTTAGCTGGTGAGGTAATTGAAGAATGAATAATATAACTAAGCAAGGGAATCTGATTACTACTGAAATATATGAAACAGATGCGGTTGTTGAAGATGAGAATCTATTAAAATACGCAATCAACGATAACATTAAAATCAGAATTGCGAATGATTTTGTTGTTTGTAACGAAATATGGGAAATTTAAAATCAAGTAATTAACACACATGGAGTCTACTTCGGTAGGCTCTTTTATTTTTTTTGCAGAAAGGAATGTTCAATGAGAAGTTACGTTCTAGTAAACAACAAAGAAACTTATACTCTTGTTAAGTTCTCTGCACAGGATTTTGCGAATGATCCTGTACTTTATTTGCAGACAGATTACTTACATGGAGTTAAGGAGAATTTCAAGAAAATAACAGCCATACAGGTATTCCAGAATGATATATCCGTTGGCTTATATGAAATATATGATACATACTCTGACATTACAGACTGTGGGGCACAGTACAATGAAGATGTGAACCAGTTTGTAGATTGCTTGGCAGTAAGGCTTACAAAGAGTAATCTTGCGGAACAAGTCCAGAGTTTGCAGGATATTATTAGTCCTGTTATAGATTTTAATACAATGTCTGATGAAGAAATTAAGACATACAAGAAAGGTGTACTCAATAATACTTGTACGGCAGAAATATCAAAGGGCATTCAGATTGAAACAGATCGGGGCACAGAAACATTCAGTCTTGAACAGCATGATCAGAACAATATCTCTTCTCTCTGTTTGACTGCAATGCAGAATCCAGCAGTTGCATATTTGCCATATCACTCAAATGGCAACGAATGCCGTATGTTTCCTGCTAAAGTAATTATATCACTCTATCTTCAGATGCAGTTAAAGATTACTCAGGAAACTACTAAATGTAATCTGCTTCGTGTACAGTTAGATGGAGAAACAGACAGAGATACAATTATATCTTATACATATGACACAACTCTTAATGAATCATATCAGGCACAGTACAACGAGATTATAGCTAATACTCTTGAAATTATACAGGGACTTATTGCAGGATTTATGGGTAGTTCAGGAACTACAGATGGCTCAGATAATACACCTGATACAGACACATCTACATCAGAAAGTGGTGATTCAGATGGCGAAAATACAGAAATTACTACAAAAGATACTACAACTAACTAGCATTGGCATAGTATCTGGTTTTATATATTGTAGTTTAGAAATTTTATGGCGAGGTTGGACACATTGGACGATGTTTATGCTCGCTTTTATTGTAGGAATTATTATCTCACAATATAACAATATATTCACATATGATATGGATATGGCATGGCAAGTGCTGTTTGGTGGCTTAACATCTATCATGTTGGAATATTTATTTGGCATTACATTTAATCAAGATTTTACCATATGGGACTATAGAGGACTTTGGGGAACATTCGCACAAAGCCAACTCAATATCCTCTTCTGTTGTGTATGGTTTGTGATTGTATGTGTGTCAATTTTTATATTGGACTGGTTTGAATATAAATTACTACACGATGAAGATAAGCCTTACTATGTTATATTCGGTCATATTTTCAGACCGTATGGGAAATAAACGGAGAATATATAAGTGAGTACATATTCAAAATTTTTTTAGTTGAGAAAAAGGAGAATCTATTATGTTGTTTAATAAGAAGGTTATAACAAAAGAATTTTACAATGTTGAGTTAATTAATGTAGCAAATTGGTATGAACAGAGTAGACAGGAAAATAGAAATAAGTTTAATGCTCTTCCGTTTCAGGTTCAGTTAGCTCTTAGAGCCAATCTCAAAGAGGTAAATAAGATTACTGGAAGTATCATGGAAATGAGAAATGAGTTTTCGGACTCATTAAAAAAGAAGTATTTTGTGCCTGAAAAGACAGAGGAAATTGAACAGAATGGTGAGAAAGCCATGAAACTAAAGGACGAATATATAGCTGAATATCAAGCCGAAGGTGCTGATTACGATAAGAAGCTTCAGGAAGTTCTAAAGGACAAGACAGAGATAACATTGACAGTTTTTAATATGGACTCTATATATGAAACTTTACCAGATGATTGTGAGTTAAATATGGATGATATTGATATGCTGTCATTTATGGATAATGGAAATGATGAAAATACAACGGAGGGCGAGTAATGTCGCTCTCTTGAAAGGAGTGAATTTACTTGGCTCAGTTAGGAAATTTGCTTGTCACAGGATCTAGTAGATTACTTGGCAAGCTTTTTTGTAATGATATAAGTGTGGGCAATGAATTAACTGTTAAGACATTGAATACTACTGATTTTACTGCAAACAGTATAATTACAAGTGAATTAACTGTTAATGGTAATGCTACCACTACTGGCACATTGAATGTTGGTAATTCACAAGCGAATGGTAAGATATCTATTAATGGTAAGGTGGTTATAAGAGATTATGGTAGCAGTTGGTTAGGTATAAATGATGGATATGCAGGATCATGGCTATCATCTGGTGTATATTTTGGTAAAAGCACAATTAGAACAGATACGACCTTTCAGTTGGGCGAAAATGGTAATAAAATATTATTCAATACATCTTCTGCAAAATTCTCTATTCCAGTCACAATTAACAATTCTTTAGCCGCTAACAATGTCACTGCAACAAATCTAACAATCAATGATACTCTTAAAGCATTTAAATATAATCTTTCAACTATTCAAGATTTGGGTGGAGAATTTTTAATTGCTCCTACTATATATATACAATCGGGAGCAACTGTTCAAGTAAACAAGGCTAGTTCTACAACTATCACCGTGTCTATATTGGATAAATCGGCAATTACTTCAGATATTATACAAGGAGTATCTTGGTCAAAAGATTCAAAGATAAAATTCCAAGGTAAGATAGACGGAATTAGTATCCGATGTGATGGAGTAATGGCAAATAAACTCAATACTACAGCAAATACAATGGCACTAACACTTACAGTTGATTCATCTATAGCCAATCATTTTGCCACTGCAAATAACAATGCTTCCTACAGTGATATTAGTGTCTTACTATATCAGAGATATGGCAAAAATATAAGCGGGAAAAACACCTATTCACCTGTAGGAATTAGAATGTCTGCAACAGGAAGTTCTAATGCTGCTCCTTATGTGGATATATGGGGTAGTAAATCAAGTTCTGACTCAGATGTTATATACACTATTCCAAGCGTTAGATTAGGATATCTTGATGGGCTAAGTGTTACATATGATAATACTACTGTTAATTGTGCTGGTTATGGTTTGTATGCAGACAATGTATATTTGAATGGTACTATTATAAGTAATGCTGGTTCTATTGGTGGTTTTCGTATTACAGATAATGCAATAACCAATGGCATATGGGGTACTGATAAGTCGGTTCTTGTTTGTACAGGAAGTACAACTTCAAAATCTGTTGGAGGCTCAGCTTCTATTGCTAATTGGTGTTTTACGGCAGGTTCAAAATTTGGTGTTACAACAAGTGGTGACATGTATGCTAGTAATGCCATTATAAGCGGTAAGATAACTGCAACATCAGGTACTATTGGTGGGTGTGTAATTAAGGACAAGGTTCTTCAAGTAGCAAGTGCAAATATCATTTCTGTCAACGCAGATACGATTACAACAGGAACTTTGAATGTCGATAGGCTTGCCGCTAATAGTTTAACTGTAGATAAGTTTACAACTGACAATATGGTTGGAACAAATGGTTGGATTAATTTTCACAAAGGTACTTTTAATTATGGAAATGGTAATTTAGTATGGGATGGAGCAGAATTATCTGTGAATGGTACTGTCACTGCCACTGCCGGTGATATTGGGGGATGTTCTATTGTTGATGGTGTTCTTAAGATAGATAGTGCTAATATACTTTCTATAAATGCTGATACTATAAAATCAGGAACTTTAGATGTGGACAGACTTGATGTAGACGCTTTATTTGCTAAGGATATAACAGCTACGGGTACTATAACAGGTGCTACAATTAAAGGTGGTAGTGGTGAATTTACTAAGGATTTTTCTGTAAATGTATTGGCATATGGGAGTTCTGATTCATCTAATAGTCCAACAGGATATTTCAAAATACTTAATAATACTGATGGGATTTTTATAGGACTTGACACTGAAGATAGCTCAGTACGTTCAAGTATGACATTTAACCCATTAACAACAAGTATCGTTGGAAGAAGTGTTAGAATTGGTGGAAATTCAATAGAATTAAATGCATTAAACGGAACAAATGTTTCTTATGGATTAAGAACACCTGAGATAGAAATTGATAAAATTCTTTATAAAGGCGGTCTTGTAGGTGAAATTTTTGATGGTTCAGGAACAAAGAGTATAGCAACAGGAATATGGGCAAATACAGGAGCTTCAATAACATTATCTCCTGGTACTTATTTATTAATAGGTACTAATGCCTTTGCAGCAAGTAAAGGTGGTCGTTTAGGATCTCGTTTTGCAGATAGTTCAGGAGGACATAATAACACAGTTCAAGTCACCCCAGGAATGACCACATCTCAGACGGCTTGGGTACAATGTCAATGGATAGTCTCTTCTGCTAAAAAAAACACATATTATTTACAAGCATTTCAACAAACTGGTGCAAGTTTAAGCGTAACAGGAGCTATGCGAGCAGTTAGAATATCTGGTTTGAATTAAGGAGGTGTAAAAATGGTAGATTTTATTTTTGACGGGAAAAAGTTATCAGACTTCAATATGATCTGTTGCAATTTTAACTCGTCCAATGGAACAACCGAAATAAGTTCGGGAAATGATATTACATTTAATCGAGAGCATTCATCTAATAGTGACTTCTTCCATATTTATGGAAAAACATATGATCAGCCATTTACTCTTCCCTTGTCCATATGTAAAAATCCTTGCTTAGGTAATATGCTTATGAGTGTTGAGCAAGTAAGTACTATTCAGAAATGGTTATGTCGAGAAAATAAGAAGTTCCAGATTATTAAGGATGGATACGAAAATATATTTTGGATGGGAGTATTCACATGTAAACAGGTAATGACTGACGATGATATTATTGGATTAAACATTACTTTTACAGCAAATTCCCCTTATGCATTAAAGGATATAACACCAATAGAATTAGCTTTGACGAAAGATGTATCTAAGGATTTTATTATATCTTCTGATATTTATGGTTATATAGATGCCGATTATACTATAACTGTTAAAGAAGCTGGCAATTTAGAAATATCTCTTTATAATGGCGATATACTAGACAGAACATTTATTGTTGCTAATTGTACTGCTGGGGAAGTTATTACAATAACAGGACAAACTCAGATTATACAATCAAGTGTCACTAACCACAATCTGGGAAAAGACTCCAACTTCTTATTTCCTAGATTAGTAAATACATTCTCCGATTATGATGACGAGGTTCATAACAAATTAGTAAGCTCATTAAATTGTAGTATTCAAATATCTTATAATCCAGCTATTCGAATTGGATATGGATATATGGGATAATACACTTATAAGAAATATTATAGGGTATACAGATTAATTTCTGTATACCCTATTTTTTTACGATTTATAATTCGATGACATCAATACCGATTTGACTTGCTGCATTTTTCATTTGTTCTTCAGCAAAATGTATATATGTTTTTCGACATACTTCAACACTATGCCCTAATATCTTGGCAATTATTTCTATTTGTATATTTTTTCTAAAATATAAACTTGCGCAAGTATGACGTAAAGAATGTGAACTGGCGTTTTGTACGGTTAATTCACCATTTTTGCATATAGCTTTGACTGTATCATTAATATTTTTTAATGTTGAGGTCTTTCTATTTCTCGTACTTATTATATAATCAGATGGATTGGTGAATTTTGAATCCTGTTTATGTTTTAATAGTAACTCTTTTGCTTTGGAGTTTAATGGAACATATCTTACATTATTACGTTTTGTAGATTTCTGTACAACAAATTTTGTCTTACCATTTTCTCTTGCTTCAATTAAAGTTTTGTACACATGAACTACGTTCATGTCGAAATCTATATCTTCCCATTGAAGTGCAAGTAATTCACCTCCACGTAATCCCATGTAAATATTAGCTGCAAGAGCATTGCCACCTTGATATTTTGGATTGCTTGTATTCCACTTTCTATTGGCTTCCTGACAGAATTTTATAATGTCTTCATTCTCAAACCAGACAATTTCTTTCTCTTCTGCATTAATATTATCTTTAATTGGCATAGACACTAATAGCATTGGATTATCAATTTTATATTTTATGGACATAAAACGATAGAACTCATTTAAACAATCATA
>ERZ1034669.583-NODE-583-length-12004-cov-8.982007_pt1 | contig 12004 bp, 10 predicted proteins | sample MGYA00520705_ERZ1034669 | MGnify/ENA primary metagenome ERZ1034669 (study PRJEB33766, sample SAMN09781766) | gut metagenome | biome: gut microbiome | host: Homo sapiens | place: Madagascar | study: EMG produced TPA metagenomics assembly of the PRJNA485056 data set... | reverse complement strand
CGGGATTGGTCAAAATCGTTTGACTATTAGCGGCTAAAATCGCCCGGCGCTAACAACAGTATCGATCTTAGTATATCGTCACAAGACAAAGAGCTTTTCCAGCGCCCGGCTCCACCATCGGCAACCCGGTAAAGCCATCTCTGACTAACGCACTCGCCAGATTCTTTATATCCCTACGCGGCGATCCCTCGTCAAATGTTGCGACTCTCGCAGACGCGGTCCATGCGCCCTCGTCAGTGATTTGCTATTTAGCGCTGGGAATCATATGACTGGGCGTGGCCGCACTCGCTATGTGGCTGTTAAATTGCAAAAGAAGTGATACGTCGCCCGCCAATGGATAAAAGGCCGTCCAAACTAGATGAAAAGAGTCACCTCATAGCCCATATCTTCCAAATGCCGTTCCGCTTCACCAGGACTATTTCATGCCCGCCCTCGATGAGCTGCGGCCCCTCAATCAGAAACGGTTCTCGAACGTTTGGGAGAAGCTTTACGAGGGCCGAGCCGTCCTCTTGATACCGAACAAGAGTGCTCATTCCATAATCCCCTTCCAAAAGCTCGGCGGCTTGCAAATAATCACCCCATCTGAAAATGGTCTCCCGTGCGACAAGGGAATTGAGTTCGCTGGGGTCCAGGGGCCTTCTGCCAAGCGCCTCTTTGAATAGTAGAACAGCGGTGATTATCTCTAAATCATCGCGCGAACCTTGCTGGACCTTTTTCTCAATGTCCTCATCCCCAAGATCTCTACCGCGAAGATTTCGCCAAAATGGCGAATTCTCAATCTGGCGAAAAGCGCCTTTTGATTCAAACGAAACAGTTGCCGATGCTTCCTCTTTCCTCGATAGCGGCTTGATTCCAGCATTAAGAAGGAACTCAGAGAACTGCAGCAAAATCTGTTCTCTCCCCGCGATATACGGTGCTAGGGCAACAAGTCTCATGTGCTCGGGAACAGAGACGAGGTTCTCCGCCCGCGTTATATCCGCGTGCATCAGCACTCCGTACATTACATCTTCGACGTTTGCAAAGGCACCCTCGACAACCTTGCCGTCCCCAAAGGCAAACTCAATTGATTGGCTATTAAGGGCATCAAGACTATCCAGCAAGGATTCAATCACATCCTTACTAGAAGCGAAGTCCCGTTCAGCAGACTTGAGCAGCCCCCTGAGAAACAAGTCCTTTCCGCGCACAAAATACTTGCGCTGCAGCATAAGACGCACCGAGACCGCAGCAAACGCTTCATCCCCAAGCTCAAGTTCACCTAATTTCGAAAAGCAACTAGGATCGAAACGGGCAAGCCTCTCATCAAGTGGAAGCGTGTTGGCAAGTCTCTTGTAAGTATCAATCGTGTATAGATACAACTCATACGCAACGCTATTGTCCAAAGCTGCCGCACACCTCAATCATGATTGACAGGTCGATAATTCACCTACTGCGTTTCAACGTCATTGGCCGCACATATCAGATCGCACAACTCGGCCACGCGTTTCATTGCATCACCCAACGGAGAAAAACCAGCCCCACAGGCAGTCCTTGCAATCTTGATTTTGCTTGGCTGGCTCTTTATACCCTTAAACATAAAGCTCAGCGGGCAAATAAATCTGTCACCAAGGGGATGCTCCCATTTTTTAACCGGATAACATTTCTCAATCGAAGCTACTAGGGCATCTTCTGGAACATAGTTCTCAATTGTTGCGCCCCAGGTAACCCACGACATTGCGCCGCTCTGTGCGCACTCGTCAATAATACGACGCTTGGTTGAATTAAGCCTCGAATGAGAGGATTTCTTATCAGAATCCATCAGCACGCAGAAATGCGTATTGATTCTAAAGAGGGATATCAGCTCCGCGGGAACTTCTCCGCAAGTGCTTGCATCTAACGCATTCAGCAACTTGCCACCGTAAATCATTACGCTGTAATGAATACCTTCTTCGAGCAAAATGTTGTGCTCATCAGACCATCTCTTAATCCAATAATTCAGGTACACACGATCCGAGGGTCCCTCAACCCACACAACAAAGTTTGCTTGCAACAGATCGGAGGCCTTGACCCCCAAATCATCAAGCAAATCGCGAGCGCAACCCAGACCGTCAAGCTGTCTGCATCCAGAAAACCCATTCGCCTTAGACACATGAGCGATCTGAACACCAGGATAGTTGATAACGGCTGGAGAATGCGTAGTGATAATAAATCGGTTTGAATCGTCCTCGAGAAGGTATTTCATAAACATCGCCTGGAGAGCCGGGTGCAGATGAATCTCAGGTTCTTCAATACAGATAATGCTGTTGTCGTTGCAAGCAATAATCGAAGCGAGAATTACGAGCTCCGTGACTCCCGTACCCAAAGAATCAAGCGGCAGGTAATCGGCATCGGAAGTCTTAAGAGATATCTCATGGCTTTCATGCGAGACAAGCAGAGAGGCACGGGGGTCGTTCATGACATCGCGCACGAATCCTTGCAGCTTATTCAGTCGCGCTTCTGCCCGAGCATGATTTGAACGCTCTGGATTAAACAAACGAAGCAAAGCTGTTGGAAGGCCGCGTCCACTGCAAGGATCGACATCACGGTCTGGAAGATCATCGTCTTCAACCGACCTAATTGCATCGACCTTGACGAAGCGAGGGATATTCCCCCACGGAACAATACTGCGGATTATGTCGGCATAGCACGATTCGTCGTCACCGCCATGTTGGAAAAGATCAAGGCAGCAGCGATTCAAGTTCATAGACAAGCCCGCACTTTTAAACTGCGAGAAAGATGCGGTCAGATCATTTGCTAAAGACGACATTGCAGCCGGCGACGCCGTTAGAAAGTCAAGCCAGACACCATCTCCATCTGTTGATATAAACGGTGAACGAGAGAATAGCTCAGAAAACTCTGCCCTCCACCTTTCTCCAGAAGGTCGTTTTAAACTGGACGACTCCAATAAAACAGATCGATCTATACACAGGGAAATAGTCAACGGGGATTTAACCCCCGCTGATTTCAGCAGCAAGGGCGCATCTTCCCTGGTAAAGGGATAGCGATTGCGGGCGATCTCCCCTCTTTCGTCAATGGATGTCATTGCCTTAATAACAAAATCAACAAGAGACGATTTTCCGCAGTTATTCTGTCCCGCTAGGACTTGGACTTTATCAAATGGACCGAAGCGCGAATCTTCACTTCCGAAAAAGGAGCGATAGCCGCTACAACCAAAACCCAGAAAGATATTGCGACGCATTCTTGCCAGCCCCCTTGATAAATAACCTATCTCCAAACTAATTCTAATTGTCTAAAACTCCTTATGACCCAGCAGCACGTGCGAACGGCCTCATCTAAAGCGCGCCCATCGCCTTAGGCTTCAATGTAAAAGATAGTACCCACGCCACCGTCGAACTCATCGACCGTCTCATTGACCACAGCTCATAATTCTGCAAAGTTGGATACTCGATAGAGATTGTCTTGCAATCATCTGGATATCAATTGCAGGACAACTCAACCGTATCGACACCCTCCACCTCAATCGAACAAGGTGCCGTCTTCTGACTTTTGAAGCAGCTCAACAAATCCAATTTGGTCGAGTATGTGCTTTATGGCATAGGTTTTCAAATACCTACTCAACAGAGCCGTCAACTCTTCGACAAACGCTCTGAATTCAATCTCATTCAGATAACGTTTGAGCATCCACACCATCTGGATGTAGCTAATGTTCTTACGCCCTCCGACCCTAGCGCAATAAAGACGCTCATCGTGGGCGCAAACGTTACGAAACTTAACGAGAGTCTCAATTGAAAGTTGAGCGGCCTTTTCGCTAAAGAAACCGCTTTTCTTCGATCCGGTTTTCCCAGTTGCATCTACAATCATTTTGCAAAAAGCACGCCGCTCACGAGGCTTCATAAGATTATAGAAATGCTCCATGTTTCCAAACGTCAAATCATTGACCAGAACCCAAAGCGGCACTGAACCATATTCATTGCGATAGTGGACGACAAATTCAGACTTACTTTTTAATGCCCTGCGGCTAAGTATGCTCGTCAGATTAGAAATCTCATGAGCGTACCTTGCCTCGTCTTTTCCCGTAGCAGCATATTCATCTTGAGTACAAAATGAAGACTGCAAGTAATAGTCATTGGGATCACGGTGAACATTCGAGAATGTGTAAGCGATCGCGGTCTTTATTTTTGCCTCGGCCAATATGAGAAACTTAAAAGTAAGAGATCTCAGTTCCCTATCAAACGTAAACAATGAATAAAGGTCCGAAAATGATGCACCGCTGCGATACCGGTCCTCATTGAACTCCGAACTTAGGCTCTTATCAATGAACGGATCTTTATAGCCATTGACAATTGAGTAATAGCCCTCGCACATCAAAATGCGTGTCGTGTTGGCGTCAACAGCCAAGCCCCTTTGTCCGAGTAATCTGACCTGATCGTCAATAGGCAAGAAAGGCTTTGCTGTCATTGGGGCTCCTTAAATGAAGAAAGGCGACCATCCCAAGAAGGACAGCCGCCTTTCTGCAGGACGCGGGACCCGTAGGCTATCCGCGTCAATACCGCTGTTTATATAGTCTACTGATTATCGATCCATAAATCAACCCGAAAGATGACAGCTATTATTTGCCCATGCCCCAAAGATGCATTTGCAACACCAATACCCAGCACAAGATGCTGACCCTCTGGAAGTTTCTCGAGGTCGCTAAAGTACGTTTCGACAACCAGAGAGTCATTTGGATCGCCCTCATCTGTCAGGGCGCATATGGGCAAAGCACATTAATACCTTCTTCCAGTATTGAATGTTCTCGCCTACTACGATCCGCTTGCCTGGCACGAGGCGATAGCGGGCGCAAGCTATACTGCAGTGTATGAGTTGGCAAGTCACAGTAGGCTCTTTGTAGAACTTCTCGACGAGGCAATTGAAGAGACCTAGGGGAACAAGAAAAGATGAGCTTCCATGCCATCAGGAAACCGAAAACAGGCGAAGCCGCTTTGTTGAAGACGTGCGCACGACAATCTACAACGCCAACTACACCGATCCGCGGATCCGGGAACTGAACAGTATCGATTTTAATATATCGTCACAAGACAAAGAGCTTTTCCAGCGCCCGGCTCCACCATCGGCAACCCGGTAAAGCCATCTCTGACTAACGCACTCGCCAGAATCCCTGTGTTCTTGCGCAGCGACTCCGCGCCGACTGTCACGATGTTCACAGACACGACCCGTGCCCCTCGTCAATGATTTTATGTTTAGCCGCTTGAGATCGCCTTTTCCCAAGTAAGATGCAAGTTTTCAAAGGCCGAATCTTACGTACAAATCGGCAAAAAAAGAGGGCCGACGCATCAACCCTCTTCAGGTGTCGCCCGAAGGCTTCCACCGCAATTGCCAACATTTTAATCGATATCCTATGCTTGTCTACGGGCCCAGCTCCAATGAATGCCATCTCCATCTCCTTTGAATAGACCAAACAACCAATTCAGGTGAAATAGCCCGAAGCTTGTATTTCGACGCAGTGAAGAAATCATTTAGCGACAACGGCACGCTATTACGGGCCGTTGTCGCTATGGAGCCGATTCTTTATCCCCTCGGTGGGAAGGGATCGTGACCATGGGAATCCCTTGCGCGGATTCTTCCGTCGCAACGATGGACAATCAACTCCGACTCTTGATTGGAGCAAATGCGTCGACCAAGCTTTATCGCCTCGCTCTGGGTCGTCGTAACGAAAGAAGCGCGACTTGCCCCTTCGCCCTTAACCTGCCAATTGCCATCCGAACGCTTCGTAACGTGCTGATTTCTACCTTTCATACTCACCCCGCCTTCAACTCTGAACTCGCCGATATGTCTACAGCATGAGATATACAACAGATGCCTTCGTGCCGTTTTACCAAAGTGTAGCCACTCGCGCGGACATAAAATGAAGCGCGCACAACGAGCACGTTGATCTTCTTGGCTTCCTGGCGGCCCTGCAAACCAAAGCGAAAAACCAGAGAGGATACTGAAGCCCACATCCAAAGAAGCGCATATCGACGACCTGATGGACGGGTGCCTCTATATGAATACAGCCGGCTACTGCCATGGTCTACCCAGCGAGCAGGGCGATCCATTGGAAGCGTCTTTAGCGTGCGGGATGGGCATCTACGCCAACTGACTTTCGCCAATCTAACGTACCCCCTGGACGCAGACGCGGCATGCGATCAATGGACGCCGACGGCGCGTCGAGACACGAAATCGCTCGAAGGCTCCACGCCAGCCGCAACACCGCGAGCAAGTACGCCGACATGCAGGACGTATCCCTGTGGCGACCTTCCAGACGGCCGTCATCGAGCGTTACCGCAGGCGCGAGACCTCGGTCGAGCGGGCCATCGTCGAGATGTACCTCGCGGGCGTCTCCCCCCAGGAGGATCGAGAACGTCCCCGAGCTCCTCTGGGGGGGCGCCAGTGTCCTCCGGCACCGTCTCCAACCTCAACGAGAGGGCCTTCGCGTCCATCGAGGCCAGGCGGCAGAGGCCGCCCGGCGGCGGTTACCCCTACGTCTTCGTCGACGGCATCTACCTCAAGCGCAGCTGGGGAGGATCCTATGAGAACGCGGCCGTGTCGGTCGCTATCGGCGTCAACTCCGCCGGCGACCGGGAGGTCATCGGCTGCTCCGAGGGGTACACCGAGTCTGCGGAGTCCTGGCGCGAGTTCTTCTCCTGGCTCAAGGGGCGCGGGCTCTCCGGCGTGCGGCTCGTCACCGGCGACAAGCGCGCGGGGATGCTCGGTGCGCTCGAGGAGGTGTTCCCCGGGGCCCGCTACCAGCGCTGCACGGTGCATTTCTACCGCAACGTGCTGGGAAGGGTTCCCGTGACCAGGCGGAAGGCCGCGGCGCGCATGCTGAAGGCGATCCACGCGCAGGAATCGCGCGAGGCATGCGGCAGGAAGGCCGAGGAGGAGGCGGACGAGTTGGAGTCGATGCGGCTCGGAACGGCCGCGAAGACGGTGCGCGACAGGTTCGCCGAGACGCTTGCCCATACGGAATTCCCGCCCGAGAACTGGCGCCGGATCAGGACGAACAACGGGATCGGGCGCTTCAACCACGAGATCAGGAGGAGGACGAGGGTCGTCGGGACCTTCCCGGACGGCAACTCGGCCCTCATGCTGATGACGGCGAGGCTTAAGTACATAGTGGAGCACGACTGCGGCAAAAGGAGGTACCCGGACATTTCCAAACGGGGGGGTGGACGAGCTGAAGGGAAAGGCGGAGGGCTAGAAGAGGACGGGGCCGAGGACGGCTAAATCAATTTGCAAAAGAATCTAGACGGTACCCCTCCAGGAAAGTCCGTCATATACTCGAAGCCAAGGTTGCCGCAACCCTCGTCAAGACACAATAGATGGATTTAAGCCATGCTGCAAAAATGTAAACGCGTCATCGAATGCACTTATGGTCGTCGAAAAGAGACCCATCCCCCAGCTCGAACTGTATTGCCCTGATAATTGACGAGCACCAACGCTTAAACACATTTTCTATGCCCGCAGCCGCAACGACCCAAAAGACGGCATCGCACTCCACGAGGACACATTAGTTAAGCGTCTCATACACAAATTCGCAAACAACCATGCTGCCAATATTCGAAGCAGCTCTTATCAAGACGCTATCGATAGCCATCTTAAAGGAACCCTCAAACTAATCGAGGCTTATGAGTCCCCAGAACCACTACCGTTTCCGTGCTCTATCCCAATTTCTCATGTAGATCCTTAATGGTCTGAGCTTCATTTAAAAAGACCTGATCAATTTCAGCGTTGAGATCATTGACGTAATCCTCAGCGACCTTTTTATAAGTGACATTCTTAACCGAGGAGTCAATCTCTAATTTCAGGCTGAATCTTTGCTTGAGCTGCTCATCCAACAACCAGCGAAATAACTTGCGTAGAGAGGTCTGGTCGCTTTTCGCAAAGTCGATGTCCAACTCTTCCGGAGCGCCTTCAAAGTGAAGGACCTCATTGCCCTCCGAGTTCATGCGCACCGTAACCGTAATCACGTGTTGGTCGGTACCGGCGTTCAGAACGATTCCGTTAGTTAAGTTTTCCATAAACAATCTCCCTGTCGGTAAATGCATATTCCCCGCCCTCAAGAGTGTCCATACTCACTTGTGTCCACACCTTAGGCGGTTTGACCTCGGCAATATCCCTAAGCTCATCGCAAAAGGGATTTCCCACGTAGGTACGATAGCAACCGCCATCGTATTCGCGATAAATCGATTGCCAGGGCAAAGTGCGAACAGCAATGTTGGCATTATGGGTGGACACTATAACAATTTTATTTGCTTTCGCCAGCATGTTGATTCTATCTACGATAACCTCGTTGATGAATTCATTGCCCATACTTGCCTCAGGCTCATCGAGGATGTAAATGGAGGCATCATCGTCGAACAGAGCATGGGCAAGAACAATCATCGCCCTCTCCCCGTTAGAGGGCTCATAGCTCGAATCTCCCCCACAAGCCACATAGGAGGTAACGCCCAGGCAGTCCTTAAGCGAGGCAATTCCCATCTCATCTGTCATCTTGTTAACATCAGCTATTTTCGAGGCCAATGCCACACACGGAGTTTTGGCGGTATCCGATGCATTGCCTATTGCCGCAACCAACGATTTTAAATTCTTGGCCTTCACCTTATCGCGAAGATAAGAGACCTTCGTTCCCTGCGACGGGTTTATTAGGTATTTTCGATGTTGTACAACGTCGCCCTTTTCAGCCAGACGTCCGAGCACCACTTTTTCCTCATAAGGCTCGTTTTGAAAAGAATCGGAAATCGAATTCAAAATGGATCTCGCCTTTTTGTAGCTTAAGGCGAAAGCCGAAAACCCGGTTCCGGAAGGCTTTGTAGGGCTCCCCGTTCGCGCAGTGATGTAACTTTTCATTTTCTTGACTGTAAAACACTCGAGATGAAGTGCGTAAGCGTCAACGAAACCGGATCGCACATAGGATTGCGCGTTCATACATGCTCTCAGAACAGCAGATCTAAGTTCACTGAATTCGTTAGAACTCAAGCAAGCCTCAACGATCTTGTTGTTAAGAATATTATTAGCGCTAGATATCAATGTCTTATAGTCAGCGATAAGACCTCTCATAGCGTCAAGGTCCGGATCTACAGGTGCAGAAGCCAAAGCAAATCCGAAGCGAGCTGTGTCCTTTTTCTCGACACTGTATTCTTCCCAGCTGATGTAATCGCTAAAAGGAGTTACTGCTGGTTCATTCCACGCTCTGATGCCAGCGAATTTATCACTCGCGTCGTCGACGCCGAGTTTAACAAAGTCTTCCTCTCTGGGATTCACGGTCACCATTTGTTTATACATGTCATTGTTTTCTGACGCGTAGTACGAAGAGACATCAGTCCACCCCTTCGCCCGAAAATGACTCTCTATCTTTTTGAGAAGCGCCGTCTTCCCAGTGCCTTTGGCGCCAAAGACGATGGTGACGTCGTTGTAGACGGGGAAAGCAAGCTTCGCGTCGCCATCGAACAAAGTGATTTCAACCTGCTCTGACGTTTTCTTGTCCATAACGGATTTGAGAACTTCAGGCGTCTTTCTAAGCAGGAGTAGAAACTGGTTGAAGCTCTTGACCTCAAGTTTAATCTCAGGGAGAGAGCACTCGCAATATTTGCTCCAGTCTTTGACGTCAGAGCCAATTAGGCAATCGACTCCATCGGCATACATGATGCCAGCACGTTTAAGGTTTGAAGGTTCGAAAAAGAACGGAGTTTCTACTGGAAAACTTGCCTTTAGTGCTTGATTATCGGCGTAAGGCAGTGCCTTATCTTTAAAAGATTTGCCCTTGAAGGGACGGTAATGAGACATCACGATGAAGTCAAACCCTTGCCCGACAAATGTATCGGCAAGCTTATCCCATTCAAGAACAAAGTCATCAGGATGCGTACATTGAACCATTCCATTACAGACATCCGAAAACTGCTCCACATACACGGGGTCAGCAATAACGATTACATGGCCGACAACCCCAGACTTACCTCGAATATCAAGCTCTATGCCCGGCCAGAGACTGATTCCCTTAGCAGACGCTTCAGCTACGCATTGCTTGAATTTTGAAAGGTCAAAAAGGTTGTGGTTTGTGATGGCGGCGATACCAACCTGGTTGTTTGCTAAGGTCTCAGCCAGGCTGGTCGGGTCAATACCGCGCCCTCCATCGCCCGATTTCGCCTTGATGGTATGGCAATGCAAATCGATCTTCATACCAGATTCCTCTCATACGATAGTGTAGAGAAAGTTGGTGTAGGCCCGATTCGAAGCGAGTCGGCCCGTATCCCAAACCCGAATATCAATAGATATCCTATGCCGCCCCTATTTCACCTGCAAGCTCGAAGATGACCCAATCATCCATCCTATCCCAATCCACTGTGCCCGCACTGGAAGTTCGATCTTGACGCCGAACAAATCCTTGATGGCCGCACAGGTCGACATCGCGGCGAGGATCTAATGCTCCGCGCCATTTCCAACAGAGTGTTCAGCACACACCTGACACCACCCTTACGCGTCCAAGGAACGTAGGACCTCTGCGGTTGCGCAGGACAGTCACAGCTATGAGCTCGTCCCCGATATCGTTGAAAGTTGACGGCGGCTGACACTCCTCCGTCCAACAACAACTTCCGGAACGTTCCACCTGCGTGTGCCCCAGTGCCACAGGCGATCACAACTTCGTCAAGCGCTAGGCGCGCGCCATTCCGGCACGAGGGTCCCGCCAGGAACCTTTACCTTGGTAGCAAAGAACCTGGCCGCACAAGGCGGTCCGAGACATCACTACCCAAGAAAGGAAACGCCATGCTCAAAGACGGCATCGCATACCTACTCAAGTTCGCACCCAAGGAAGCATACATCGACGACTTGATGAACGGTCGACTGTACATGAAAGCGGCCGGCTACTATCATGGCCTGCCTGGCGAACAGGGCGATCCGCTCGAGGCGTCCATAGTCCTCCCGGCATGCATCTACGGCAATTACCGCCTGCCCATCTACTGCATGAACAAGGTCCGCGAGAACGACATCGTCGACGGTTCTGTCCAAATCCCGAAGCGCATGATCCGCGAGTTCGGATGTGCAGACGGATGGATCGGCATCGTGCGGTACGACAGCTTCGCGCGCCTTATAGACAGCCACACCACCGGCGGCGAGGAGGTATACGCCCACGGCGCCATCTCCTATGGCATCCCCGGACCAAAGCTGATCGAGGAAATTTTCCAAGGCACGATCTGCAACCTACTTATCAAAACGCCCAAGTACGCTTACCAGCAGGAATATCGAATCATCGGGTCGCGTCCGGTCGAATGTCGCCTTTCACCAGACGAGAATCACCTTGGCTGCAAAATTGAAGAACACGACCATGTAGAGCTTGACCTTGGCAGTAGCCTCGCAAACTTTTCTTGGAAGGCCTCGGTGCCGAGCCTCGATGAGGCGCAAGACGGCCTCATGTTGAAACTCCCACATCGCGTATAGCCAACGAAGCACGGGCGGGACGCCGCCAATCGCCAACGCCCCAACAGTCAGATACTACTCCCCTCCCCAACATCCCCCAGAAAGTTCGCTGATGTTGACTGGGGTTCCCGTAAAATAAACCCCAACAAAACATGTGCGGAGTGCTGGCCTGGAGCTGCCTTCGGACCCTATTGGCTGCTCACCGAGAGGCTCCGCTATGAAACGACCCCTTTACTACCTGCTCTGCGCGATCGCGTGCGCATCCATGGTCGGCGCGACGATGCCCATGGCGGCCATAGCGGAAGCGATGCAGCCTCAGGCATCCGCTGGGCAGCAGGCGCAAGCAGACGCCACGGTCAGCGACACGGGCAAGGCCGAGGACGGCGCCAGCACAAACGTGCCCGCAGCAGACACAGCGACAAGCAACAGCACCGCCACCCCCGCCGACGCCAGCCAAGCCACCCCCGCAAACGCCAACACCACAGACACCGCGGCCACACCCAACACCACCGCCACGGCCAACGACAACGCCGCCGCAACCGCAACCCCCACCCCCTCCCTCCGCACTCAAGCC
>ERZ1034669.582-NODE-582-length-12029-cov-4.364540_pt1 | contig 12029 bp, 18 predicted proteins | sample MGYA00520705_ERZ1034669 | MGnify/ENA primary metagenome ERZ1034669 (study PRJEB33766, sample SAMN09781766) | gut metagenome | biome: gut microbiome | host: Homo sapiens | place: Madagascar | study: EMG produced TPA metagenomics assembly of the PRJNA485056 data set... | reverse complement strand
TTCAGTGATTGAAATCAGGTCATTCCAATCAACTGTTTTTCCGTCTTTAGAGAAAAAGATACCAAGACCCGGATAATCGTCTGTGGCTCCAGTTGGTAAACACACAAAATATCCGTCAGGAATTGCAATCTTGGGAGTCGTTTCATCAATTACAAACATAATCAAATTTCCTCAAAACAGTCACAGTCAGATACAATTTCGTTCGTAACGTCTTTCTCGTATCTTTCAGAATCTCCGCAACAGCAATAATAATGCTTTAGAAACGGATTTTTATCATCGACATCAATCTTGTCATTGGGAAGCGGAAAACTGTATTTATCTCCAAGATAACCACAATCTGCACATTTCGTTACGGTATCTTTTTTAGTTCGGAGTTCACCAATAACTCTTTTGGCCCAGTATTCAAAACTCGCCACAACATCATCATTCATTTCGTACTGGTAATAGAAGTCGAGTTCGCCATAATTGTTGACGCGATACATTGCCATAACAGTTCCATATTCTGGATTGTGTCCGTCAATATATCCAATTCTGTTATATCCACCGTGAGATTCAGTTTGAATAAGAGTCCACATAATCAAATCTCCTTTACAATTTTATTCTGGTAGCGGTTATGTCTACCCTAGTACCGCCAATCACCTAGCATTCGGACATTAGCCGAAAATAATAATCTCTTCCATTGATTACACCTCAATGTCAATATCAAAAGAAAAAGTTCCGTCTTCATTCTCCCGGTAGTTCATTTTAGCGAGAGAATCCATACACTCCTTTAACTTCTTTTGCGTGTTCTCTACATCCGGATGACTTAGAAGATACCGGAGTTGTTTTGCTTCATCAGGACTCAAAATAATATCTTCATTAACGTAGTGCATTTTATTCCTCGTTCACGATTTCAATCTGACTCCACACAATTTGTAACTGTATAATTTTCAGACCATTTAATATCTTCTGGATGTAAATTTGCGATTTCCACCGCCTCATCCGCATCATCCGTATCGACATAAATGTGACCAACGAGCGCAACCGTAACACAATATGGCATAATTTTATTCCTCGTTTACAATTTCAATCTGGCACATCTTCATGGCAGCCAGTGCGTTCTTATGAGACTCAGGAGTGACACCGGCACAGCAGCTTGCATCCACAATGATAGGGACCTCAGGTAGTGCTGCTTTAAGCAGAAGCGCATTCGAAATGACACAAATATCCGTGCAGAGGCCGACCAGAGTGATGGAATTGATCTCAAAATTTGCCATTTCTCCAATTGTAGAGAAATGAGAGTCGCACAAATCTTCCATTAGCAATTTCGAACCGAAAGTTCTCTTTTCGTAAATTTTTGCTTGTGAATCTTTTGGCAAAAGATCATATTCGATTTCATCAACAAATAACCAGCCCCTCGTATGTTCAATACAATGTTTTACAGGAAGATGCTTACCTTCCTGAGTTTCGAGGTAGTTGTCATAATGCGTATCCTGCGTATACAGAATTTCACCCTTCCAGTCCTTGATCTTTTCCACCACCTTGGGAACAATCGCCTGAGCTTCAGGAGTACCAAGAGCGCCGGTTACGAAATCGTTCTGCATATCAACAACAATCAAGACATCGACTTTTGTCTTTTCCATTGCTAAATCCTCCTTGATTAGACTCACCAGTCAAACGGGTTTGAATTATATACCGACATCGGCAACAGCTTGAACGTGTTTGCATCATGCATCCGATCAATCTTGGCTGCGGTTGCGGTATCGCCTCCGAAATCTCCAGTACGAATATACTTGTCAAGGAATTCATAGGTGAAGCCGAAATTGTCCTCGTCGGTCTTACCAGTCAGCCCATCTGCGGGCGCTTTCTCGATAAACTTTTCAGGCAGACCCAGTTCACGACCGACAGCCTTTACCTCGGTAACAGTCAGCTTACCAAGAGGACTGAACTGACCTGCTCCATCACCAAATAGCGTAGCCCAGCCAACATAGTCCTCTGAATAGTTACACGTGTTAGCCACTCGCCCATTCATACTCTGAGATACCATGAACAGAGTTGCCATACGAATTCGTGCCGGCAGATTCACACGAGCCTGCTTGGAATCACACAGACCGGCAATTCGTCCCTTGGCCAGCAGCGTATTCACAGTTTCCGCAATATTGATCTCGAACGACTTGATACCAAGATACTTGACCAGATCCCGCGCTACATCGATGTCGTCCTGCACCCCCTGCGGCATCAGAACGCCGATCACGCGACCATTGCCCAGCGCTTCACAGCACAGAGCTGCCACAATACTGGAATCCTTTCCGCCAGAGATACCAATCACAGCATTGCAATCAGGGCCATTCTTGCGGAAATAATTCCGAATCCATGTAATGATTTCATGTTTTGTCTTTGCTGCATCAAATTCATAGTTACGCATATTATTTACCCTCCAGTTTCCACAGTTCTACATCGACACCCTGAAACGTGACATCGATTATTTTCTTAACCGTATCCCAATCAGCCCCACCACGGACACATCCGATTTTATACGGCATAGCGACCTTCCAGTTAAACTGCCTTGCCTGCTCTGCAACATAAATCAGGGCTTCCATCAGAGCGCCAACTGAAGTGTACTGTGCCCCGTTGTAACCATATTTGTCCTGACCAAAACAATTGGCGACATAAAGCTCTTTGTGACCACCGTACACAGGAATAATTTGAGCCGTACCAAGCAGTCCAGCGGTATAATCTTTGTGAATTTCACATAGTTCATGATATTGCTCATACACATTCGGAAACCGTTCACGAACTTCTTTAGCAACGCCTGACCCCATTACACCCTGACAATTCACTTGATGGCAAATAATGTCTGCGTCAGAATCAAATACGTTGCCTTCTTTGATAACAACACTCATTAGAACTTCCCTTCCCACAGTCGGTCACGAACTTCCTTCAAACTGTACTCCTTGACCATCGCGCTATTACGGAATACGGTTTGCAGCATATTTCCGTCAGAATGAGCGGCGTGATCCATCAGGCCATCAGTACAAACCAGCTTTCCAGAATCATCCTTAGTGACATAGCACATACCCTTCAGACTCTTCTTAAAATGATCCGTGTCGGTCTTGGGGTCCTTGAAGATCTGAATCTCCTTGCCATTGACCACGCCATAAGTTGCCTTGACTGCCATGCCAAAAGTATCACGGGTGAACGGCTTCAACTGACCATTCTGCTCGATGCACTGCATGGAGAAAGAACCAACGCCGAGACTGACATTGTTGCAGGCGAAGCCGTGTGCTTTGAGTTCGGCATAAATCTTTTCACAGCGCTGCACAGTGATAGAGTCGCCATACAGAGCCTTTACATGAGGGTCGAGCACCTTATACCCCTTGCTGTTGACCGTGCCGCCGAAAATGTCCCACAGATGATAGACGGTCTGTGTAACGATTTCGACCGGGTCACCAGAGTCGCCACGAATCAGCAGCGTGCCATTATGTGCCATAATCTCGTCTTTGAGCTGCGGCAGGATATTATCGACCAGATTCCAATAGTCGTAGGAATCAGATACCATGCTGAAGCTCATATTGGGATACAGCTCAGTCAGCGCCCGGCGGATAAAAGTGATCTCATCGCCATCGACAGCGAAGTTAGAACACATCACGCTATGCTCGGTGCTAACAGCGCCAAACGCAACTGGCTCTTCTTCACAATTGCAGCGATACATTTCTTCCAGATACGGAATCGCAGGGACAGTAGCCGTATTCAGAAAACTCAGACACCAACCGGCGCTTGACTTAACTGCCGACTGCATACACTCCTGACCACGGAAACTGAAATCGCCCAGAGCACGAGCATGAGGCACACCATCCTCGACGGTTTCATCGTAATACTTGTCCACGATATCACGATACAGAGTACCAACCGTCGCAGAAATCATCGGATGCCACAGCTCAGAACTCATAAAGGATTCGAGGAACTGCGGAACCCATGCGAAATCAGGATGCGTATTGCTCATCTCAAGGAACGGTACATGAATGGGGCAGCGAGTACCCTCGGGCAGTGCTTTGATCTCGACAGGAAGATAGCCCAGGTCATGCAGGGCAGCAATCTTATCGATATCATAAGCGTCCTTGCCAATGGTTGCGTCCAGGACACGCTGATAATTTGAGACAACCCACTCCTTTGGGAAATCAAAAAACCAACGTTTAAAATAATTCTGCAGATAATTCTTGCAGAACGCCTGAACACCAAACACAACGACTTCATCCACGCCATCCAGACGGCTCATGCGCGGAGTGAAATAACTAACCAGCTTAGTAGTGCCAGCCGGGAACTGCTTACTATGAGTCGTCTTGTAGAAATCGCACAGCAGCATAGGGTTAATATTGATCATTTCAAATCCTCCTCCAAAAGTTTATTTACCATCTCATGACAATCTCCAAGATATCTGTCTTGAATCTTTTCAAGTTCATCGGCTATACATTCGATTTTAAAAGTGCGCTTATCCTTTGGTGAATGAATTTTAAAATAAATATGCGATCCATCATAATTTCCAGATAGCTCTTTGTGATAATTATGTTCTCCAACATCACAGAAAGCATCATAGATAGAATTTTTTACATACTCAACTGCATAATCTTTTCCATGGATATTATCGATTAGGAAATCTAAAATCGAACAGAATTCATCTTTTACACATGATTCAGTTCGATTTTCATTGATTTCACGATAAATATGCAGCGAATATGATTCTCGATAATGATCACATCTCATATCGATTGGGGCAAAATCCCAACCAAAATCTCCATCGGTGTAAAACGAAATGTCTAATTCCCAAATATCCACCATATCAGTCCTCATCCCAGTGATGCTCTAATACAGTAATCTTATCGTGATGACCAGTGAAGATACTGTCAGTAGTGAAAACCCTGTGAATCAGCTCCGGATCATCAAACAGATGGCCGCGTTCTTTATCCAGAATACTGTTTTCACAGTGACTGACATACATATCGATATCACCAGCACCCAGTTCCTTCAGCTTCTTGGCCGAATAGAACATAGTGCCACCGTAAGAACAGATATCATCGATCATCAGAACTTTGCCGCCCTTGGGAGGATAACCAGTGACATCCAAGCCGAGAATCTTTCCGGTCTTCCAATCACGCTTCTTGTCTCCGTGAATGATATAAGCCTTACAACCCACACGATCGAGTGCCCAGTGAACAGTTTCCTCGTATCGTTTCATCGCGCCGGCATCTGGAAAGTAGATCACATCGGGCTTACTCTCCTCGATTACCTGACAGATTTCACGAATCGGAGTATGTACCTCGCAACGATTGATCAATGCGGGAGCAACATCGCTGTGAGGATCAAATACGGTGACGCAGCTGAATCCGCACCGATTGATCTCATCAGCGAACCACTTGAGGGTGAACACATCCTCGTCACTATAAACGCGATCCATACGAGCGTTCGGAATATACGGCATAAACAGCTCGACTTCTGCCCCGTTATCCTTTGCGTCCTTTGCGATCATAATGACCGTGGGAAGCTCGGCCATGGATTCAAACGTCCAGACGATGCTGATTACATTGAGATAATTGATGGTCAGATCCTTCTTGATCAGTGGAGTGCCATCAGGGAAAGAACTGATTTCATAATGATTTGCTTTGACCATATTATTTCTCCTTTGCGAAGTCCTTAAAATCATTCCACTTGATTTTAACGATTACCCTATTGCCACGTCGATCTTTCAGTTCAACTTTCGGGCGAGCAACAATGCCTTCCATATAAATATCTTTCGTAGCAATAACAGACTTTGGATGTCTACAAACATAATCGATTCCAGTCTGAAGAGGTCCAGTAAATAGAACTGGAACAACTTTTACACCAAACATTTGCGCTGTTTTTTCAACCCATTCACGAGTTTGGTAATTTTCATCGATCAAGACATCGAAAAGGATAAAAGTTTCGTTCGGGTTGTATCCGCCGCCAACGCCCTGAATTTTCCCTCCGTACCCTTCACCAAAAAGGATTACATTCTTTTCTCCAAAGGTCTGCTCGAAAAGTTCTTCTGTCTCAGAGGTTCCAAAAATTTTGTTTAGTGCATTCAAAAGAGGCTTTGGGATCTCGGCGTTATCAGTGCGCCCTCTGAATTCAACCTTATGTCCATTCCAGCAAATGCGAATATTTGTACCATCGACTTTTTCTGTAAACATCCACTCAACGTTTTTCAAAAACTCGACAGTTTCGTTGCAAAAATTTCCAAAAATCAATTTTTTTGTACCAACTGTATCGCGATTGAAAACCGTCTCAATCTTTTCATAGGTACGCATCAAATAAACCTCCTTAAACCATGTAGTGAATGTCTCTTTCACGAGCACGAGAAATGATGACCTTGACTACGCCATTATCCTTTTCAAAGGCTTCATAGCGATCTTTTTCATCCTCCACGTTCTTGGAATACGGATTGACCACATCAACCTTCTTGCCATCAATGAACTGCTCACCGTTGGCGGGGTTATACTGGATATCCTCGGTGTTGATGTAGCAATCAGGCCAGAAGCCGTCCTTCAGCTTGATCTCAAAATAGATACGCTGTGCACCATTGAACATATCAAAACGTTTGGTATAGGATGTACGGTAACCATCCTTGAATAGAACAGTGAGTTTATAGCTGGTCTCGTTCATATTGATGATATTCAGATCTTTGATGGCTTCTGCAAATGGAGTGCCCAGATTCAGTTCAAAAGCAATAGACCGCAGGCAGTCGTAGTTCAGATCGATCTTACCAGAAAAATCGACCACAGCTGGGATCTGATCGTAATACTTCTCTTCGAGCTTATCTTTAAGATAGGTTTCGACCTCGTCAGCGCCCGGGTAATCGAAACGGAAGTGATAGTGGAAGCGGCCGGGACGGTTGACCAGATAATCGTTCAGGCCATTGAGCTGGTTACAGGTGACAACGAAGAGCTTTTTGCCCGCGCTGGTACCATCGAACAAACTCAGCATCGTATCCTGCGGATTTTCATTGTCCCGGGACTTGAAGGTCTTATCAAACTCGTCAAACAGGATCATAACTTCCTGATTGATGGATTCGATGAAATTGGCGATACCGCCGATATAGCGGTTAGCCAGAATGACAGGATAGCCCTGCTTAATGGCCTCAATTGCAATCATCTTAGCGGTCAGAGATTTGCCGATGCCTTTGTTGCCACTGAGGATGACACCCAAGTTGCGGTTGAACGCTTTGAACGAATTCAGCACTTTGGCAACCTTGCCACTCTGGACACCATACACCTTTTCGTTGATGACCATATCAGGGCGGCGGGACAGATAGAAACCGGTCATCTCAGAACAGTGGATATCATAGGTACCCGCCGGGATCTTGTCATACGCCTTCATATCGTCGCCATACAGGAACAGATTGCTTGCGCTTTCAACAACTTTCATTTTTGATACTTCCCTTCTCAGTTCAGCTCTTCCAACTTCTTCATCAGCTGGTCAACGTTCATGTCTTCCAGCTCCTTGTCCTTCTTCTTTGCCACAATCTTCATAATCTTATCGCGCTGCGCCTTCTTTTCAGCTGCATCCACACGAGCCTCGGACTCAGCCAACTTGACAGACACGATATACTTCACTAGCTCGATCTTATTTGCCAGTTCGGTATCTTCGGCGCTCTTAACAGCCAGCAAGGAGTCCTCATTGGCAGTCTTCTTCTGGCGGTTCAGAGTCTTAAAAATCGTATCCAGTGCCTCGACACTCAGAGCCCACAAATCCTCAACAGTCATGACGCCCTTGTAGGTAAAACGGTAACGATTACGAGTTGCGATTTCAAACAGATTCTTTTCCATAATAATTTCTCCTTTCAAAATTACAGTAACGACCGACAAACAAGACATTTTGCCGTGCCAACAAACATGTCATCAGACCAATTTTTACGGCTTTCATCTTCCTCGATTTTGTAGTAGCCCCCAACTTGTGAAATTGTAACAATTTTCCCGGCAAACTTCATTCTATCTTCTAATGACCACTTAATCGTTATAGAATACCCGGGGTTGTTATTCTGATCTCGCATATAATAGTTTTCAAATTGCACAAAATTATCGATTAAGCGTACTTTGTCCCCAACTTTGTAACGAGCCATCAAATCACCACTTTCAGAACTCGCTCAGTAGCCCCCTGCACCTTAACAATGAAGGAATCGTGCTTCGTCTCAGAGAAGCCAACGCCAGACAGCTGGTCATCTACCGACTGTACCGCCATCTGAGAACCGAGAGCCTCAAATACCCGCTTGTGCTGTAGCAGTTCCGCTTTCAGGAATTCATTGTAGAAGCCATTGGGCTTTTCAGGGTTAACACAATCTTTGAGCATGAAGAAGTAGTGACGATTACCATTGCCAGTCTGTTCATCCCAGTAGTTCGGAGAGTACATCGCCACAGACACAGGTACGAACTGATTGGAATTCACACCCCAGATCTCACGGGTGCTGGTAGAACTGGGCAACAGCTCCTTGATAGAGAACTTGCCATCCTTTAGCGTGACTTTTGCCACGGCGACATTCTGACCCTGATGCAGCGGCTTATCATAGTTAAACGAGTAGATGTTGCCATCGAACTCGATTTCAGCCCGGAAACCAGTTTTACCGCCGCGATTAGCGTAGCAGTTCACATAGAAGCTGTACTCGCCTTCCTTCATCTTCTTAATGTCAGGCCAAGTAATGTTCTCAACAGCAGCCTTATCACGCGAAGGATGAGTGATATCAACGTCCAGGCTGCCATCAGTGCGAGGATTCCACTTACTGACATAATAGATGTGATTCTTATCGGGTTCAATGCAATGAGCATCCTCATCGTTTTCATCCCACTCGCCCGGCTTATCGTTCCACTGAATAGAAAAACGCAGTACACCATCAACCTTGCCGCCAGCAGCCTTAACGTTTTCGCGAATATCGCTGTCTGCCATATTGCCGGTATACGCCCAACTGAAACCATTAGGCCACTTGAACATAGACGGCGCACTCTTATCCTGAGGCGCAATCAGAGACATCATATTCTTCGAGAACCGATTCTCCATGAACAGTTCCAGACCGGTCGCAGTCGGCAGCGCGTCTTTGATAAACTTGTCGATGCCAATTTCCTCTGCGCGGCCAAACTTCTTGGGATCAATCGCAACAGTCTTAGCCATTGCTTCAAACGGATTCATAGCGCCAAGCACACGAGGAGCAGCATCACGGTTGCAGAACAGGATATTATTGGCGGTGATATCATCCAGAGTGGCGAACCGACGACCCAGACTGTTCATATAGCCCAGCTCGGTAACGGTCTTCTGTGCATCTTCCAGCATCTTCTTGGTGAAAATCGCCTTGGGACGCTTATAGTTTGCAGGAGCAACAACCTTCTCGAAGGCAGTAACGGCTGCATCCACGTTCATGCCCTCACTCAGATTTACCAGCAAAGTGCCGATAGCGGTGTTACGAATGCGAAGCTGCGCCGCCGTAGCATATGTAGGGGCAAGCCATACAAAGGCAAGCTTTTCATTAACAGACAGCTTGTCATAATCAATCTTATCGAGCTTAAGCTCCTTTACAGACCGCTCAAACTCCTTGCCTCGATACAGACTATTCTGAGCAATCAGCTCCAGCACAGTATCAACAGCCTCCATGGTTAGCTCTTCCAAAGAACGCTTGTATACGTTTGCCGAATCACGCCACTGTGCCATCTTGGTAGCCACGTCATCTCCACTGGTAATAAAACGCTGCGGAATCTTGACTGCAAAATGATCCCAAGTATGTACGTCCTTATGGTTTTCATCATACTCGTAATTCATCTCAGTGCCGAACATATTGCCAGAACCAATCATGTTGCGGCTGACGAAGTACGGATTCACAATGGCGCGGCTCTTCACATAGGCAGCCAGAGCGTCAACAACTGGCTGATACTTGGCAGACTTTGCATCGAAATCCCAGATTGTGACAAAATTGTGGTCCGCATCAAACGCCACCAGCTTGCCAATATTCTTCACGAAACGGCGGCAGCAGGAGCAATCGTACTCGCGCCGCTTACGGAATAGTTCGTTCGTACCAGCCGGGAAGCTATCGAGGTACAGATTGTACAGTTCGTCCTCGTCAGCATCAGTGATGAACAGAGGGTTTTCACCCTTCACCATCTCATTGAAGTGGTCCTGCAGAAGTGCGCGAAATTCCTTAAAATCAGACATTGTTATTATTCTCCTTTGCTTTCATATAGCTCATAAGATAAATACTCAAGAGTTTGTCAGTTACTTCAAAACTATGCCAAACCCAACTGTATTTATCTGTCCATACCTCGCCAATCGGTTCCCCGTCAACGATATCGGTCATTCTATCAGCCCCGGGTAAATCTGCCATATTGAAAAGATATTCCTTTGTCTCTTCCTCAATAAATGCAGCCGCTTCTTCCTTTGAAGTAAAGAAATCGGGATAAAAGATTTCGCCATCTGAACTGCATTCGATCACGCACCAGATTTCATTCATACAATCACCTCACAACAATGATTTACAACAAAGAGGCTTAACCGGTTCAAGCATTTCATCGCTCCATGACCAACCACCAAACCCTTCTAAAACATATGTAATGTAGCAGCCTGAAACGGTTGCAATCTTGCCGGCGTATCTACACATAGAGTCATTAACGCAGGGATCATATCCTGGCATTTCTCCGCTTACCATTTTGTATCTTCCGGACTCATGAAGATCTGGGCGGACTCTAACTTTGTCGCCGACTTTATACTTGTATTCCATTTCAAACCCTCACAATAAACTCTTACAAATCAAGTTCTTTGGACGATCAAACATTTCATCCGTGTAATAATAGGTTTTTCCATCCTCAAGAATTTTGTATCGACCGTTTGCCTTGTGAGAAATATGTACAATTTGTCCACGATAACCTACTTGCCCACGTCCACTCCATGATGTCTCCACACCATTGGTATCTGGTTCTGGACCAGATCTCATGTAATAAACTGTTCCAGATTGAAGATCTTCCCTGACGCGAATTGCTTCTCCATTCTTATATTTGTATTTGCTTTTTGACACGTTCTCTTACCTCTTTTCATAATAAACTTCTACATGTAAACGGTTTTTTAGATTCTTCAAACATTTCATCTGTCCAGAATCTAGCACTCTCTTCCACTCTATAACATGATATCTTTCCGCAATTTTCATAACTTATAATTGCAACTTGTTTCCCTCGAAGCTCTTCCATAGATGGGGTAGCAATAAGTTCAAGTCCTAAACTCTCTCCAGACAACATCCGGTACTCTACATGTGACGATAAATCTTTTCTAACGGTCACCTTATCTCCGGGCTTAAATTTATAATTCATAATTTATTCTCCTTCAAACCAGTCGGAAACATTCTCAGAGACTTCATCAAGTTTTTCTTGATCCATTTTGATATATCTCATCGTAACACGCTGATTACTGTGGTTAAATTTGTTTTGCAGAATACTCACGATGTTCGCTTCATCAGTCGTACCTTCGGCGCTCTGTAACGCAGCCATAGCATAAGTTTTACGCATAGTGTGAGTAGATAACTCAATATTCAAACCACACGCCTTACCAGCTTTCTTTAAGATTGCACTCACCGATCTAACATTGAGCTGTCCACCTTTTTTTTGGCTCTGGAATAGAAACGTATTTCGATCAATTTGAAAATGCATTACCTGATAATATTCTTTTAAAGCTTCTTTTGCCATATGAGAAATCTTACACACATTGCGCTTGCCGGTCTTCTGCTCGATCAACTCCAAATGATCTTTCACGTGGGCGTTTTCGTAATAAACATCAGCCGTTTTAAGTTTCAACAAATCGCCGCATCGAACACCAATTGAACAGCCAAGAATAAACATCGTTTTGTTTCTAAGCGCGATTTCTTCAGCTCCGTTAGACCCAAGGTAATCAACAATCTTCTTGAAATCTTCCTTTGACTTGATAGGATCTGCCGGGGTTGGCTTTCTGCGTCCATCCTTGAGATAAAGACTGTCCGTCCGACGAGGTTTCCGTGCTTTTTTCGTTGCAGTAGC
>ERZ1034669.581-NODE-581-length-12037-cov-7.853948_pt1 | contig 12037 bp, 18 predicted proteins | sample MGYA00520705_ERZ1034669 | MGnify/ENA primary metagenome ERZ1034669 (study PRJEB33766, sample SAMN09781766) | gut metagenome | biome: gut microbiome | host: Homo sapiens | place: Madagascar | study: EMG produced TPA metagenomics assembly of the PRJNA485056 data set... | reverse complement strand
GGAAAGAAAGGAAGAATATAATAAATCTCCTAAAGGAGATTATGAGAGTGGAACTCCTGAAAACAGCATCTATGCCACGATTCGTGAATTGTACAATTCCGTTTGTGGGTCGTATCCCCGCCTGGTAAAGATGTCTGAGGCAAGGAAGAAGGCTATAAATGCCAGAATGAAGACAGGTTACACTCTTGATGACTTCCAGACTTTGTTTGAAAAGGCAGAGGCTTCCGACTTCCTGAAGGGAAAAAATAAACGCAACTGGTCAGCAACATTTGACTGGTTGGTCAGTGATTCCAACATGGCAAAGGTCCTTGACGGAAACTATGATGCGAGAAAAGAGGCGATAAAAGATGAACCAGAACCAACTAACTCAGTCAGATTATGGTGAGTGTCCTGTGTGCCATGGGACTGGATGGGAGACATATTATGCCACGGTCTATGATTACGGACTTCCAGAAGAAATTCAATATGCTCGCAGATGTCCAAAGTGCAAAGGTGGTTATAGAGCACAGGACCGTACCGGAGTACCAAAAGAGTACCATGAGGCAGATCTTGGCAAGTTCGATTTTGATATTTACCAGAGAGACATGAGCAAACTGAGAGACTTGTGTACCACCTTTCTGAACCATTTCCAGAAGTGGGAAATGGCAGGAAAGGGACTGTATCTGTGGAGTAAGACACCGGGAAGTGGAAAAACCTTCTTGGCGTGCTGTCTGGCGAAATCGGTGATGATGAAATACGATCTGCAAATGCGTTTCGTGACTGCACCTGACTACATAAGCACTGTTGGTGACAGCTACAAGCGTGATCGCGGAGAAGAGGATCCCAGTCAGGTATACCGGGATTGCAAACTTCTTGTTCTGGATGATATCGGCGCACAGGCAGACAAGGAATGGCAGCGACAGGAAATGTTCCGTCTGATCAACAAGCGTATGGAGGACGGAAACATTACAATTTACACTTCCAACATGAGCACCGATAATCTGAATGTGGACACCAGGACCAGAGACCGGATCATCAAGACCTGTGTAGAGTTACAAATGCCAGAGGAAGGTATTCGAAAGAAAAAAGCAGCAGGAGAACAGAGACAGTTCCTTGCGAGCGTTCTGAGCATGATATAGGACATCGAAGAGAACACAGATGTAAGATTCGATGAGATGAATAAGAATCTGGTTAAGAAGATGGGAGTTTAAAATGAAATTTATAGATTTTTTCGCAGGAATCGGAGGATTTCGCAGGGGAATGGAATTGGCGGGGCATGAATGCGTTGGTTTTTGCGAATTCGATAAATTTGCTACTGCGAGTTACATCTCAATGCACTTACTGACAGAAGAGCAGCGAAAGACATTGGAAGATATTCCTATCAAGAAAAGACAGAAGGAAATATTAAAGGAGGAATACAGAAATGGAGAATGGTATGCAAATGACATTCGAAGAGTGTATGCCGGAGACATTCCAAAAGCAGATTGCTGGTGTTTCGGATTCCCTTGCCAGGACATATCCGTTGCAGGAAAGCAAGCCGGATTTCAAGAAAACCGTTCAAGCCTGTTTTTCAGAGTTATGTACCTTGTCAGACAGCTCGAAGAAGAAAATAAACCCACTTACCTTTTCATTGAGAACGTTAAGAATTTGCTTAGTGTTAATGGAGGATGGGATTTCGCCAGACTGCTCATTGAAATGGAGCGGGGTGGGTATGATGCAGAATGGCAAGTGCTCAACTCCAAAGATTTTGGAGTCCCACAAAATAGAGAAAGGTGCTTCATTGTCGGACATCTTAGAGGCAGAGGTTCCGCAGAAGTATTTCCTATCGAAGGAACAAACAAAGAAAATAGTGCTTCGTTAAAACTGTTTGGTTGTATAAATGGCAGAAATTCACAGAGAGAAAGGGTTTATGACAGTGGTGGACTTTCACCAACAATAAGCACGGTACCCGGCGGAAATACAGAACCTAAAATAGCAATTCCAGTATTAACACCAGACAGGGCAGAGAAACGTCAAAACGGAAGAAGGTTCAAAGATGATGGAGAGCCGATGTTCACACTAACAGGACAGGACCGGCATGGAGTTGCAATCAAGGTTAAAGAAGCAACAAAACAAGGATATGCAGAGTGCAGAGTTGGTGTTGATACTGCGAATCTATCAGTTCCAGGTAGTAATACAAGAAGAGGAAGGATTGGGAAAGAGATTGCAAACACACTAGACACAAGCTGCAATCAAGGGATATTTGTTCAAGTGTCGGAAGAATTGGTTGTATATGCGGTCTGGTATGAAAAATATCAGTGTTACATAGCAATCAGAAAATTAACCCCAAAAGAATGCTTTAGGCTGCAAGGGTGGTCCGATGATTATTTTGAGAAAGCACAGTTCGTAAATTCTGACAGCCAGTTATACAAACAGGCAGGAAACGGCGTAACAGTGACAGTTATAGAAACTATAGCAAGAAAAATGAACGTAAATCTAAATTGATAGCGTGCCAGTTGCTTACATGGGGAAAGTGAGGATGAAAATGAAGAAATTAAAACCTTTTCCGTTTTGCGGAAAAGAGATAGATACAGAGAAAAATGTATACATTCCAGAAAGAGACTGGGCACCGTCTTTTTACGATCCTGACAGTGGGGGAAATCCAATAGCCATTCACTGTGAATGCGGATTAACATTTTGCACAGACACATGGGATTGGAAGGAAGCTGTTGAAATATAGAATAAAAGAGCAAACAAGGAGGGCACAAAATGAAATTCAAAAGTAATGCTAAGTATAACGAAGATCCCAAAACCGGGAGTATTTTCGCCTTGAAATACAATTCTTTAGGAATCGTTATCTACAAATACGTTGGTTGTGGAGATGCACTGTTTCTCAACTGCAGTACATTGGATATTCTCAACCACAATCTCGGAACAGAGGATTTTGAGGAAGCTGTCAGCAAAACGAAAGAAGTTGTCATGCGTGAAGTTAAGAAAATCAGAGAAGATGCTTACAGATTCTATTCAGATAATAACATTGAATTTGATAGATATTAAGGAGGACACGGAATGTTAATCAGAAGTCAGAATAAGTTATCTCTGGTAAAGTTCGAGAATATTGTTGTGAATATCAACAATATCGATGGTAAAGAAATCATTTGCTGGAGTCAGATGAATCCCGGAGAAGATGAATATATTTCATTGGGTCATTATTCCGCCAAAGCAAAAGCCATGAAAGTACTGGATATGATTCAGGAGGCTTACACGGAATACAAATCTGGTGAAATTGTTGGCAATGGGCTGGCAGGATCAGCATACACAGGAAGTTATGATACAAAAGAAAGTGTGGCGCATGGAATTGCTGTATTAAAAGGCTATGGAAATGAGATAAGAAAATCAATCCTGTTTCAGATGCCAGAAGATAGTGAGGTGGAAGTATGATTACATTCTTGTTAGGATTCGCCCTTGGAACCATATTCGGAGTGGCTGGGCTTACATGTGTAGCGATCATGTACGATAAACACCACCCAGACGATTAGAAAGGAGAACGGTATGCTGACAAGGAACAAAAAGCTGAAAGATTACGGCATTCCGGCAGAGGACATTGAAAAACTGAATACGATGCTGAAAGACTTCCCGGCAGAGTACGGATACCTGCTTTCCAGTGCTGCCTTGTCAGCTTGCCCGAAGAACACGGTGATAGCGGATATGGTTATTGAGAATATCCTACACCGGAAAAGCTATAGGAAAATCAGCAAAGAAAGATATATCCCGATGAATCCGAAAGACTTCTACGGATACAGGCGCAAGACCGTCGCTGTACTGTATGAGAGGATGCGGTTGTTGGGAGTGTGGGAGGAAAAATAAATGAAGTTAATTGATTTAATAGCAGCAATTGACGACGATCCTGAAAGCGATATAAAAATTCAGATATGTCACCCTGGAAGAAGCTGGGAGGATTACGATACATTCAATGCCGGTTCAAAGCTGCTGAAACCATTTTACGATTTAGAAATAAGCTGCCTTTCGGCAATAGAAACAGATGTGATCAGAGTTGATTTGAATTTTGACAAGAAAGAAGGCAAAACAGATGAGTAGACTGATTGATGCTGATGAATTAATTAAATACATTAAAATTTGGGAAATCGGGACAAGTATTAGTTCCGACCAGAAAGAGTTTATTGATTGTGTTAACAGACAGCCGACAGCATTTGATGCGGAAAAAGTTACGGAATCGCTTATGGACAGATTTCGTGTTGTTTCCAATGATGAGGATTTGGAATGGAACAGAGCTATAGATTATGCTATTAAAATCTTAGAAGGCGGTGGAGATGAATGAGAGAGATTCTTTTCAAGGGAAAACGGATTGATAATGGAGAGTGGGTGGTTGGACAATATGTAAATACATGTTATCCGGGAAATGGTAAGGAGACAGGGCACTTCATTGTCGTGTATCCAAATAAATACCATGAAATTTACACATCCACCCTCTGCCAGTTCACAGGGCTTTGTGACAAGAACGGGAAGAAAATTTGGGAAAATGATATATGTGATCGCAAAGAAAAATATCCAGAAGTTGTAAAAATGGCAAATGGGGATTGGACATTGGATTACAGTTATGCAATCGGAAGAGATTATGGCAATAGTTATTGTAATTTGGGATTCTATGTCAATGAAAGAAAATGTGTTGAAGTGATTGGAAATATTTTCGACAATCCAGAATTATTACAGGAGGAACACAAATGAGTAAATCAGTGTTAGTGATAAATACGCCAGAACGATGTATAGATTGCGAAATCGGACAGAATTATAGCAGCATTATAGAAACCTGGATTTCTTGCCCGATTGCAGGAAAGTCAGTGTTAGACGGAGAAGCAGAATCAATCCCTGATTGGTGTCCACTTATGGACTTGCCAGAGAAAGACAATGGAGATTATCCGGCAAATACATTTGACGCAGGATTTGCAAGAGGACGAAATGAGTGCATTGATGAGATTACAGGAGGAATGGAGTAATCATGTGGTTTCTATGTCAAGAACCATGCAAAACATTAGAAGAAGCACGAAAACGAGCAATGGAGATCGGACGAGAGAATTTTGATTCCATCCACAAATAGCATTACGGATTGCTTTTTCGAAAAACTATATATGTAATTCTCTGGTGGAAATGGATTGAGAAAGGAGAGGTGAAGTAGATGGAGAGATTAACAAAATGGGAAGATGATAGTATCACATATAACGAAAAACGAGAGCTTGAGTGTGGTGAATATTGTGATAGCTGCTCACAGGGTGCAGGAAATTGCAAAACAGTAGAGAATATGATTAAAAAACTCGCTACTTATGAAGACTTAGAAGAACAGGACTTGCTTGCGAGATTGCCAATTAAAATCGGCGATGACATCTATAAGATTCCGAGCAAAGCGAATTATGATTTAAACGTTCTGAATGGATATAAAGCAAATAACAGAGTATATCATCAAAAAGTTCACAGCATTGTATTTTCGCAAAGAGGATGGCTTGTACAGTGTGATAAAGACAGTATTTATGCCCCGAACGTTATTTGTGTTGATGCAGAATATGGAAAAACATGGTTCACTACCAGCGAAGAAGCTGAGAAGAAGTTGGAGGAGATTCAAAATGACAAGACCTGAGATTACAGCAAAACTATCAGCAATGATCGAAAAGAAAATCAATCCTCACAATGATCCACGTATTTATTGGGCTAAGGAAGTGACATTCGATTATTCGACAGATCATGCGGTAAGGGTGGATTATATGCGGTTCGTGCCGGTGAATAATAGCGTGTCCGGGATAGAAAAAGGTGACTGCTATTGTTATGAGGTTAAATCATCAGCTGAAGATTTTTATTCTGGTCATGGGCTGAATTTTGTTGGCGATTATAACTACCTAGTTATGCCGACAGATGTATGCGCTGCGGTATCCCTTGAAATTCCACATTATGTAGGAATATATGTGCCAGAAGCAAATGATCTTACATGCATCAAAAAAGCAAAGCGAAGAAATCGGACAAGGCCTGTATCTGAAATACTCTTGATGATGTTCCGGTCTGCGAATAGGGATTATAGAAAAGCAGTAAAACAGTTGGAGGAGATGAAGAATGAATAACAACCCTACACCAGAAATAACCCCACAGCTCGCTATATCAGCATTCACAGTACTACATCAATATTGCAGCTCAATCAATCCACATGACTGCATCAGATGCACATTTTACGAACATTGCCCGGAGTGTTTCATGGGGTGTCCGGGAGATCAGGGCGAGACGATCAGAAAATTACAAAGCAATGAATAAAATTAGAGAGTCGGTATTTACCGGCTCTTTTTTAGCGCAAAATTCCTTAAACATGTACCACAACTTTTCTACTGACCTGTGATAGAATATACTCAGAAGTGTTACTATGGGATTTTATAGCCAGTTGGAGGTGATAATATGGCAAACTTAAAAGCAGTTACAAGAAAACTTCAAAAAGCTATATTATCCACCGGATTAGTCATAAAAATCGGAACATCGCAATTCTACAGTCATGAGCAGGAGCGATTGATGACAGTAACAATTATATCAACACCTACACTTCACCTCACAAAAAGGGGCAAATGGAAGGATTGCGATTATGAAATATTACGAACTGCATCCCAGTATGATGTGGTCATGTGCCTTAAAGAAATATGGGAGGCGGTCAGAAAATGATGATAGACAGAGGTGATTAGATGGACTTGACGCCTAAACAGAAAGCGTTTGCAGATGAATACATAAAGAATGGCGGGAATGCATCTGACGCCGCGAGAAAAGCTGGATATGCCGAGAAAAACGCAGAAGTAATAGGAGCACAGAACTTAAGAAAACTTAATATTTCTGCATATATAGCCGAAAAACAGTCTCTCATTGAAAAACAAAAAGGCACTGATATCATGTCTCTGGCAGAAATTCAGCAACGCCGCTCCATGATTGCAAGAGGTGAGCTGACTGATTCATTCGGATTTGCTCCGGATTTCTCCGATCAGCTGAAATCCATGAATGATCTGGAAAAGACGCTTGCCATAAAAGAAGCCAGAGAAGAACAGCAGAAAGCAGAAGAAAAAGCTAGATTGCAAGGTGAATACCATATTGATCTGAACATTGTCCCGGACGTATTTCATAAAATGATTAGGGATATTCGAGCAAAGAAACATAGTGAATACATTCTTCCTGGTGGACGTGGTTCCATGAAGTCCTCAACTATATCTCTGATTATACCGGAACTGCTGAAGAATAATCCGAACATGCACGCTCTGATTCTGCGAAAAGTCGGAAACACTATCAAAGATTCTGTTTACGCTCAGATGAAATGGGCTATTGATAAATTAAATCTAAATGAGGAATTTGTGTGCAAGGTATCTCCTATGGAGATTACGTATAAGCCTACTGGACAGAAGATTTACTTTCGTGGTGCTGACGATCCATTAAAGATTAAGTCTATCAAGCCAGAGTTTGGATATATCGGTATTGTCTGGTTCGAGGAGTTAGATCAGTTTTCTAATCCAGAAGAAATCCGAAATATTCAACAGTCTGCTATTCGTGGTGGTAATGAAGCATATAAATTCAAGTCATTCAACCCGCCTAGGAGTAAGAATAACTGGGCGAATGAGTATACGGCAGAAGCGGAAGAAAAAGACGAAAATGTAATGGTTGTGCATAGCACTTACCTTGATTTGGGAATCGAACAGGAATGGCTTGGAGATGTATTCCTTGCAGATGCCGAACATCTAAAAGAAGTAAATCCAGATGCTTACGACAATGAGTATTTAGGCCATGCTAACGGAAATGGTGGAAATATCTTTGAATACATCGAAGAAAGAACTATCACGGATGAAGAAATTAGTCACTTTGACAGAATTTATCAGGGCGTTGACTGGGGCTGGTATCCAGACAAATACGCTTTCTCCAGAATCTATTATGATTCAGCTAGAGAAACAATCTATTTCATTGACGAGATTTACGAAAACAAAAAATCAAATGAATGGACTGCGAATGAAATCAAGCGAAGACAGTATGACGATTACGAAATTACTTGTGATTCTGCTGAGCCTAAATCAGTCAATGATTACAGGGACTTAGGACTTCCGGCAAGAGGTGCAATCAAAGGACCGGGAAGTATTGAGTATTCTATGAAGTGGCTGCAAAGAAGAAAACTTGTTTTTGACCCAAAGAGAACTCCGAACGCTTGTAAGGAATTTAAAAAGTATGAATACGAACGTGACAAGGACGGAAATATTTGCAGTGGATATCCAGACAAAGATAATCATTTGATAGACTCCGTTCGATATGGTTCAGAATCATTGTGGAGAAGACGAGGTAACAGTGCATAATGGGACTTATAACAACACTAAAAAGGTGGTTTAACATGATTTTCAAAAAACAAGCCGAAGAGGATTTTAATATCCAGGCAGCAGAATTTCCAGAGATGGAATCTCTGATTAACCGGTGTGCGAACATCTACAGGGGCGCGCCGGAATGGTTAGATGATAAGAATAATATCAAGACGATTAATTTTGCGAAATCTGTCTGCTCAGAGACAGCGCGGCTCGCAACACTGGCAATCGGCATCCAAATAGATGGTTCTGCAAGAGCGACATGGCTACAGGAACAGATTGATAAAGTGTATTTCCAGATTCGCCACTGGGTAGAATATGGTTGTGCTTACGGAACAGTGTTTATCAAGCCAAACGGTGAAAGCCTTGACGTGTTTACTCCGGCAGACGTAATGATCGTGGATTATGATAATCAGGAAATTAAAGGAATTATATTTAAAGACTCTTATGCTGTTGGACGGAAATACTACACAAGGCTTGAATATCATAGGTTTGTTGAGACTACTGTGGATGGTGTAACAACCTATCCGTATTATGTATCAAACCGGGCTTATGTGTCAAAATCCCCTCAGAGTATCGGTGATAAAATCGACCTGAAACAGACAAAGTGGGCTGACCTTATGGCAGATACGCCGCCGATTCTTAAAGCAAATGGCGAGAAGCTGGACGGACCGCTATATGGAGTGTTGCGGACACCGCAGGCAAACAATGTGGATATCAGTACACCACTTGGACTTCCGGTATTTGCAGAAGCAATTGAAGAGCTGAAAGACCTGGACATTGCATACAGCAGAAACGTCGGAGAGATTTTTGATTCGCAGAAGATTGTTCTGGCAGATGACAGATTGCTGATGCCAAGCGGTACACCTGTAGCAGCCATGTCACCACAGGGTATGGAGAACAGACGCAATGAGATGAACTTACCGCACTTTGTCAAGAATGTATTCGGGCAGCTTGAGAAAGAATTCTATCAAGAAATCAATCCACAACTCAACACAGATACCCGTATAGCCGGCATAAATGCCCTTTTAAGCCAGTTAGGGTACAAGATTGGATTCTCCAATGGGTACTTTGTTTTTAACGAATCTAGCGGCATTCAGACAGCCACAGGAGTAGAAGCAGAACAGCAGAGGACAGTACAGTTCATTAAAGACGTTCGAGATAAACTGGAATCCTGTCTGGATGAAGTTATTTACGCATTGAACGTTTACGCTGACCTGTACGGACTTGCACCGGTTGGGGCTTATGAAGTCAATTATGATTTCGGAGACATTCTGTATGTGCGTGAAAATGACCGTGCAAGATGGTGGCAGTATGTGACCACTGGCAAGGTTCCGGCATGGTTGTATTTTGTAAAATTCGAGGGAATGACTGAGGAAGAAGCTAAAGCAATGGTTGAAGAAGCTCAGCCAGACGAACCAACTTTATTCGGAGAGGAGTAAAAAGATGGCAGATACGTTCAAGGGAATAATCACAGCAGACGGAAAGAAGAGACAGTTGCCTTATAGAAATGTTATCGAAACGCCCGTGTCTGATGAAACATTGTCCATACAGGGAGCATTTGCCGACTCCAAAGTCGTAGGCGACAGATTCAAAGAAGTAAATGCAGAAACTGGTTCACTAAAGGAAGATATATCCAACAAAATTACAAAGTTCTACGCATCGAATCAGGGTGAAACTCATATCACTGATTCTGACAATGGAAAGATTCAAGATATGATGCTGTATGGCAAATCATCACAGGATGGAGTGCCAACGCCATATAATCCAGTTGAGATTAAAAGCGTGGTGAATCCGACTGTGAAGGTGTGTGGGGAGAATTTATATCCCGGTAGTGATTTAATTGGGTTGACAAAAACATATACTACGGATTTTATACCTGTTATTTTACACAAGGGGAAAATTTATTTTTCTTTTGATACGTCTTCGGACACAAGTGATGGTCGATACCATATTAATGCGAAATACTTTGATATAAATAAAGAATTGATGGGTGGTAATGGCAATGAAAGTATAGCAGGAAATAACATTTCTCATGTGAGTTTTGAATTTGATGGAACGAAAGCTGGAATTAATCATGAAACAATCGATTTAAAAAATGTTTCATATGTAAAAATTATGTTTGGTATTTATGCCACTACAGCTACCAAAATTACATACAAAAATATAATGATAAGTGCCACAGATTCCGATTTTGAACCATACAAACCTATTCAGACCGTCACCCTGCCGTATACTCTCAACGCAATCCCTGTAGAATCAGGTGGTAACGTCACAATTGATGGTCAGCAGTATATTGCAGATTATGTGGATGTGGAACGGGGGAAATTGGTGAGGATGGTTGATTCTTCTAAGTTAGATAATACACAATCTATTGTAAACAAAACCGAATGGTTGTTAGCAGAATCACAAGAAATTGACCTTACCACAGAAGAAATTACCGCATTTAAAGCACTTACAACATATTATCCAACTACAAACATCAGCGTTAATAGCGAACAGCTTGACGGATATACAGCATTTAACTATCCAATAAGCATGGCAAATGGGTGGAATTATGTCAAAAAGCAACTTAACGATAACCGAGATTATATCTATGACATGGATATACAATCAGCAGAAGCCTATGTCAACAGTGAATATGCAGTAGCATTAACAGAATTGGAGGTATGATTATGTTATACAGAACATTATTAAAACTTAAAGAAAGAAATGGACTTACAGACGATTTGAAGAATAAAATTGATATTTTCTTTGCAACTGGCAGGATTACTGAAGAACAGTATAATGAGCTGATGGATGTTAATAAGGAAGGAACCGAAAGCGGAAACTAATTAACTAAAGAGGGCTTTAGTTAACCATCAAAAAACTAAAACATGTACCACGACTTTTATCGAAAGAGGTGATATATTATACTTAGCCCAGAATATTTACGCCGGATAACAGAGGGTAGTGAAAAGATTGCCGAAGAACTGCATCAGTATATCATCTCTGAGATTGTGTCAAGAATGATGGCAAGAATTGGTAGAGGTGAGGATTATATTCTGACCAATGCCGATGCATGGAGAATCAGAACGCTACAGGAATCTGGTGAACTGTTAGAGGATATTCTGGCAGAACTATCCAGATACACCAAACGCGAACAGCAGGAACTTCTTGAAGCGTTTGAAGATGCCGGAATCACTGCAATGAATTATGATGATAAGATTTACAAGGCGGCAGGATTAAGTCCTATACCGCTCGAACAGTCCCCAACTATGATAAGGCTCATGGAACGGAATATGCTTGCAACCATGGGCGAGTGGAAGAACTTCACACGAACCACCGTAAGCGCCGCTCAGAGACTCTATATTGAGCAATGCGACCTTGCATATAATCATGTAATGACTGGGGCGGTCGGGTATACACAAGCCATCAAAGAGGCGGTTAATAACGTTGTGAGCGATGGCGTGACTGTCGCATATCCATCTGGCAGAAAAGATACAATTGAAACAGCAGTTGCACGTTCTGTTAGAACTGGTGTGGCTCAGGCTACGGGAGATATATCCCTAAAGCGCATGGAAGAAATGAACTGGGATTTAGTTCTGGTCAGTGCTCATATCGGAGCAAGGACGGGTGATGGCGGTGAGAATCCGGGAAATCACGCATGGTGGCAAGGAAAGATATACTCTCGTTCTGGTAAGAGCAAGAAATTTCCACCGTTCTCATTG
>ERZ1034669.577-NODE-577-length-12061-cov-4.551641_pt1 | contig 12061 bp, 11 predicted proteins | sample MGYA00520705_ERZ1034669 | MGnify/ENA primary metagenome ERZ1034669 (study PRJEB33766, sample SAMN09781766) | gut metagenome | biome: gut microbiome | host: Homo sapiens | place: Madagascar | study: EMG produced TPA metagenomics assembly of the PRJNA485056 data set... | reverse complement strand
ATGTTGGTACTCTCTTTTTTTCTTTTATTCAACTGACAAAAACTTTACTCTATAAAACATTTCCTCGGCGGTCATGTGATCTGCGGTGATCACGTATACATAATTGTCAGCTTCATAATAAGCCATGGCGTAACCATCCACATAAGTATATACCGTGGCAATGTGACCGCCGATGACATGTTCCTCTTCGGCATCGTATTCATTGTCTAATACGAGTGTCAGGGCATTATTTGCGGAAATTAGCATTTGCTCCCAGATGAGCTGTTCTCCGGCATTGTTTTCATAGAAAATTTCACAAAAAAGAGGACTGCCTCTTCGGTCTGTCTCTGTATAGCCCTCCGGGATGCAGGTCGGTATCGTGGGAGTGAGTACCGCATCTTTTTCCTCGGAAGAGTAGTTATACTGCGTAGCATCCTCGCGCAGGGTCTTTAGTGTCATGAAAAACTTATCCCGATAGGCATCCACACTTAACGTCAGAACCAGTCCGGCACATACGATACCGGTGAAAAAGATTGCCATGCGTTTTAGGAGCTGTTGTGCACCGGTCAGCACCGGATGGGCTTCCCGGCGGATCACTTTTTGCATTTTTTGTTCAAAACGTTTTGAAAATACATATTCCCGATCAACCTGATTTTCTAATGCTGTTATCATGGCATTGTCCACCACAGGCATATGCTGATAGAGCCATTCATCCGTTATTTCCATGGATCTCATTATTTTCCTCCCGTTTATTCAAAGCTTCCTGTATCATAATCTTTCCCCGGGATAATCGCTGCCGGGTCGTTCCTTCGGTGATGTTTAATACTTTTGCGATTTCATCGTTGTCCATATTGCCGGAGTATTTGAGGAGAAATACATCCCGGTATTTTACGGGCAGGCACCTAAGGATGTCCAGTATTCCGTCATCCACATCCGTCTCCGCATAAGTCACAGGGACATTACATTCTTCCAGCTCATCCACATAGATTTCCCGTTGAAATTGACGGTTTCGCTTCCGGTAAATATCTATAGTCGCATTTTTCGTTATGGTAAGCAGGTAGCGTTTCGTCGCCGTGGCGTCGATTTCCCCTATTTTTTCCATGTTTTTCGCAATTTTTATAAATGCCTCATGTACGGCATCTTCCGCAAGAAAAGTATCCTTCAGCACATTCAGAGCCACTTTCATCATCAGGTGCCGGTAGGTTTCATAGAGAATCGCAAATTTTTGTTTGTCTTCTTCGGCGTCGATCATCATCAGATATATCATTTGTTGTTCCCAGGCCTTTCTATGAGTCATAACGAAGGTTCCTGTTCCTATTGTTACAAAAACGTAAAAATATTTCAATTGCAGGTTTATATGTTTGTCCCAATAGTATCTTTTGGGTAACCGGGGCACTTTATTGTGCCTGCTTTATGGGATTCTGACGATGGGGATTCCGGTGCTAAATGCAGAGAAAAACTTGCACCCGGCAGATTGCTGTGATACATTGGCTGTAAAAGAAATACAAGAGAGGAAAAGAAAATGGCAGGATATCTGATTAAGGATACCACAAAAGAAGAGCGGGAGCAGATCGTTGCGGAGTCACTGGGATATATGGAAGCAAACTGTGATGGCTGCAGTTCGGGACTGGCGGAAATGTATCAGGCATACATCGACGGGGAGAAGGAGCTTCGGGACATCAACATGGAATTTCATGCAGGTTATGTATCCGGAGAGGAAGTGCCCGGCCGCAGGTCCTGTCCCATGTAATAATAGTGTGTGGGAAAGATGGATTTACGGCATAAATAAAATGTTATCTGCAAAAACTCTTAGTAACAGAATGCGAAAGGCAGGAAAGAGAAATGCAGATGAGGGATGATCTTGGAATTACAATAAAATTGGAAAATGGCAAGGCTTATCTGGAATTTGCCCTGCCGGAAAAGATAGGGCGTTTGCTGTCCGCATTACAGATTGAAATCTGGGAAGGTGCGGAGGGCGAACGCCTTGTTTTTCATGGGGAATACTTATCAGAAGAAGCGGATTCCATGACGGCGTTGCTGTTGCGGACGCATCTCTGGGACGGCATGCGGGATCCGTATGTCTATCTGGTGAAGGCGCAGGGAAGGTTCGGAAGCGTGGAGTATGAAAAAAAGATGAGTGGTACAAAGAACGGGGAAGAGTCAGATCCCGCTGAGGATATAACCGAGGCAGTGGAAGTGTATTGGCGGCAGAAACTGGCAATTTATGACGTTCGTGTCGTAGATAAAAAGGGAATTTTCCTCAATGAAAAAGAATTCTTACCCCATGAGGCAGCATACAGACTTCCTCCGCAGATCAGTGATGCCGGGACATGGGAGGAGCATATGAAAGCAGATCTGGAACAGCTGGCCCGGATGGGAGTCAATGTGATCCGGCTGGAAGGAACCGGGGCAGAGGGGCAGGACAGCCCCGAAGTGCGTGCGTTTTACAGCCTGTGCAGAAGACGTGGATTCCTCACAGGTGACCTGTGGATAAGATCGGAAAATCTCCCGGTGTACCGTGGATTACCAGGAGAAACTACGTCGGAAGCACTCCTGGTAGCGGACGGCAGGACACTGACAGAACGATATTACTATTATCAGGCGAAGTGGAGCAGCGAACCGGTGCTCTATCCGGCACTTTCCACCCTGCATCGTCAGGAGAATGGTCTGGTCTCCCTGACAATATACAGCAATCAGAAAAAAGTGGTGCTCTATGTGGACGGAGTACTTTTTTTATTCCAGACGGCCGCATCCGGTGATCCGGAGTTTATTTTTGAAGATATTCCTGTGGAAAAGCTGCCGCTGCATCTGGCGGCGGAGGCAGGAAATTTAAGCATTTCTCTGACCGTAACAAAGCTTTAGGGTTGTGGTTTCACAGATTTTTCACAAATGTTTCACCTTTTCATGACATTTGAGACATATACTGATACAAGGGTGTAAAGGTTAACCGCTGTTCATGCTTGCATGATAAAGCGGTTGAATTTTACACCCGTAAAACATGAGGAAGTAGCGATTTGCGTAGCAAATCAGCGGATTCCGAATGTTTTTAGAATTGCGGGAGCAGCTTGCTGCGAAGCAATTCGGGGTATCAGTGCTGGGTACCCGTAGGTATCAGTGCTGGGTACCCGTAGGTATCAGTTCTAGGTACCCGTAGGTATCAGGTGGGGGGATCACACCATATCAGGGAGGCAAATATGATAGAAGTAAGCAATCTTACAAAAAAATATGGTGACCATATTGCCGTAGATCATCTCTCTTTCCGTGTGGAAAAGGGACAGATCTACGGCTTTCTTGGTCCAAACGGCGCTGGTAAATCCACGACCATGAACATCATCACGGGTTATCTGGCAGCCACAGAGGGCACTGTGACCATCAATGGCAAGGATGTCCAAAAAGATCCGGAGGAGGCAAAGCGTGCCATCGGTTATCTGCCGGAGCTTCCGCCGCTGTATGTTGACATGACTGTCAGAGAATACCTGGATTTTGTGGCAGAACTGAAAAAAGTGCCGAAAAAACAGCGGAAGCAGCAGATTGACGAGGTCATGGAAATGACACAGATCACCGATATGCAGCAGCGTCTGATCAGGAATCTGTCAAAAGGTTACAGACAGAGAGTCGGATTGGCACAGGCAATCCTTGGCTACCCTGAGGTTATTATTCTGGATGAGCCCACGGTAGGTCTGGATCCGAAACAGATCATCGAGATCCGTGATCTGATCCGCAAGCTGGGGGAGAATCATACCGTGATCCTTAGCTCCCATATTCTGTCGGAGGTCAGCGCAGTCTGCGACCATATTATGATCATAGCCCACGGTAAGCTGGTAGCCAGCGATTCTCCGGAGAATCTGCAGAAGCTTATGAGTGGTTCCATGGAACTGGACCTGGAAGTAAAGGGAAGCGCCGCTGCGGTGAAGAGTGCATTGCAGGAGATCTCAGAGATTGACCGGATCGAAGAGAACACGGAGGCATCCAAAGATATTGCAAAACTGAAAGTGATCTCCAAAGAGAATGCCGACATCAGAGAGCAGGTATTCTATGCACTGGCAGATGCAAAACTGCCTATTTTAGAGATGACCCATGCGGAGAAGTCTCTGGAAGACATCTTCCTGGAACTGACCGAGGATGTAGCACCCACACAGCCGGAGAAGCACAAACTATTCTCAAAAAGAAAAAAGCCGGAAGCCGAAGAAACTGTAACTACAAAGGAGGCGGAATAATATGCTAGCTATTTATAAGAGAGAATTGAAATCCTATTTCCGTTCCTTTATCGGATTTTTATTTATTGCAGTCACCCTGTTTTTCCTGGGACTGTATTTCAGCGTTTATAATCTGATGAACGGATATCCTTATTTTGCGTATGTGGTATCCAGCGTTACCTTTCTATTCATGCTGACTGTGCCGATCCTGACCATGCGTATTCTGGCGGAGGAAAAGCGGAGCAAGACGGATCAGCTGATCCTGACGGCACCGGTGTCCGTAGGCGGCATCGTTATGGGAAAATTCCTGGCGCTGTTAACTATATTTGCCATCCCCGTAGCAATCATCTGCTTTTACCCGCTGATCATGGCGCAGTACGGTAGTGTTCCCATGGGAGAGGCTTATCTGTCGATCCTGGCATATTTCCTCTTCGGGATGACCGCCATTGCCATCGGTCTGTTCCTGTCTTCCGTGACAGAGAGCCAGGTCATCGCAGCAGTACTTACTTTTTTAGTATTGTTCCTGGGATATATGATGGATTCCATCTGCTCCATTATTTCCAGCACCGGCAATCTGTTGACAAAGATTTTGCGTTGCTTTGACCTTTATACACCGTTTTCCAACCTGTTAAACGGCACACTGGATGTATCTTCTATCGTATATTATGTATCTGTTACGGCACTGGTTCTGTTCCTGACAGTACAGTCCATTCAGAAACGTCGTTACAGCATGTCCGTGAAGAACTTAAGCTTCAGTGCTTACAGTACCGGTATGATCGCCGTAGCGGTAGCGCTGGTAGTAGTCGTTAATATTATCATGGGTGAGATGCCTTCCGGTTGGACAGCAATCGACATGACCAGCCAGAAGCTTTATTCCCTGACGGATCAGACCATCGACTATGTGAAAAACATGCAGGACGATGTGACAATCTATGTGTTGGTAAATCAGGACAATCAGGATACCACACTGGGGCAGACTTTACAGAGATATGATGATCTGTCGGATCATATCACCGTGGAATATGTGGATCCCACCGTTAACCCGATGTTCTATACCCAGTACACCACCGGCAACATCAGCACGAACAGCCTGATCGTGGTCAGCGACAAGCGCAGCAAGGTCATTGATTACAACGATGTCTATGAGTCTTCCTATGATTTTGACTATTCGACGTACAGTTATAACACCACGACCACCGGTTATGATGGCGAAGGACAGATCACCAGTGCGCTGGATTATGTGTTAAATGACGATATGCCCAAGGTATATATGACAACAGGACATAATGAACTGAGTTTAAGTAACACTTTTACATCCGCACTGAACAAGGAAAATGTGGATTATGAGACCGTGAATCTGATGGATCTGGATGCTATCCCCGACGATGCAGCCTGTCTGTTCATCAACGGTGCCACCAGTGATTTTTCATCCGATGATAAGGATAAGGTGATCAACTATCTGGATAACGGTGGAAAAGTCATCCTGGTAACCGGTTATACCGATGAGGAGACACCCAATATAGATGCTATCTTAAGCTACATGAATCTGAGTATTGCCAAAGGACTGGTAGTGGAGAATGATTCCAACGGCTATTACAGAAGTCCTTATTATATCCTGCCGACACAGAGCTCTGACAGCTATACCTCAGGCACCTACGGAAAATATCTGTTCCTGCCGTATTCTCAGGGCATCATTGTTCCGGAGGAAGTAAGTACCGACGAGACAGTCACCGGCGATATTACCTATGATGTATTCCTGAGCACCTCCGACAGCTCTTTTGCAAAACAGGATGTCAACAATACACAGGATTTTTCACAGGGTGAAAATGATATGAATGGTCCCTTCGCATTAGGTGTTGAGGCAGTAAAGACTTTGGATGATGGGGATGCGACACTGGTCGTGTACGGTTGCGAGCAGCTGTTCACGGATGATGCAAATTCTGTCGTCAGCGGCGCGAACCTGACCCTGTTCACCAATACATTCAGTGGAATGACAGATCATGAGACATCGGTATCCATTCCGGTAAAAAGCTATGAGGTCTCTAATCTGGTAGTGGATTCCGCACAGATTCTGCTGCTGGGGCTGCTGGTTACCGTGATACTGCCTGTCGGCTGTGTGATCGCCGGATTCGTGATCTGGTTCCGCAGACGGAAGAAATAATTGAAAGGCGTGAGTTATAGATATGAAAAAGAAACAAAGACAGATGATCGGAATGCTGCTGGCACTGGTGGTGCTGGCGGCAGTATTCCTGGGCATCCGACAGTATAATAAAAATGCATCGTCTGCGACATCCACCACCGAGGATACACAGGAGACGGTGCTGGATGTGATCTCCGATGATATTACCAGTTTCAGCTATGTATATGAGGGAGAGACCTGTGCTTTTGAAAAAGAGGATGATACCTGGTACTATGTGGACGACCATTCCCTGAATCTGAACCAGGATCGGATCAAGGCGATGATCCTGAAGGTGGCACCGTTAAAGGCAGATCAGGTGATTGAGAATGTGACGGATATGTCACAGTACGGACTGGCGAATCCGGAGCGTACAATTCAGTACGAGACGGCAGATCGCAGCGTGATCATTAATGTCGGTAATCTGAATTCCATGACCAGCCAGTATTACATTGCATTTCCCTCTGAAATGAAAGTGTATGTGGTGGCCACCAACGTGGTGACAGGCTTCAATTATACACTGGAGGATCTGGTGGAAGAAACTACCGAAGCGACGGAGACTGCAGAAACAGAAACTGCAGAGACAGAAACCACGGAAGCTGTGGAGACTGTGGAAACGGAAACTGCAGCGACAGGGGAAAATTAGGAGTGCTCCCCACGAATGACAATAATGTCATTTAACCTTAATATCGTATCTTTTTGAGGCAGAATGGACAGATCCTCCCGCAGAATGAGGAAGATCGTGACCTGTTCTGTCTCTTCCATTTCTTCCACGGATTTGCCCGCAAAGCGTTTATCTACGAAGATCTCGGCAATCTCATGAATATCTGCTTCTTTAATATTAGAGAGACTGCTTTTGCGCTGGTACTGTTCCACAAAACCGGCACTGATGATACCGGTGGGGATAGCCACAGCACCGACACCGAGATAGGCGATACAGATTGCCATGATCCGGCCAAGCGTGGTGATGGGATAGATGTCTCCGTAGCCTACGGTGAGCAGCGTTGACATGCTCCACCAGATGCCGCTGAAAGCGTTGCGGAATACTTCCGGCTGGGAATCATGCTCCACACTGTACATGCACAGACTGCTGGCGAGCATCAGGATCAGGACGATAAATACGGAGGAAATGATCTGATTGCGTTTTTCATACAATACCGTAGTGATGACATTGAAAGAATCATATCGGGCATTCAGGCGGAACAGATGGAAGATCCTTGCCACCCGCAGCATCCGGAAGATGACCATACCGGACAGGAAGAAAAAGGGTAAAATTGTCAGCAGGTCGATAATGCCGTCGAAGGAGATCAGAAACCGCAGCCGGGAGCGGAACTCGTTTTTATCAGGATATAGATAGTCCGCAGTCCAGATCCGCAGGATATATTCTACACAGAAGATCAGAATAGTGAGAACCTCGACCACATGAAATACCGGAAATAAAAAAGCAAGCTCATCAAAGGTTTGCAGAAAAGTCACCAGAATATTTGCACAGATAACGATAGCAATAAAAATATCAAAGAGCCGGCTTAGACGGTTACTTTTGTCGCCGATCTGGATGATGTTAAATACTTTTTTCTTCATGTTGAATCCTCATTGTTTTCCGGGGCAGCGCAAGGGAATGCTTGTGATTCCATCATACGGAGGTGGAAGAGGAAAGTCAAGAAATGCAGTGACAGAATCCGTCAACTTTCTTAAAAACAGTCATATATTATAGTAAATCCAAATACAATGAAAGGATACAAAAATATATGGCTAGATTTACAAATCAGGCACAGCTTCGCTATGGAAATGAGATTACAAACTCCAATATAGCAGTGGGTGAGATCACGGAGGTATTGTCTGCAACCAAGACAGCAGTGCGGGATACCTACGGGCAGAATGAAAATGTGACGTATGTGATCAGCATTGTGAACTCAGGCACTACAGCATTTAACGGAATTACAGTAACGGATAATCTGGGAGAGTATTTGTTTAATACCAGAGAACTGACACCTCTGACGTATATTCCGGGGACCGTAAAATACTATGCAAACGGAATTTTACAGGCAACACCGGCTGTAACGGCAGGCCCTCCTCTGACAATCACGGGAATTACCGTGCCTGCGGGAGGTAATGTGACACTTACCTATGAGGCTGAGGTGAACTCTTATGCACCGTTGGCAGCAGAGGCTTCCATTACAAATACGGCGACGATTGCAGGGGCAGGAGTCACTCCTGTTACTGTGAATGAGACAGTAAATGCGGCAAGCGGACCGCTTCTTACAATCACAAAGTCCGTCAGTCCCGTACCCGTGACAGAGAATGGAACATTGACGTATACGTTCCTGATACAGAATCTGGGGAATACGGCAGCAGATGCAGCTACCGGTGTCGTGATCACGGATACCTTTAATCCCGTATTGGAGAATCTGACTGTGAATTTTAATGGAACTGCATGGGCAGAGGGAACAAACTATACGTATGATACGACTACCGGATTATTTACCGGAACTGCAGGAGGTATTACCGTACCCGCAGCGACTTACACCCAGGATCCCGTTACGGGAGCGTGGGGGATCAATCCCGGTGTCAGCACGTTAGTGATCTCCGGAACCGTATAAGGGCTGTCGCGCTCCTAAGGCTGGCGCCATGCAACCCATTCGCAGTCACTGCGTGACTTGCTCATGGACGGCTGTCGCCGTATAAATCTAAAATAAAAAGTCACTGGAAGTACATAAATGTTCTCCCAGTGACTTTTTATTTTATCCTTGCATGGCTTGTAGCTTAGCCAAAGTATCTCTTTAACAGACCCTCAAATGCCTTGCCATGTCGAGCCTCATCACGAGCCATCTCATGAACGGTGTCATGGATAGCATCCAGGTTCAGAGCCTTAGCTCTCTTAGCCAGATCAAACTTACCTGCGGTAGCACCGTTCTCGGCATCTACTCTCATCTCCAGATTCTTCTTGGTGGAATCGGTTACGACTTCACCTAACAGCTCAGCGAATTTTGCAGCGTGCTCAGCTTCTTCGTAAGCAGCCTTCTCCCAGTACAGACCGATCTCGGGATAACCTTCTCTGTGAGCTACTCTTGCCATTGCCAGATACATACCAACCTCAGAGCATTCACCCTGGAAGTTCGCACGCAGATCAGCAATGATATCCTCGGGAGCACCCTTCGCTACACCTACTACATGCTCAGCAGCCCAGGTCTTGCCTTCCTCCTGCTTGGTGAATTTGGAAGCGGGAGCGTGACAGATGGGGCACTCTGCGGGAGCCGCATCACCTTCATAAACATAACCACATACCTGACATACATACTTTGCCATAATTTTTTCTCCTTTTCTCTAATGAAATGTTTTGTTTTTAGTTTTCTCTTTTTGCGTGTGCTTTATCTGCACAAATATATTATGGAACGAAGCCAGTTTTCATTCAGAAAACTAGGACTCCGTAGCAACCCTGGTGCAGGCGGGACAAGAGCCGTAGAAATAAGTGACATGTCCCCGGATCTGGCCGTCAAATCTCTCTCCGGCGGCCTCCATGATGGAATCAATACTATCCATGTCCAGATCAATAACGCTTCCGCATTCCGTACACACGAAATGATAATGTTCGGAAGTATCGGCATCAAAATGGTCAACACCGTCACCGACCCGGAGTCGTAAGATCTCTCCCATGTCCGACAACAGAGTCAGATTACGGTAGACGGTACCAAGACTTAAGTTCGGATCCTGCTGCTTCAGATTAGAATAGATCACATCAGCGGTAGGATGATCCTTGCGTCCCATGAGAAAGGATTTGATCATTTCCCGTTGTCTGCTTCGTTTCAGTGCCATGATAAGCCCCTTTCTCAATAATAGTAATGATTACTGTTTATTACAAGCTTATTATACATGATGCGAGAATAATGTTCTTGCTTCCTTTATACACAGGAGGTGGGAATCATGCTATAATGAGCGCAAGTAAAGTATAAAATATAAATTAACACGCGCAAACTTGTGTTACACAGTGTACAGAAGTACACGGCACTAAAGTCACAGAAAGTTTGCAGGTTGCTGAAAGGCAAGAGTAATATGAAATTTAAAACCAGACTTCGTGTAACATTTATAAGTATTATATTACTTCCGCTGTTGCTGACGATCATGGCGTTCGTGATGATTGCTATTTACCTGATGAATTACTCTCAGGGGATCAGCCTGACGGATATTGATTATTCCATGATGTCGGAGAATTTCAGGGAATTCACCAACACCACGGATCAGGCGTATTATGTGCTGCTGGACCAGGTGAAGGAAGACAGCAGCAGGCTGGAAGATAAAGAATATCTGGATCATATCAATGAGGAGGTATCGCGGAAGTCTACTTACATTATTGTAAGAAAAGGTGATAAGCTGTATTATGCCGGCAATGAAGAAGCCGCACAGCAGATTTTTGAAAAACTGCCTGCCTACGGTGAAGAGAATCTGTCGGATGACAGCGGATATTTCTACAATGAACTGGAGAAGTATGTAAAACAGATTGATTTCACTTTCCGGGATGGAACACCGGGCAGCATATTTATCGTCACGAAGGTCAATTCGCTGATCTCGAGACATCTGCTGATCGATATGTTTGTGGCTATCATAGTGATCCTGATCTTTACCAGCCTGATGCTGACCCAGTGGATCCACAAGGGCGTATTTGAGCCCATCAATGAGTTGAACGTGGCAATGCGCAAGATCAAGGAAGGCAACTTTGATTATGTTCTGGAGACGGATGCCAAGGGTGAGATCGGTGATCTCTACCGCAATTATGAGGACATGCGTTTACGGCTGAAGGAATCCACGGAAGAGAACACCCAGCATGAGAAGCAGAACAAAGAACTGGTCAGTAATATTTCCCATGATCTGAAGACCCCTATCACAGCCATTAAGGGTTATGTGGAAGGAATCATGGACGGTGTGGCAGATACGCCGGAGAAGATGGATAAATACATCAAGACCATCTACAATAAAGCCATTGATATGGATCGTCTGATCAACGAGCTGACCACCTATTCCGGAATTGATAATAACCGTATCCCGTACAATTTCCACCGGATCAATGTAGCAGACTACTTCGGAGACTGTGTGGAAGAGGTGGGCCTGGATCTGGAGCAGCGGGGTATCAAGCTAAACTATTCGAATCTGGTATCTCCCGATACCGTGGTCATCGCGGATCCGGAGCAGATGAAGAAGGTCATCAATAATATTATCAGTAACAGCGTAAAATATATGGATAAGCCCAATGGGCACATTGATATCCGTATTCTCGACGAAGTGGATGCTATCCGGGTAGAGATCGAGGACAACGGCAAGGGAATCGCGCAGAAGGATCTGCAGAAGATCTTTGAGCGGTTCTACCGCACGGATGCTTCCCGCAATTCCGCCCAGGGCGGCAGTGGCATCGGACTTTCTATTGTGAAGAAGATCATCGAGGATCACGGCGGCTATGTATGGGCAACAGCCAAAGAGGGTGAAGGCACCTGTATGCATTTTGTCCTGAGAAAATACATTGAACTGCAGCCGGGTGGAACCAAGTAATGAATAAGGAATCAATAAGGAATGAAACAGAAATAGCATGATAACCGATGATGCAAGGACATTCTGTAAATGGAGGATAAATAATGAGTAAGATTTTAATTATTGAAGATGAAGTAGCAATTGCAGATCTTGAGAAGGATTATCTGGAGCTCAGTGATTTCAAGGTCGATAT
>ERZ1034669.575-NODE-575-length-12074-cov-6.082203_pt1 | contig 12074 bp, 8 predicted proteins | sample MGYA00520705_ERZ1034669 | MGnify/ENA primary metagenome ERZ1034669 (study PRJEB33766, sample SAMN09781766) | gut metagenome | biome: gut microbiome | host: Homo sapiens | place: Madagascar | study: EMG produced TPA metagenomics assembly of the PRJNA485056 data set... | reverse complement strand
CCTTTTCCTGGAGCTCGGGGATCGAGAGGGCACCGCAGTTGCACATCGTGGACTTAACCTTGTAAAGCGTGCCGCCCACGCCGTCCTTGAGGGAGCCGGCATAGGGAACGTAGGAGTCGACGCCCTCGACGAAGCTGAGCTTCGCGGCGCCGCCCAGGTCATAGCGCTGCCAGTTGCGGGCACGCGCAGAACCCTCGCCCCAGTACTCCTTCATGTACTGGCCGTTGACGTTGACGCGCTCGGTCGGGCTCTCGTCAAAGCGAGCGAAGTAGCGGCCCAGCATCATAAAGTCGGCACCCATGGCAAGGGCGAGCGTCATGTGGTAGTCGTAGACGATGCCACCGTCGGAGCACACGGGCACGTAGACGCCGGTCTCCTCATAGTACTCGTCACGGGCGCGGCAGACGTCGATCAGCGCGGTGGCCTGGCCACGGCCGATGCCCTTGGTCTCGCGGGTAATGCAGATGGAACCGCCGCCGATACCGACCTTGATGAAGTCGGCACCGCAGTCGGCCAAGAAGCGGAAGCCCTCGGCGTCGACGACGTTACCGGCACCGACCTTGACGTCCTCGCCGTAGTTGGCGCGAATCCACTCGATGGTGCGCTTCTGCCACTCACTGAAGCCCTCGGAGGAGTCGATGCACAGGACATCGGCACCAGCCTCGATGAGCAGCGGCACGCGCTCGGCATAGTCGCGGGTGTTGATACCGGCGCCGACCATATAGCGCTTGTCGTTATCGAGCAGCTCGTTGGGGTTGGTCTTGTGGCTGTCGTAGTCCTTGCGGAAGACGATGCCCATAAGGTGATCGTTGTCGTCGACGATGGGCAGGGCGTTGAGCTTGTTGTCCCAAATGACGTCGTTGGCAACCTTGAGGCTGATGTTCTTGTCGCCCACGATGAGCTGCTCGCGCGGGGTCATGAACTCGGAGACCTTCTTCTGGTGGTCATCGCGGCTGGGGCGATAGTCACGGCTGGTAACGATACCCAGGAGCTTGCCCTTGGGGGTGCCGTCGTCGGTGACCGGCATGGTGGAGTGACCGGTCTTCTCCTTGAGCTCGATGACCTGTTCCATGGTCATGTCGGGGGTCAGCGTGGAATCGGACTGAACAAAGCCGGCCTTGTGATCCTTGACGGCCTTGACCATAGCGGCCTCGGACTCGGGGGTCTGGGAACCGTAAATGAAGGACAGGCCACCCTCGGTAGCGAGCGCGACACCCATGTCGACGCCCGAGACGGACTGCATGATGGCGGAAACCATGGGGATGTTCAGGGTGATTGCCGGCTTCTCACCGCGCTTGAAGCGGGTTAGCGGCGTCTTAAGAGAGACGTTGTTGGGGATGCACTGCGAGGACGAATAACCAGGGACCAGCAGATACTCCGAAAACGTGTGGGACTCACCGGGAAAGAACGTAGCCATGTTTCTCCTTTTTCCATGCGACCGGTCGGCTGCAGGCCTCGTAGGACCCAGCCCAACCTTGGGCGCCCAATACTGGGGAAGTATCTTAACGCACTTTGACTGCTACAATGCATGATTTAAGAAGAGCACACGAGGGTTTGACGCAGGCTTTGCGTTTGCCCAGCAAACACTTTAGCGGGGAGACGTGGAGCGCATGGAGTACAAGACGACGGCAAAATTGGTCATTCAAGCGTGCGACAAAGACCTGCCGGGCGTCTTCGGCCACGGTTGCGTCTTGCTGCTGCAGGGCATCGCGCGCGAGCACTCGCTCAACCGCGCCGCCAAAAGCATGGGCATGGCGTATTCCAAGGCCTGGCGCATCGTGAACGAGGCCGAAGGACAGCTGGGCTGCAAGCTCATCGAGCGCGACGGCGCCCGCGGATCATCGCTCACCCCCGCCGGCGAGCGCGCCATTGAGGTCTATGAAACGCTGCAGGCCGAAATCAACGAGGTCATCGCCGCGAAGGCCAACGACCTCATCGCCAGCATCAAAGAGTAGCTAATTTGGGACGGGGCTTTTTTAGCTACACAACCCCTTCTCATAAGTTGCGGTGAAATAGGGACTGTTTATGCGGTTAAAGCCGTAAATCAATCCATATTTCACCGCAACTTATGGAGTTGAGGATGATTTAGCTAGATCCGGAGGGCGGTGTCTAGGGTGGCAGCCACTACCAGGGGATCATCAGTGCCGGCGAAGAGGCGGATGGTGCTTGCCTGCTTGCCGCGTGGGGCCGAAAGGCGCGTCGTTGCGCCGCCTGCGGGTGATGTGCGGAATTCGTCCGGCAGTATGCTGAAAAATTCACCCGCGATGCAGTCCATCAGGTCAAACTCTACTGCCGGGCCAAAACCGTGCTCCAGGATGCCGGTCGCGATGGCATGGTCGGGATGCGAGGTCAGCCCGGGATAGCACACGTTGCGTACCATCTCGTTGGCGGCCAGATACTCGGCCAGCGCACGGGCGCGGTCGAAGTGCGCCTGCATGCGGGTGTCGATCGTGTCGAGCCCGTGCTCTAGAATCTCGGCCTCATCGGAGGACAAGTCGAGCGCAGCCAATCCGCACCCCTCGAGCAGGGCATGCGCGCACTCGGCCGCGGCATCCACGCGATGGCGCTTAAGCTGCGAGCGCGCCACCGAAGCGGCGACGAGCTTGTGCGGCGCAACGCCGGCACACACGCGGTCGAGCGCCTCGAGCGAAAGCACGGCGCCCAGACGCAGCGGGTCGCACCCAAAGACACCAGACACAGTGTTATCAACCACGAGCAGCGCACGTGCCTCACGCGCCGCCCGACCCAGCACGCGCAGATCGGCTACACGCAGGCCAAATCCGCCGATGGAGTTGACGAACCACCACAGGTGCGGCCCCTCGACATCAAACGAAGCATCAAATCCCTCGGACGCAGCAGCAAACGGCGCAGCCGCGGGCTCCCCCACCAGCGCAACATCGCAGCCATCAAAGCCGCAGGCAAACGCATCGGCAAAGTCGTCCGCAAAGGCCACCAAGCGATCGCCGGGCTGCACAATCCCCAGCATCGACAGCGCCGTCGGCACATGCGGGGCCGCAACAAGACGCGCCTCACGCGCACCGGCCCTCAAAGCCCAAGCCTCTTCTAGCTGCTGTACATCCACACGGCACCGTCCCTTCAAAACAAAAACCCACGATGCGGGTGTTTCCCGCATCGTGGGCAACGGCTGCAGTATAGCGCCGATATACGACGAATCGCTAGATGTTGAGCGCGTGGTAGGTCACGCTCGCGCCGGCGGCGTCAACGGTCACGCCATAGGCCTCGGGATAGATGCGCGTCGAAAACACGAGCGCGCCATCGTTTACAAACACCTCAATCGAAGAAGCGTCGCCGACGATGCGTACGTTTCGAACCTCGTCGACCGGTTCCCAACGCACCGCGCGACCGCAGCCGGCCGCCGTACGGGCCTCGTCGGTAAAGCGCATCTCAAAGCGCGCGGGCAGTTCACCTTGGGCGGGTGTATACGAAAGCGCAAGCTCGCCGTCGACCATCGCCGAAAAAGCGCCGGCGCCGGCAACGCCATCGACGGTCACGTCAAAGCAGGTGTCACCCAAAACTTCCAGCGAGCCCTCCCCCGTCTGAGCATGGCCATAGAAGCCTTCGATCTCGCGCGCCGGCTGCTGCAGCACGATACCATCAGGGCCTGCAACAAGCTCGCGAGCCACCGTCATGCAGTGCTGCCAGCCGCACGCAACGGTGGGGTCGTTGCCATAGACCGGCTCATCCGGCATGCCCATCCAGCCAATCAAGATATGGCGCTCGTCCTGGGCCGTAAACTCCTGCGGCGCATAAAAGTCGAAACCGTAATCCCATAGACGAAAATCACCCAGCTCATAGGCACCGTCGCCAGCGGTAATATCGCCCGTCACGGGCATGTAGCCGGCAGCGTATACATTGCCGCGATCCCAACGGCCGCTCTCAAGACCCTGGGGCGAAAACGACAGGTACGCCGCCGTATCGCCCTTCGCATCGAGCTCGATATAGCCGGGACACTCCCACATAAAGCCAAAGCGCTCGGGCGTAGACACGCGATTCTCGAGCTCCCAACTAAGCATGTCAGCCGAGCCGTACACCAAGATCTCTCCCACGTCGCGACCGGCCCCCTCGCCATGCATGGCGCAAAAACGACTCTCGACATGCGGCCCGTCAACGCGACGACGCGCACCCAGCACCATGTGATAGCGACCAGCCTCATCACGCCACACCTTGGGGTCGCGCACATGGCATGTTAGATCCTTTGGATAGTCCTCCGACGCCAGCACCACACGCTTTTGGCTAAACGTCTGCCCATCGGCGCTCTCAACATACACGGTATCGGCGCGACGACCGGTGTTGACATAGTCAAAGGCGCCGTCCGTGTTGGCAAGCTTAACGTTGCCGGTATAGAGCACGCGAATGCGACCGTCCTCGACCAAAGCCGAGCCCGAATACACGCCGTGGCTGTCGAACGGCTCGTCGGGAAGCAGCGGCGCACCAACATATTCCCAGTTCATCAGGTCGCGGCTCGTGGCATGACCCCACAGCTTAACGCCGCCGTTCACATCAAACGGAGCATACTGAAAGTACGCGTGAAAAATGCCATCCGCCTGGCAAAGCCCGTTGGGGTCGTTGAGCCAACCCGTCGGCGGCATAATGTGAAAATGCTGAGCATAAGGCCCATGGCCGCGTTCGGCAGCCACCGCATCCATGTTGGCGACGAGCTTGGCAAGGTCACGCTGAAGTGCGTTAGACATGTGGTTTCCAATCGAATTACATCAACGAAGAACGTTCGAATTAAGGGTTCCAGGCGAACAAAACGCCCACAGGGCGGAGCCTGCGAGCGTTTTGTTTACGCAAATCCTACGCCTGCTCGGAAGCCTTGGGCTCGTCCTTGTACAGAACAAACGAGATGGCAAATGAAACCAGCGCGGCAACCGCAAACATGATCGCGTACTGCACGGGCTGGGCCAGGCACAGCAGGATACCGAAGGACGCACCCGAGTCCAGGTCGGCGATCTTGTAGATACAGTTGGGGCCACGGGCGAACTCGAGCCATCTGCCCTAGCCCGAAGCCCCGCCAATCAGCCTACTTCCCTATGGAAATCAACTGAACCCCCTGTTCGAAGAGCCAGTGAGCCAACTCAGGAGAGGAAAGCGCATATTGATCTTGCATTCTCCCCTCTCGCAACGTCGATATCTTCATGAGCGGAGCATCGAGAAAAGCGGGATGAAACACCATGAAGGAACGCTCATGCTGAAGAACCTCGCCTTCGTCTGCCAGCAGAAAGCTCAGCGGGTCGTACGAGTCGCCGACCATGTTGTTCGGCATGGCGACCATGTTGAGCTCGCAGCTCGCACTCAGCGCGGAGAACGTCGAGTCGACGCACACCGCCCCGATCTCGCCAGCGACCTGGTTGAGAGCCCGATCGAAGCTCGGCGAAAAAACGGAATGCGAGTCCAGATACGCGGGACGGCGACCAAATAGCTCCGTAAACCGTGCAACCTGCGCGCGGATCTCGCATGTCACCTGACGGGCATCGATTAGATCCGAAGCGGACGTGCGGTACCGAGCCGACTTGAAAAAACACCCATTTCCGTCAACCAGGTCGGGAACCTCGGAAAGCTCGCTCAGGGGCTGGCCCGCAACGATGTTGACATGGAGCCCGACCGTGATATCCGGCACACATGCCAGCGCCTGGGCGTCATCGTTCCTCAAACCCGTGTTGACGATCGCCCCGACGGAGCTGATGCAATGGTTCTCGAGCGCACGCAGGGTTCCCAGAGCGGTTCCCTGCGTCAGGCCGAAATCATCGCAGCGGATAATCAGTTCGCGCATGCGCTGCCCTACTCCGCTTCGTCGAGCTCGACGGCATCGGCGGCGTCCTCGCCGAAACCGAACACGACGTGGACTGCGGCGGTTCCGAAGAAGGCGATTGCGGCACCGATACAGTACATGGGAATATTCGTCGCCGTGACGATCGACGGGAAACCGCCGGCGGTGGACATCTGGCCGCAACCTGTAAACGCGACGAACGCGGCGGCAACACCCGTCATGAGGCACATCTCGACCATGGACTTGCGATACCGCAGGGCGATGCCATAGATGACGGGCTCGGTGATGCCGCCCAGCAGGGCAGGAACGAGTGTCGAGAGCGCAACGGACTTGAGCTGCGGGTTCTTCGCCTTGAAGAACACACCGGCCGCAGCGCCGGCCGCAGCGAAGATAGTCATTCCGAGCGCCGCCATGACCGGGTCAGATCCCAGGCTGGAGATATTGGCGATGAGCACGGGAATAACCGCCCAGTGAAGACCGAACAGCACGATGAACATCCAAAGGGCGCCCAGAATGAAGCCGGCGGGCACGGGCATGGTAGCCATGAGCCACATGACGAAGTTGGAGAGCGCCTCGCCGACGTAATAGCCGAAGGGACCAACGAGCAGCATCGTCACGGGAACAACGACCAGCAGGCAGACCGTCGGCACGATGACTATCTGAAGGTCACGGTACACCACACGCTTCAGGAATTTCTCGACCACGTAAAGAAGCGTCGTGGCGAGCATCGCGGGAAAGACCGTGGAGGCATAGCCCATCAGCACCATGGGGATACCAAGGAAGCTGCTCGTGTCGCCGTTGCTTCCCAACGCGGTGAAATTCGGCTCGAGCAGTGCCGCGCCCACCGCCGCGGCGATATAGGGATTGGCCCCCAGCTTACGCGCCATGGAGACGCAAAGCACGATGGGCAGGAAGTAGAAGATGGAGTTCGAGGCCGCGGCGAGCACCGCATACGTGCTGCTGTCCGCAGCAAGCCATCCCGCCATGGTGCAGATGGAGAGGATCGCCTTGATGATGGCGGCGCCACAGAAAGCCGGGATGATGGGCGTGAAGCTGCCGGAGATGACATCGAACACCTTGTTGCCGTAGAACCTGACGGCGTTGAGCAGGCCGGGTTCAGGACCGGGCGCATCGTCCGCCACGGCGCCCTTGCCGTACCCGCTGCCCAGCGAAGCGACCACGTCGTCGTAGACGCTGTCCACACCGGGACCGACGATCACCTGATACTGCGTCCCCACGTCGGCAACGCCCAGAATGCCAAGTTTCTCCAGTTCGGCCGCGTTCGCCTGTGCATTGTCCGCCAGATTGAACCTCAAACGGGTGGCACAGTGCGTCACGCTTTTGATGTTCGTCTTGCCGCCCACGTACTCGATGATTTTATTCGGATCGATTGAAGTGCCCATATGAGCCAAGCCCCCTTATATTGATACATCATTGCGTATGAAAACGTTCTCGTTGTTATTCGGTCGAGCAGATTGTCATTCGATTATGAATCGACATGTAGAAGGGCCCTTTCTTTACGCACCGAAGCCTGTGAATTCCATCTACTCCCAATATCAACAAGTTGAGTGTAATCGTTTTCAGTTTCATATATCTGTAATCGTTTTCACAATAGGATGAACGATAGGAATGAGTCGGTGAAAGGTAGTTTGGGGCAAATATAGAGGTTCCGGAGCAGGCGAGGCCACCCAAAACCTAGATATTCATGAGCTGATGTCCGAGCTTGAGCGTCTTGAGACCGCTTTCCCCTTCCACGCCGTCGAGCGTGTCGAGCAACATGCTGGCGGCCTCAACGCCACTGGTCAGATAACCATAATGCACGGTGGGGATCCCGCCCGTCAGCGCGCGCAAAAAGGCGTTGTCGCCAAATCCGCTCACGCGGTGCATGCCCTCGCCCGGCCCACGAACCTCGTCAATAGCACGCAGAGCACCCGCCGCCATGATATCGGTCGCGCACGCGATAAACGAAACATCGGGGACATCGGCCAGCAGCTCGCGGGCCGCTACATAGCCAGAGTCGAGCGTAAAGGAGCCTTGGCGAATCAGGCCGGGATCGAGCGACACGCCCGCGGCGCGCAGGCCGGCCTCAAAACCGTGACGGCGGTCATAACCGGCTGCACGGTCCTCTTCGGTAACCCCAATGTAGGCGATCTTGCCGTCCACACGACCCGCAAGCGCATGGCCCAGCTCAAAGGCTGCCTCGTAATCGTCGAGATAAACGCAGGCGGCGCCTTCGACCTGCTGGCCGAGCAGCACCAGGGGCACACGGCAAGACGCAATGGCCGCACGGTGCTCATCGGTAATCATGGTTGCCACGAGCACGATGCCATCGACCGGGTGGTTCTGGAACAAGTCGAGATACTCGAGCTCGCGCTCGGCCACGTTGTCAGTATTCGCGAGCAACATCTGGTACCCGCGGCGACCGAGCACCTGACCGATACCCGCAGTAATGCGGCTCACGGATTCCGAGTTGATCTTGGGCACGATGACGCCGATGAGCTTGGTGGAGCCGGTGCGCAGCGCGCGGGCCTGGTTGGACCGCACGTATCCGGTCAGCTCAATCGCCTGCTTAATGCGCTCGGCCTTGTCCGCCGAGATATATCCACCGTTGAGGTAGCGCGAGACGGCGGCGCTCGAAACGCCCGCCAGCTCGGCCACATCTTTCATCTTTACCACGAGCACCCCTAACGTTGAAATCGCTTTCACCATGATACCTATTCGTTCCGGCGTTCTAACGAACGCCGGACTGCTCGACGCTGCGCGGACATCTGCCGGGCGATCTGCTCGCTAGGGTTCTAGCCGTGATATTCGCCGTTGTACTGAATGAGCGTTAGGTCCTCCACGCCGTCGAGCGCACGGATGGCGTCGGCATAGGGCATATCAACGCCGTCCGAGAACACCTCCACGGCCATCTCGACCTTGTCACCGCGCATGGTCTTGGACTTCACCGTAAACTTGGTGCGGCCAAAGGCGCGCACGATATCGTCACCCGTGGTCTGGCCCGTGTAGTGGATAACCATCATGTACACGCGCGCCTTGTCCTGGTGGCTCGCGAAGCCGGCAATCATCACCACGATCACCACTGCCGTGAGCCCCACGAGCGCATACATACCGGCTCCCGCCGTAATGCCCGTGGTAATGGACCAAAACAGATACAGCAGGTCGAGCGGGTCCTTGACCGCCGTACGGTAACGAACGATGGACAGAGCACCGACCATACCGAGCGAGATGACCACGTTCGTTGAGATCGCGAGCGTGACCATGCAGGTGAGCACGCACATACCCACGAGCGTCACGGCAAAGCTGCGCGAATACACCACGCCGGTAAAAAAGCGCTTGTACACGTAATAGATCAGGATGCCCATGGCGAGCGCCACGAGCAGCGACAAGCCGATCTTGGCCGGGTCGACCTGACCAAACGCCTCCAAGACGGAGTTCTTAAAAAAGTCCCTGGTGCTCATGGTCTAAATATCCCCTCGGTTCTCAAAATCCGATTCCCAGTAGTTAAAGCCGCGTAAGTAGGCAGTCTTTTCGTAACACAGGCAGTACTTGGAGACCGCCGTAAGCTCAGCCGCGCCCGGCGGCACCATATCGCGCACCAGCTGCGGGCAAAACTCCGTAAACTTAACCTCCATCACCAGTTTGCCCGGCTCCAACACGGGCAGCGCGGGCAGGGTCGCGTCAAAGATATCGAAGCTTCCCACCGCGGCACGCACGTTCATGTCAAACGTGATGCGCACCGTGCCCTCGTCCATCACCCACGGCTCGCGCTCATAATCCACAATGGTCCGCGGGCGCATCATGTTGCAGATGCACTCGATGTAGAACTCACGGCAGAGCTGGTGTGGACTCCGCAGCAAAAAATCGTAGTCGCCAGCAAGAATCTGCTCAAACTCACCGCGCGTGAGCGGCGCGTCCTCCTTGTAGATCCAGCTGCCGTACTTCTTTTTGCGCTCGAGCTTAATCACCTTGTCGCCGCCGTTATAGATGCGCACGCGATACTTTTTGCGCATGAGAATACCGGCGTCTTTTTCCTCGTAGGCCGAGTTGCAGTAGTCGTCAAAATACAGGCTGCGAATGGTGTAACCGCCCGCCTGCGCATGCTTGTCCAGCTTAAACACCGGCGCCATGCGACAGGCAAGCGCGGCGTGCTCGCCCTCGTTAATGAGATATTTGAGCTCGTGGCGGTAACGCTCCTGCGTGGTACGCGCAGGCGGGGCCGCCAAGCGCTCAAGCAGCACGCTAGCCCTCCTCATACGTATCCTCCACGACCTTACCGCCGTCCTGCACATAAAAACACTTCATGCCGTACTGTTTGCCGTCGTCAGTCACATAGTAGTCAAACGCATCTTGCGTATAGTCGTCGGAGTTGGTGGCGCGCACGCGCACAAAATACTGGCCGGCATCGGGTGCATCGCAGGTCACCTCGGGCAGCAGCACGTCCTCGGCCTTATAGATCACGTCGGTAATAGCGTTATCACGCGCCAGCTCCACGGTATAGCGAATGTCGCGCGCCTTAAAGTCGTACGACGCGTCCCAATTCACGCGCAGTTTACCGTTATCAATCTGCGGCACGCCGATGTAGAACGGCATTGGCTTCTTATAGCTCTCGCGGAAGCTCTGATAATTCTCCTCGATCTCGGACGGAATCGCCGCGGCGATTTGCTCGTATTGGTCCTTGGTGACAGGCAGATTGTCGATATCGGGCGAAGCAAAGACGAGCGGCTCCGTCACCTCGCGATAATGCTCGATCATCTTGCTCAGTCGTTCCTCGGTCAAATACGAGCGCAGGTCCTTGACGGCAGCGTCGAGCTCGCTGCGGAACGACTTGCTACGCAACGCGCGGTTAAACAGCACGTTGCCCCAATAATTACTTACGCCGCGCTCCCAGCTCGCATAATCCGAGAACCCCTTCAGGCTCAGCTCCAGCTTGCGCAGCATGCCGTCGTTATCCCAATCCAGGATGTACCAGACCTTGGAGTTAAGCGGGCTGTACAGATAGCAGTTACGGTTCTGCGTATCGCAATTGCCCGTCAAGATCTGAAACGCCATCCAATAGACCAGGTTCTCGGTATCGAAGTAGGTGTCGAGCACATCGTCGATCTTTTGCGTATCGTCGTTGAGCGCATCGAGCATCTCGATTAACTTAGTATGGTCCGAGTCGCCCTTAATCTCGAGCATGCCCTCGAACGCCGTCTGGTTATAGTCGGGGTCATCCGCCAGCTTGATGGTGTCTTCGAAGCGATGGAAATCGAAGCTGTTCACCTTATACAGATGCCCGCTCTTATCCAGACCGTGGGCCTTGAGCGCCGTCTTGTTGAGCTGCTCCACCTGCGTAAACAGACCGTAGTCCTCAAAGGTATCGTTGGACTTTTCGGTCTGGTCGCACACCCACAGATGCACAAACTGCGTGCGCAGGCCCATCATCTGGGGAATCCCGCGGATAAGGTCGTAGGCCATCTTGTTGCGAAAACGCATACCCTCGCCCATGTGCTTGTTGAGCGCAATCGCGCGCTGTTGGCGCCAGGTGCCCTTGCCTTTTTTGAGCTCCACCTTGTAATTCTTTTGCGTGTAGGAGCTCGACGTCTGGCCGCGCACCTGCACGGTGGCATTGGGCGCTTCCTCGCCATAGCCAACCTCGCCGGCCACCGGGCCGTCTTCGTCGCCCGCCTGCAGCAGGCCCATAACCTGATAGCGCGTCACGCCCATGTCGGCATAGTCGTAGACCGAGTACGTATTGATCTCGGACCAGCTATGATCGGTGTTCTCGGAGCTATTGCCGCGCGAGACCGTCAGGTACATGGTCACAATGCCCGAGTCGTCGTAGACCTCGTACAGCTCATCCTTATCTCGAAGATGCTTGGTCTCGCTAGACGCATCGGCCTTTTTAATCTTGCCCTGTTTCTTGGTCTTTGTTTTCGAGGATTCGTCCTGCGAAGAGCAGCCCGAAAGCAGCAACGTGCCGGCAGCCGCCTCGATCAAGCGGCGGCGCGATATCATCCTATCGGTCATCAGGACCTCCCCAACGATTGCGATACACGCGAACCACCATGCGCTCAAACGCACCATGCGGCTCGCCCTCTAAACGCAGCTCCTCGTAGCGCTGTTCGGCACGGTCGAGCAAGCGGCCCAGCTCCGTAAAGCGACCCGTCTTGTCGGTCGCTACAATGGGCTGTTGACTCAGGATACGATACGGCAAATTGGCAGTATAGGTATCGAGCCGCAGCAGGGCCACAACAAAAAACACCGCCGCGCCGAGCAAAAAGCCAAAGCCATAAAACTG
>ERZ1034669.574-NODE-574-length-12101-cov-5.821435_pt1 | contig 12101 bp, 9 predicted proteins | sample MGYA00520705_ERZ1034669 | MGnify/ENA primary metagenome ERZ1034669 (study PRJEB33766, sample SAMN09781766) | gut metagenome | biome: gut microbiome | host: Homo sapiens | place: Madagascar | study: EMG produced TPA metagenomics assembly of the PRJNA485056 data set... | reverse complement strand
AAAGAAACCATTCTAGACGCCAACACTAGAATGGTTTTCTTATTTTAGGCATATGCATTACATACTTTAATCACAAAACGCATCAAGGCATATAAATCTTTATATGTTTCTTTTTCGATACGAACCGTACAATCATCCATCTTTTCTACATTGTCCATACGAGATACAAAATCCGCATTTCGACTATGATGGAATGTTATTTCCATTGTGTGAGATGAAGATATAGTTGGTTTTTCATCTGTTTTTAAAGCTTCTTGTATACCATATGTATATCTATTCTTCAACTCATTAAAGCTACAACACAAAGCACACTGATTGTTTAATGTTTTCTTTGTTTCCACAAATACACAACCAAGTTCTTCTTCTACCTGCTTACCATATTCACTATCACCACTTGCTAAGATAACTGGCACTCCAAATTCGTTTGCCAACAATCGATTTATGCCACTTTCACCAAGTTCTTTCCCATCTACTACAATTTTTCGTACCATAGTACCCCAAATCGTATGAGCCATAACGCCTGGTGAGTTACATCGAGAATGATATCCAATAAATAATGCTCCATCAAAAGAATCATCTAAACCTTCCATCATCCCAAATTCCTTATAAGCTCCATTTGCGGACACAAAAGCAGCTCTAGGATCTAATTTTGAAGGAAGAAGATTATCCATATTTCCATGACCATCATTGACCACAACTTCTTCTACGCCATTTTGAAACAATAAATCAATCACAAGATTGACTTCATTCATCATATTTGTACAATATTCAGAATATAAGTATCCATTCTTAGCTGTATTTGCCGGATTACTGTTTCCCCAAATACCTTCAATATCGGCTGATATATATATTTTTTTCATCTAAAACACCTCTACTGAACGATCTAATATCCCGTTTATTTTCGCAATTGCAATGCCATAATTTGTGAATGGCACATGCTGTTTCTTACATTCCTTTACGCGAGACTGCACTTCTTTTTCATTCAACATACATGCACCACAATGAATCACAACACTATATTTCGAAAGATCTTCTTTAAATCCTTGTCCAGAAGTAAATTCAAAAGTTATATTCTTCTTTGTATAATTCAAGATCCATTTTGGAAGCTTGTCCGTACCAATATCACCACACTGTCTATGGTGCGTACACCCTTCACTAATCAGTACACAATCCCCATCTTGCAGATGATCTAACTTGTTGGCCCCTTCAAGCACTGTAGATAAGCTTCCTTTTAAGCGTGCCATAAGAATAGAGAAAGAAGTTAAATGAATAGATTTATCTACGATTTGACTTACCTTGTTAAAAGCCTGGGAATCTGTAATAACCAGTTTTGGAGTAACCTTCTTTAGGGTTGCATCCAATTCTTCTACCTGACAAGTCATACCAATCGCATGATGATCTAAAATATCTCTTAATACAAGTTGTTGAGGTAAAATCAATCTTCCTTTAGGAGCCGATTGATCAATTGGAATCACAAGCACAATAACATCGCCCGAATCAATTAAATCACCAATAATTGTCTTTTCTTCCTGTTTCTTTGCGACACTAGCCAACAATTGCTTTAATCCATCTATATTGTCATTGTTTAGAGCACTCACATAGATTTCATTAGAAGCCAGTTCTTTCTTTTCTTCAATCAAATCACACTTATTAAAAACTATAAAATAAGGTAATTTATTTTCTTTAAACATGTCAATCAAATCCAAATCTATTTTTTGTAGACCTACATTCGCATCAACTACCAATACGGCCATATCCATTGTTTTTAAAACTTCTAACGTTCTTTTAATTCTCAATTCACCCAAAGTACCTTCATCATCCATACCCGGCGTATCCACAATCACAACAGGTCCAATCGGTAAGATTTCCATTGATTTCTTTACAGGGTCTGTCGTAGTTCCCTTTATATTAGAAACTAAAGACATATTCTGGTTGGTAATCGCATTGACTACACTGGATTTTCCAGCATTTCTTAAACCGAAAAATCCAATGTGTGTACGATTCGCGCTTATCGTACTATTTAAATTAGACATAATTAGAACCTGAAATCTCTACGATTGCTTGACTTGATCGCATCCACATTGTCACGAGCAATTTGTTGAGCTTTCGCATTTGGAATTTTGTTCAATTCTTTTTCAATCAACTCAAAACCAATTCTCTTTGTATCTTCACTCGCATAGTCAACTAAAAATTCACATAAAGTCATCAATGCGTTAGGATGACAACAATTTTGAATTTGCCCTGTCTTACACAAAGACATGAAACGATCTCCTGTTCTTCCTTCTCTATAACATGCTGTACAGAAAGATGGAATGTAACCTAACTCCATCAACCAGTTCACAACTTCATCTAATGTTCTTTGGTCAGATACATCAAATTGTTCTGAATCATGAGGACGCTCTTCTTCTGTATATCCACCAACAGATGTACGACTTGCCCCACTAATTTGAGATACACCTAAGTGAAGCATTTTTTCACGAACTTCTTGAGATTCACGTGTAGAAATAATCATTCCAGTATATGGAACGGCAATACGGATACACGCTGCAATCTTTTCAAAGATTTCATCATCCAAACTATTATCGAACGCTTCTGGATCAATATCATCTGCATGTTTTACACGAGGCACACTAATTGTGTGTGGACCTACACCATGAACAGCTTCTAAGTGTTCTGCATGCATCATTAAGCCGGCAAATTCATATTGATAGCCTTCCAAGCCAAATAATACACCCAATCCAACATCATCAATTCCACCTTCCATGGCTCTATCCATAGCTTCTGTATGATAGTCATAATCGTGTTTAGGTCCTGTTGGATGCAACTCTAAATAACTCTTTTTATTGTATGTTTCTTGGAATAAGATATAAGTTCCTATTCCAGCTTCCTTTAATTTACGATAATTTTCTACCGTTGTAGCCGCAATATTTACATTGACACGGCGAATTGCGCCATTCTTGTGTTGAATCGAATAAATAGTTTTAATAGAATCCAAGATATATTCGATTGAATTGTGTACTGGATCTTCGCCTGCTTCAATAGCCAAACGTTTATGTCCCATATCTTGTAGTGCTATAACTTCATCACGAATCTGATCTTGTGTTAATTTAATACGTTTAATATGTTTATTCTTCATGTGATAAGGACAATATACACATCCATTTACACAATAATTTGATAAATATAATGGGGCAAACATCACAATACGATTCCCATAGAATGCTTGTTTAATTTCATTGGCAAGCTTATACATTTCTTCTACTTTTTCAGGAATGTCACAAGCTAAAAGTACACTTGCTTCACGGTGTGTTAAACCTTCACAATGAACACCATGCTCTGTCTTTTGTGGACGAGCCTTATTTAAAATTTGATCAATCAATTCCACATTGTGTTTGTTCTTTTCGGCATATTCAATTGTTTCAAGAATTTCTTCATGACTAATAAATTCTTCTGCCTTTAATGATTTTGGGTTATAATTACTCATTTTTTATATCTCCTCTTTTATTTTTTAATATCTCCACGATCAGTTACGATCTTGTATCCTATTGAATCCATACGCCTTGATAAACAATCTTTACATTCTGCACTCTCTTCGCCTGTACAAATTTTATTATCATACAACGCATATTTTTTTCTGACGCTCACCGGCGATAAATTAGGCATAACTACATTGGCCCCCGCAAGAATTCCCTTTTCTCTTCCTTGAGGATCAATCGTTCCTAAAGCTGTTGTAGCAGGAAGTAAAATGTTTGGTTGAATCAAACGAATCAAAGACAATAAGAATAAAGTTTGATTCAAAGTTCCACATGTCATATCTTTAAACGGTGTATCCTTTTGCGAAATAAAAGGACCAATTCCACACATGTCAGGTTTAAATGTTTCAATAAACTTCAAATCCATCGCCAAAGTTTCACTTGTCTGATAAGGTGAACCTACCATAAAGCCACATCCTACTTGATAACCGATTTCCTTTAAGTCTTTTAAACACTGCATACGATGATCAAAAGACATATTTTTTGGATGCAACTTTTCATAATGATTTTTACTAGCCGTTTCATGTCTTAATAAATAACGATTGGCTCCCGCATCAAACCAAGCCTTATATGTATCTCTATCTTCTTCACCTAAAGAAAGGGTAATCGCACAATCTGGATATTCACTACGAATCTTTTGAACTACATCTGTGACAAAATCCTTTTTATAAATTCCTTCGCCACCTTGCAAAACAAAAGTGCGAAAACCAAGTTCATAACCTTCTTTGCAGCAATGCAGAATATCTTCTTCGACTAATATATAGCGATCACAATTGAAATTGGACTTGCGAATTCCACAATAGAAGCAGTCGTTGCGACAATAATTTCCTACTTCAATAAGTCCACGTACATAGACTGAATTTCCATATATTAACGTAGCTTGTTCTTTCGCTTTATTAGCAGCATATAAGCGTAAAGCATCATTTTCAGCTTCAATTAAAGTTTTATATTCTAATAAACTTAAAGAGTGTTCTCTTTCAAGTTTATCAATCAATCGATATGCTTCAATCATGGCTAATCACATTGGAATAGGCTGTTTTCACACTAATTCCCTGTATATTTCCTAATTTACCTGCCAAAGCAGCAATTGTATTTTGTGGAGCATCTAACGCAATTGAAATTACACTTATATGTTTTTGTTTGTAAGGTATTCCCATTCTTCCAATAATATATTCACTATATTCATGAAGAATTTCATTCAATAGATTCACTGCATTTGTATCTTCTACAATAATTCCCATCACGGCAACACGTGTTTCCATATTCATCTCCTTCTTAAAGAAAAAAGCTATACTCCACACACAAAAAGAGCATAGCCATAGTTCTACTTACAAATTTCTTATAAGCACCTTTCACGCAGAATTCTCTTAATGTTGGGAGCAATTTTCTTTATACCTTATATAATACACGAAAATGTGATTGATTTCACAAATAATGGTTAGTTGTATATAATTCAATATTCTTTTACCATTTTTCTTGGTATAATTAAAAAAAGGAGTTCCCATATGAAAGATCATTATTTTCCAAGAAAAAAATTCATTACGAACTATATTGTCGCAATTATCACTTTCATTTTGACTTTGATTATGGGAATCGTGATCTTCTTTAACGGCGTTTCAATTGCGGTTGAAAATAATTCTAGAAAAACTCTGATTACTAATGTTGTAAGGCAAAGTGAGCATTTAAATACAATTTTAAATATCAACTATTCCTATTTAAATGTACTTGCACAAGAACTATCTAAATCTCAAGATTTATTTTCAGAGGATAATGTTTCTTTAATTCAAGCCTTTATGCATAATACAGATTTAAATCGAACGGCAATCATCGATCCAAATGGAAATGCTCTATATGATAATGAAGTCATAAAAAATGTAGCTCATCGTCGATATTTTAAAGAATCTATGCAAGGCAAACAATCTCTTTCTGATCCATTAGAAAGTAGTGTTGATCAACAAACACGTGTTATTTTATGCGTGCCCATCTTTAGAGATAGACAAGTCATTGGCGTAGTAGGCGGTTCTTACAATGTCACAAAACTAGGCAATATGTTGTTTGATGATCTGTTTGAAGGACAAGGAAAAAGTTTTATTGTCGATCAAGATGGAAATCTAATCACTAGAAATAAACAGTATGAAAAAAAGCATAAACTAAATACAGTTGATAATTTATTTAATGTCTGTAATCAAAAGAAAATCAAAACCGACTTTAAGAATCAAAAATCAGATCTTGTCTTGATTCAGACAAAAAAGAAAGAATCTTTATATTTAGCTTATTCCCCACTAAAAATCAATGATTGGATGGTCGGCTATATTGTACCGGTTCATGCGGCTCAAGAATCCTATACATTTATTACTCACTATGAAACTTTATTGGCAACATTTTTAGGATTGATCGTATTGAGTCTTATAGTGTATTTGGCTCATTCAAGTTCAAGAGAAAATAAGTATTTGATTCATTTATCTGAAATTGATCCATTAACTTCCGTTTTCAATAAGGAAACAACGCAAAAACTCATTGATCAAAAACTAAATAATAAAGAACATTGTTGTTTCTTGATTCTTGATGTAGATGCCTTTAAATCTGTTAATGATAATTATGGCCATGCCATAGGTGATAAAGTCTTAGAAAACTTGGGCTTACTCTTTAAGAATCATTTTAGACAGAGTGATATTGTTGGAAGAATTGGAGGAGATGAATTTATTATTCTAATTCAAGATGAAAATATTGCTGAATCTAGAATTCAGTCTCTACTTCAAAAAGTCAATGAATTAAAGATTGAAGAATTAAAAGATTTCAAATTATCCATCAGCATTGGAATTGCCTTTGCCCCTAAAGATGGTACAACCTTTATGGAACTGTATCGCCATGCCGATCAAGCCTTGTATCAAACAAAACGAACAGGCAAAAACAATTATAAAATATATAAAAATGACGAGAACTAAATCTCGTCGTTTTCTTATACATTCGTGTAATTAAAGCTCATTAAATCAACAGGCTTATCCTTAATATAATTTTTGATTTCTAAACCTTCTAGTTTAGCTGGACGAACTACTATTTCGTTTTTAACTACATCTTCTTTAACCAGCTTCATCTGTTTCATTTGTGCAAATAAATCCTGCAAAACTTCCATTCTTTTAGGAATACCCCTATACACATATTCAATCGCACTTTCACTTAACGCTAGGCTTCTGGAAACATATTTCTTGCCATTCTTTTCAGCATTATACTGAATATAGAACCAGTAACGTAGCATCTGTAAATTCTCACCTTTACTATTTTTCAAAAAGATGTCCTTCCAAGATGAATTTACTACTTCTTCTCTTTCTTTCTTTACAGAAGACTTCTTTTCTTTTAATAACTTTTCGCTTGGCTTATCAATAATGCTCTTGTTCATCAATTCTTCCATTTCGATATCCGTGAACTTGATGACATAAATTTTTCTACCGTTCATTTCACTATCACGAACCAAACGAACACTTTTTAACTTACGAATTAACATATCCATAGACGGTTTTTCTGTACTTCCATCCAGTAAGCGGAATACATATTGATTGGCTTGGGCACTAGTCAATTCGTTTTCATATACCCAGTCATGCGTTTCTGCATACGGGTTTTTTACTGCCATAAATCTAGCGTAACAAAATAATCTTAAAGAAAGGGCGGCTGCACCATTCTCATTACTATTTACGTTTTTGATAAAACGTTCTCTATTTTTCATCAACATTTCTGTACTCATTAAATCTCTCCTTGAAAAAATTCGAACGCAATAGATTATATCATCATTTGTGAACTTTTGCAGAAAAAAATTGCTTGTTTCCAAGCAATTATTTCGATAATTCGATAAATTGTTCAATTCTTGATTTTGCGGTTTCCAATGCAGAAATCCAGAATGCTTCATCCGTTAAATCAATACCCAATACTTTAGCTGTATCTTCTACCGATGCAACCGTTGTTGTGTGTAACATCTCTTTATATTTAGGAACGAATTTTTCTTTACCCATCTCTTGATATTTCACAACTAAGCCTCGCGCAAACAATCCACCAAAAGCATATGGCCAGTTATAATAACTTAGATCTGAAGAATAGTAGTGCGATTTACAAACCCACATATATGGATGTAGACAATTTGAATCAAGTCCATCGCCATAAGCTTGCTTTTGTGCGTCCAACATAATTTCATTCAACTGATCCTTGAATAAGAACTCATCACTTCTTCTGTCAAATACGGCTTTTTCAAATAAGTAACGAGAATAAATATCACAGATGATCTGACATAAGTCTTGAAGCTGATTTTCAATCAAACCTAGTTTAACTTCTTTATCCTCTGTTTCATCAATCACTGCATTCATAATGATATTTTCATTGAATGTACTTGCCGTTTCTGCAACTGGCATAGAATACTCCCAATTTAATGGTCTATGACTTTCAATGTTTAATCCATGATATGCATGTCCAAGTTCATGAGCCAAAGTAACTACGTCTCCAAGTCCTCCATCAAAATTAGTTAATACGCGTGATTGTTTCACAAACGGCATATTGCAGCAGAAAGCTCCACCCACTTTTCCTTTATGTGGATAAAAATCAATCCAGTTATTGTCAAAAGCTTCTTCCATCATATCGGCCAAGTCATCAGAAAATGGTCTAAAATGATTAACCAAATATTCTTTTGTAGTTTCTGGAGTAAAACTTGTCGTAGCTGATTTTCCAATTGGCGCAAATAATTCATACCAAGGAAGGCCATTTTCATACCCTAACATTTCAGCTTTTCTTTTCAAATACTTATGGAATACTGGCAAGTATTTCTGCATTGCACTAAGAAGTGCATCTAATGTTTTTTGGGATACATGAGATTGGTGTAGCGTCATATCCATTGGACTTGTATAGCCACGCATTTTAGCTTCGGTAATCACTTGTAGTTTAATGTTGTTTAAAGAAAAACTTACTGCATCCGCAATAGGTGCATAACTTTTAAGTTCAGCTTCATAGGCAGCTTTACGAACTTCTTTATCTGCATCATACGCTAGATTACGAACAGATGCCAAAGGTAACTTTTTACCATCATATTCCACTTCCAATGAACTTGTGAGTAGACTTTGTTGCTTCTCCCAAGCAGAACCTGCAGAAATATTCATTTTGGCAAGTGCCTCTTCTACGTCTTCACTTAACAAATATTTTCCGCTTTCGTGAATATCATTTAAGAAATATTTGTATTCACAAAGTTCTGGACAATCTAAATAGCTGTTTAAATCCTTCATATCCGCAATATAGCGAGAGAATACTGCCATAGCCTTACTGGCTGTACTTGCGATAGTAGCTACTTTATCAATGGCTGCTGCCGCTTTCGCATTCGCCGTATTTGTGGATTGACTCAAAGATCCAAAGCAACTCAAATGCTTTTCTAATAATTCAAACTCTTCTAATACTTTAACAATTTGAAGAAGATCTTTCTTTTCATTTTCATGACTTAAAGTCTTTGAAAGTTCATCCAATTCTTTTGCCTTCTTTTCAAAAGATGTTAGATCTTCACTAAATTTAGGATCATCAAATCCCTTGTACAATACGTCTAATGACCATTCTGAATTCATATCAATTTCCTCCAATTTATTAAATTATACCATAAGAAAAGCTTGAGCATGTGCCCAAGCTTATAGTACTTGCGATAAAAATTTGATGGTTCTTGGATTTTGTGGATGTTCAAAGATATCTTCTGGAGTTCCTTGTTCTTGAATAATACCTTCATCCATAAATAATACGCGATCACTTGTTTCACGGGCAAATCCCATTTCGTGTGTTACGATCACAATTGTCATTCCTTGATTTGCCAATTCTTTAATGACTTCAAGTACACCTTTTACCATTTCTGGATCTAATGCACTTGTTGGTTCATCACATAAAATTACATCTGGATGCATAGCTAGAGCACGAACAATAGCTAGACGCTGTTTTTGTCCACCAGATAATTTTCTTGGATATTCATCCTTCTTATCTTCCAAGCCTACTTTTTTAAGCAATTCAATTGCTTCTTTTTCAGCTTGGGCCTTTGGTGTTTTAAGTTCTAGAATTGGTGTGATGGTAATATTTTCTAAAACTGTTAAATGTGGAAATACATTAAAGTGCTGGAAGATCATTCCAATCTTTTTACGATGTGTATCAATATCAACATTTTCAGCTGCAATATCTATACCTTCGAAAATGATTTGTCCACTAGATGGTTTTTCTAATAAGTTTAGACAACGTAAGAAAGTAGATTTTCCTGAACCACTAGGTCCAATAATACTAACAACTTCTCCTTGATGGATTGTTTGATCAATTCCTTTTAATACTTCAAGATCTCCAAAATTTTTATGTAAGTCTTTTACAACAATTAGTTCCTTAGTCACTGACACTCAACTTCCCTTCCATGTATTTAATTAATTTTGATAATGAATATGTAACAATAAAGTAGATCAAACCAACAATTACTAATGGTTCAATGGATTTATAAGTAGCCGATTTAATAACACTGTTAACAGTCATTAATTCTCCAATATAGAATGTACTTGCCAAAGATGTTTCCTTGATCATCATAACGAATTCATTACCTAAGGCAGGCAAGATATTCTTGATAGCTTGAGGAATAATGATTTTAGTCATCATATGTACATTTGACATACCAAGTGATTTGGCCGCTTCTCTTTGTCCTTTATCCACTGACTGTATACCTGAACGAATAATTTCAGCCACATATGCACTTGAGTTAATAATCAACGCAATGATAACACTAACGATCATCGGCATATTTCCATTTGTCAAATAAGAGAAAATATTGATGAACAACCATAATTGTAGTAATAGTGGTGTTCCACGAATCAATTCTACATATACACCCGCAATCACTTGTACGATTTTATTCTTTGATAGTTTTACTAGGGCAAATAATCCACCAATAATTGTACCAAAAATAACAGTAATAGCAGCAAGTCCTAAAGTGATTCCTAAACCTTTTAATAATTGTGGCCAGCAATATTGAACGATTTGAACACATGTTCCAAAGAATCCAGTCGCTGTTAAAGTAAATTGTTCACTACTCTGTTTCTTTGCCGCTTTATACCACTCTTCATATAAACCTTTTTTATTGACTTCCTTTAAAATTTTATTGACTTCTTTCATCAATCTCTTTTCACCTAAAGGAGCACCTACACGATTACCTGCATAATCTTGATCAATATTGAATAATTCATCTAACTTCGCAAGTTCAGAGTTCTTTTCAATATATTCATCAGCTGTACCTTCAGAGCATGCAACAGCTTGTACCGTACCATTCTTTAATAGCGCAACACCATCATCAATACTTGAAATAGATTGTAGTTTTGCGTCCGGAATTTGATCTTCTGTATATTGTTGCTGGATTGATCCTTGTTGAGCAGCCACCTTTAAGCCAGTTAGATCTGTTAACTTATTATACTTATCTGCATCTTTTTTTGCGATAATAACAGCTTGTCCACCAGTATCCTCTGTCATATTGTATCCAATAGACATTTCCATCTGTTGCGCACGTGCTGGTGTATAAGCCAACCCAGTAATTGCTAAATCAATTTCTTCAGTTTGAAGATTTGCCAAAACTGTATCAAAACTTGCGGCTTTGATTGTTAATTTAACACCCATCTTTTTCGCAATATATTTTGCTAATTCAATATCAGAACCTACATATTGCGCTTGTCCTGTTTTTGTTGAGTCAATAAATTCATTAGGTGGAAAATCAGGAGATGTACCTACAATCAATTCTCCTCTTTCTTGAATCTTGTCTAATAAATCGCCTGTTGTTGATGTATCTGTTTCATCGGCAAATGCAGGCATAATACTAGACATCATAATCATAAAACTTACTAAAAATGCCGAAATTAATTTAAATCCTTTTTTCATATCTACCATTCCCTTCTAATAAAAAAAGCCGTCCTTGAATATACAAGGACGACTATAAAATCGCGGTACCACCTTATTTCCTGCACTAATGTACAAGCCCTTAACTCATAACGGGAGTATCCGAAGCTTCCTCAATCTTCGAAAGCTTAGCTCTAAGACACGTTCACCCTGTGCTTACTGTTCCATTTCCACCATCAGGAACTCACTATCAGCAGCATCCACGACTACTTCTTCTTTTCATTGCCTCTACAAAGGATGGCTTTATTATAAACAAACATTTTTTTAAATGCAACAGAAAATTTATGATTTTATCAACACCTGAATTTCATCCACATTTAGTGAACAATATTCAGAAATTTGGTCAATGCTAAAACCATCTTTATACATCTTACGAACCATTTGTTTCACTTGTTTATTTGCTTCTTCTACTTTCTTGTCAGCTTCTTCCGACTTCTTTTCAGCTTCTTCTACTTTCTTATCAGCTTCTTGGTTTAATTTATTCGCTTCTTGTAATGCCTTTTTTGCTTCTTCTTGTGCTTTATGAGCCTCTTCAAGTTCGAGCTGTCGTTCCATTCGTTCTTCATTTTCATGCAATTTTTGAAAATCTGCTATTATTTTCTTCCAACCATCATCCGATATGGTTTCTACACGCTTCTCTAACAT